>VYLH01000165.1_pt1 | contig 12438 bp, 12 predicted proteins | sample 5114361 | NCBI WGS metagenome assembly VYLH01 (sample SAMN12291772, study PRJNA351875) | freshwater metagenome | isolation source: freshwater lake | place: USA: Michigan, Kent Lake | collected 2013-08-15
GTTCTCTATCCTGTTGGTAAAGTGGAGCTAAACACAGGAGGATAGGCAGTTTATTATGCGTTTAGCTCCACTTTACCAACAGGATAGAGAACAAGCGGTTCAGCAAGGTGTACAGCAAGGTATTCAACAAGGAAGACAACAGGGAGAAGCGGATTTGCTCATTCGCCTTATTCAACGACGTTTCGGTGAAATACCCCAGAATCGAGAAGAAACCATCCGTAAACTTCCTGTGGAGCGATTAGAAGACTTAGGACTCGCTTTATTAGACTTTGACACTTTGACGGATTTAGACAACTGGTTGCATCCGTGACTCGCTTTATTTGGGATAAATTTAGCAAAGACTTCTTAGAAACCCTTCTTTCTCCCTACGGTACAGTAGTTGTCAGCAAAGAAGTCACCTCAGAAATTAAAGAAATTGATGTGTATCTAATACCGAGGCAATTCCCCCTCAGTTGGGACTATTAGGCAAATTATGCCAAAATCCCTGTTTATTAGAACCCTATCGCAATGGGATTACCCTTGATGGTATCAATGATTGTCTGTCCAAGCGCTTTGCTATCCGTGAAATCTTCCACAGAGAAGCAAAGAGAAATAAACAGAGAATATCAGAGGAGGAGATACCTAAGTTGTGGATTCTCACTCCCACAGCTAGTGAGCGCATTTTATCCCTGTTTACGGCTCAATTACAACCCAATTGGGGAGAAGGGGTTTATTTTCTCCCGGAGGGTTTAGGTACAGCTATTGTCGTCATTCATCAATTACCCGCAATCCCAGAGACATTATGGCTAAGATTATTGGGTAGAGGAGGAACAAGAGAGAGAGCTATCGATGAATTAACCAGATTATCGCCGAATGCTCCCCTAAAATCGGCTTCTTTAAACTTATTGTATAATCTGAGTAGAAATTTAGAAGCGTTATCGAAAAAAACACAGGAGGATTTCAACGACGTTTCGGTGAAATACCGCAAAATCTTGAGGAAACCATCCGTAACCTTCCTGTGGAGCGGTTAGAAGACTTAGGACTCGCTTTATTAGACTTTGACACTTTGACGGATTTAGATAACTGGTTGCATCCGTGAGCAATGGCGATCATCTCATTCATCCTTGATTATTCTATAGTTAAGGGGTCCACATCGATCGCCATACTTACCTTGGGTAAAACTAAGCTTTTCAAAGGACGCAAAAGACCACCGATATCAGCCTTTTCTCCCGATAATTTTAACAGAATTTGCCAGCGATAACGGTTAGCCACGCGCATAATTGTTGCGGGTGCAGGTCCCAAAATATCCCAATCGGAACCCAAATTATTAACACATTCCTCTGCGACATTTTCGGCACTTTTCTGGACTGCTTCCCCATCTAAACCACTAAAGCGAATTAAGACTAAACTGCCGTAGGGAGGATAATTTAAACTCTCTCTGTGCATTAATTCCGTCTCGACAAAACCCTCATAATCGTGGGTTTGCACTGCTCTAATCACGGGATGTTCGGGGGTATAGGTTTGGATAATTACCTTTCCTTCTCTTTCTCCCCTTCCTGCTCTCCCTGCTACTTGGGTGAGGGTTTGAAAAGCGCGTTCGGAGGCGCGATAATCGGAGTGATAAAGTAAACCATCGGCAGCCATAATTCCCACTAAAGTAACTCGCTCGATATCTAATCCTTTGGTGAGCATTTGGGTTCCAACTAGGACATCGAATTCACCATCAGTAAATAGTTTTAATAGTTCCCGGGGAGCATTTTTGTTGCGGGTGGTATCACTATCAAAACGCAAGCAACGCAAATCGGGAAATTCTTTGGTTAATTCTTGGGTGACGCGCTGAGTACCTGTACCAAAAAATTTTAGATAGGGAGAACCGCATTCAGGACATTGTTTCGGATGAATGCGACCATAGTTGCAGTAGTGACAGCGTAGTAATTCCTGCGCTCCCGGTTCGGTGTGGTGGTAGGAGAGGGAGACATCACAGTGGGGACACTCCAGCACATAACCGCAACTTCGGCAAGATACAAAAGTACTATGACCCCGGCGACTGACGAATAAAATTGCCTGTTCTCCCTTGTCGCGCAGGGTTTCCAGAGATGAACGCAGGGATTGACTAAAAAGAGAACGATTGCCTCGTTGCAATTCCCGTCGCATATCGACGATTTCCACCCTCGGTAAGGGGCGATTTTGGATGCGTTCGGGCAAAGATAGGTAAAGACTGGGATTAGCTTGGGATTCTAGCCATGTTTCTAGGGATGGCGTGGCCGAGCCTAAAATTACGGGACAATGGTTTAATTGAGAGCGCCATTTAGCCACGGTACGCGCGTGATAGGTGGGAAGTAATTGACTTTGTTTAAAGCTGCTATCGTGTTCTTCATCGAGGATAATCATGCCTAGATGGGGTAAAGGGGCAAAAATCGCCGATCTCGTCCCGATAATAACTTGCGGGGTTCCTGTCAACATCTGTCGCCAGGTATCGTATCTTTCTCCTTCCGAGAGGGCGCTATGATAAACATAGACTCGATCGCCAAAACGGGACACAAAGCGATCGGTTAATTGCGGTGTTAATCCAATTTCGGGGACTAAAACCAAGGCAGATTTACCCGCTGCTAGGACAGGCGCGATCGCCTGTAGATAGACTTCTGTTTTACCCGATCCCGTCACTCCGTGTAAGAGGACGCTTTCACCACCTTTCAGGGTTTGAATGGCTTCTAAAGCCTGTTTTTGACTAGAAGTGAGTGTTTTTGGTTGATCCCTGCTCATAATCGCCGAGGATAAGCGCAGAAATTCCCGATCCTCAATCACCACATAACCCTTGTCAATGAGCGGTTTAAAATGTTTTGTCCCCGCAAGTTGTGCCAATTCTGGCAGCCACATTTCTCCTCCCTGGTGGCGTAAAATTTCGACAATTTTGCGCTGATTTTCAGTTAAATCAGCAGGAAAGTCGGTTATTAGCAGGGTAATGGCTTTTTTTTGTTTAATATTGGTACTTTTGGGTGCTTCTAGATAGCTTTCCACCCAACCGCGCTTAACTAAGTCTCGGATACCGTAATTGGCATTTTTTACTTTTTCTTGCAGGTATTTCGCCGAATAATCGCCTTCTTTTTGATTTTTTAGCAGGGATAAAATCTGACGGGAGAGGGGAGTACAAAAAACTTCCGCACCGGGGGGAATCGCTTCTGGTTTTAATCTGATGCGACGTTGGGAACTTCGCAGTAAACCCGTAGGTAAAGCGACGCGAACAACGGTGATTAAATCCGTCGCGTAGTATTGGGCGATTTTCGTCAATAACTGCCAATAATTATCGGGGAAAAAGCCCTTAGTAATCACATCTTCCACGGGACGAATTTGATTTTCTTCTAGTCCTGGGGGCAAATTTTCGAGAAATCTAAGAGCAATTCCCCCAATTACCTGAGAACCAAAGGGAACGCTTAAAATATCGCCTATTTCTACTGTTAAATCCTGGGGGATACTATAGGTTAATATTTGCTGATCCTCTTGACTATCTCTAGGATAAGGGCGATCAACCAAAACCTCTAACCACAGTTGCCCAGTTGTGGTTAATTGGTAAGGTGTGCGAGGTTCCGCTACAGTTAGAGTAGCACAGCGATCGAGCATGGTTATCAGTTATCAGTGGGAAGTGGGGAGTGGGAAGTGGGGAGTGGGAAGTGGGAAGTGGGAAGTGGGAAGTGGGGAGAATGGGGTATTTAAATTATAGTTTAAAGCTTGAGGGGAATAAAACCAGTTAATTTTCTCTAAAAACAGTTTAAATATTGCTTTTTTGCCCGCAAATTTTGATTTTTAGCCCGTGAAATCTTCCCAAATGATAATTATTGACTATTAGCTATTAAATCGCACCCTAGTTAGGGTTTGATTAATAAATCTAAAAACCTTGTTGGATAATATCTTTAGGCTTTTTTGAAATCAAAAAGTGCCAGATATGGGAGGGATCGGGGGGGAGAATTAGGCACTTTTTCCCTGAAACTTAGGTAATTGACCACCTGAAAATGGGTAAAACCCCACACCCCACACCCCACACCCCACACCCCACACCCTACCCCCAGGAAAAACTTTTTGCCGCAAACCCTAGTTAGTCAAAACTTGAGAATAGTTCTCAATAGAAAAAGCGAAGAATAGTCATAAAAAGCTGACTGCTATCTTGATTGTTAAGAAGCGTGATCTTTACCTAGTCAAATACCAAAAACCTTAGTTAGAGTGTATAAGTGGAAACCCTGAAAGTCTCCCCTATTCACCAGAAAATCTGATTATCTGGTTGAGGGATTTGTAACCATCGACACAGAATCGCGCAATTATATCCCAGAAATGGCCGCCATTAATTAAGAAAACGTTTAAAAAATCTGCTCCCCGAAAATTCAATGTAACAATCAGCCCATTGGGAGAAATTGAGTTTCTCCCTGCTATTATAATCCCACTCCATCCATAACTGCTTATGAAAATCTCTAAACTAGCCTCTGATGATAATTTTAATCAAATCATTGCCCTGGAGACAAATCCTTTAGAACTAGACAGCGTGGATTTTGCTGAAAGAACTGACGAAGAGCTGACTGAACCTTTACCGGAAACCCTAAAAACCACTCGTGGGGGTAGTGGAACTGGATACGATAAGGGCAGCAATGAAGATACTGTTGGGGCATTTTTTAAAGAAATGGCCCGTTATCCCCTGCTTAATGCGGAAGAAGAAATTGAATTAGCCTACTCGGTTAAGTTTCTCATGGAAGCGGAAGAAGTACGCCAAAAACTGCAAGAAAATTTACATCGTCCCCCGACGAAAACGGAATGGGCGATCGCTTTAGAATTAGATAATGAACGTCAACTGGAAAACCGTCTTTATCGCGGACGAACAGCTAAACGGAAAATGATTCGTTCTAATTTGCGCTTGGTGGTTTCTATCGCTAAACGCTATTTAAATCGCGGAGTTCCTTTCTTAGATTTAATTCAAGAAGGTGCGATCGGACTCAACCGTGCGGCCGAAAAATTCGATCCCAATAAAGGTTATAAATTCTCTACCTATGCTTATTGGTGGATTCGACAAGCAATCACCCGCACCATTGCTAACGATGCGCGGACAATTCGTTTACCGATTCACATTGTCGAAAAACTCAATAAACTCAAAAAAGCGCAGCGCATTCTCAAGCAAGATTTACAGCGCAATCCCAATGAACGGGAACTCGCGGAAGCGTTGGAAACGACTCCCGAACAATTGCGGCAATTATTACAATTGCGTCGTCAATCTCTCTCTTTAAATCATCGTGTAGGGAAGGGAGAAGATACGGAATTAGTGGATCTGTTGGAAGATGATGATCTACAACTTCCCGAAGATAAAATGAATGAGATGATGATGCGTCAAGAAATTTTCGCAGTTTTAAGTGATGTTCTTACGGAACGGGAAAAAGATGTTATCTCCCTCCGTTATGGTTTAGCTACCAGTCAACCCTATACCCTAGAGGAAGTGGGGGGAATGTTCAATTTATCTCGGGAACGAGTACGTCAAATTCAAACTAAAGCGATGCGAAAATTACGTCGTCCTCAAGTCGCACGTCGTCTGAAAGGATGGTTACATTAATAACTTTTTCTAACTCGTTCTCTCCCCTCTCCTTTTTCCCGGAGAGCTTTTTTTTGTCGATATTTAGCTTAAAATTAAGATCAAGCTGATTTTCTCAGTAGATAGTCATAATACCTATGAACCGACATCTCCAACGGAAAGTGAAAACGGGAAAATATCAATCTCCAGAAAATCATCCTCTCATAGATGGAGAAACTTTTGTCACTGAAATTATCCATCGTTTTCAAACCATGGGAGATTAATATAAAATGGGTCGTTATAAGTAGGGAGGCACAATTATTGGTAGGATGGGTTAGCGGTAGCGTAACATGAGCGGGTGTTGGGTTTCATGCTTCAACCCAACCTACGTTCATCTTGTATTTAATTCCACCCACCCGCTTATCATAAATAAATATACTAGCTAGTCAGAAGCTGAATATAACAGGCAATTTCTCATCTATTTTTTCTAGTTCTGAATAAAATCAAATTAATTCAATATGTCCAAAAACTTTTGGTTAATTCCCGATAATATCTATTTTCTCAACCATGGTTCCTATGGTGCAACCCCTAGAATAGTCTTGGATTATCAGCAACAATTGCGGGAACGAATGGAAAGACAACCTTTAGCATTTTTGGGGAGAGAATTAGAGGGTTTATTAGATATTGCTAGGCAAAAATTAGCGGATTTAGTGGGAGTAAATAGCGATGATTTAGTCTTTGTTCCCAATGCAACCACAGCAGTGAATGCGGTGTTAAATTCCTTAACTTTTCAGGAAAATGAGGAAATTCTGATCACCGATCAGACCTATAATGCTTGTGCTAATGCAGTTAAACATATAGCTAAAAGATGGGGTTTAAAGGTAATTATCGCTAAAATTCCCTTTCCTGTACAGTCCCCTTTAGAAATTAGTCAAGCAATTTTAGCATCTGTTTCTCCCCAGACAAAATTAGTAGTTTTAGATCATGTCACCAGTCCCACGGCCTTAATTTGGCCAATCGCAGAAATTGTGCAAGAATTAAATAATCTGGGCATTGATACTCTCATCGATGGCGCTCATGCTTTAGGTTTTTTACCCCTTAATATCGCGGCAATTAATCCCACCTATTATACTGCTAATTGTCATAAGTGGTTATGTAGTCCCAAGGGGGCTGCTTTTCTCTATGTGCGCGGGGATAAACAGGCAATAATTCGACCTTTAACTATTAGCCATGGAGCGAATTCCCCTCCACAAGATCGCTCCCGTTTTCAGTTAGAATTTGCTTGGATGGGAACCGATGATCCCACCGCTTATTTATCAGTGCCAAAAGCGATCGAGTTTTTAAATTCTCTCTCTATTGATGGTTTACTGGGTCTGATGGCGAGGAATCGTAATTTGGTTTTAAAAGCCAGAAATTTGCTTTGTCATGCCTTAGAGGTCAATTATCCCTGTCCAGAATCAATGATCGGATCAATGTCTTCAATTCTGATTCCTAGTTATGCTTGGGCAGCAGAAGATTTATCTAGACAACTGTGGGAAAAATATCAGATTGAAGTGCCGATAATTCCTTGGGGAGAAGCATCATTAATTGTGAGGATTTCTGCTCACTACTATAATTCGATCGAGCAGTATGAATATTTAGCTGGGGTTTTAAATTACTTGCTATTGCGGCCGTATCAAACCGATAATTGGTCTAAAATGCTTCTTGGATCATGGTTTCCTTGAGCATTTCTAAACCCTTTTTCACCCGACGGGAGACGGTAACGACACTAATGCCTAATTGTTCGGCGGTTTCCCGTTGAGTAAGATCCTTAAGGAAGACAAATTCGAGAATATGACGGGTTTTTTCTTCTAATTGAGCCAGTGCCTGTTGTAAACGAATGCGATCCTCTTGACAAAGTTGAAAGCTGCGATAACGGGGATCGGGAACGAGGTCTTTTAAACAAGTATTATTATCTTCATCGTTATTAACCGTCACATCGAGACTGAGGGGTTCACGGTTTTGGAAAGCCAGTTTTACCTCTTGCCATTCTTCGCTCGAAATATTTAAAGCGCGGGAGATTTCCGTATCATTGGGTTGACGATTGTGGATAGTCTGGAAATCCCGACGCACATTTGTCGCTTGTCTGCCTAAATCTAACCAACGACGAGGAATACGAACTGTATAACTTTTATCGCGCAGATGGTGTTGAATTTCGCCGCGAATATAGGGAATAGCGAAGGAGCTAAAAGCATGACCTTTGCTGCTATCAAAACGCTCGATCGCCCGAATTAGTCCCATAGAGCCAACCTGCACTAAATCTTCGTAATTTTCATGGCATTGATTAACCCAATGATGAGCTTCCCTTCTGACTAATCCTAGGTTTAACTCCATAATTTGATCCCGTAACTTATTATCTCCCGTTTTTTGGTATTTTTGAAACAGGGTAAGAGTTTCCAGTTTAAGATTTTCTTTATTTAGGACAAACATAGGGCACTAACAGACTTAAAAAATATTGACTATAAAAGATCACTATTGTGCAATTAGCTTTGACCAATCCCAATACAGTCTAGATGAGAAGCGGTAAGCAATGTCAACAATGTAACTTACTACGATCATGATGATACGACCTTTATATAAAGACTTGTGTGATTTGACGCGGTCGACCAAGTATTTAAAGACACAGATAAGCTGAAACCCAGGTAATTAGGGTTGGCTGAACAGGTTGTTTCTAGAGACAGGGTATGGGGTGTAGGGTGTGGGGTGTAGGGTGTGGGGTGTAGGGTGTGGGGTTTTATCGATTTTCAGGTGGTCAACTACCTAATTTTCAGGGAAAAAGTCCCTGAATTTTCCTCCCGATCCCCGCAATGGCTGGCACTTTTTGAGGGGAAAAAAGTCTAAGAGTCTTAATCCAACAAGGTTTTCAGATTTATTCAGCCAGCCCTATCTAGAAAACTACAACTCAAACAAAGGTAAACTCCGATCCTTATTTTTCGGCAATTTCGCCAGTAATCCTAAATGTTCGTAGGCGGCTGACGTCACTACGCGACCCCGGGGAGTACGATTAAGATAACCTATTTGTAATAAATAAGGCTCGTGTACCTCCTCGATCGTCTTGGCATCTTCTCCCGTGGCTGCCGCTACCGCTTCCAATCCCACGGGTTTACCTTGAAACTGTTGGATCATCGTCTTTAATACTAATCGATCGGTCCAATCTAAACCCATAGAATCTACATTTAATTGATTTAATCCCTCAGCGGCTAACTGGGGGCTAATCATAGTTTCTCCCTTCACCTGCACATAGTCGCGTACTCGTTTTAATAAACGATTGGCAATGCGTGGAGTTCCCCGACTGCGACGGGCAATTTCGATCGCACCCGCTTCAGTAATGGGAATATTAAAAATAGTAGCACTTCTGAGAATAATTGCCGTCAATTCCTCAACTGTATAGAAACGCAGACGTTGAATCATGCCAAAACGATCGCGTAAAGGGGAAGTTAAAGAGCCAACTTTGGTAGTAGCACCGATTAAAGTAAAGGGAGGTAAAGAAATACTGCGAATTTTCGCCGCTTGACCCTTGCCAATCGTCACATCCAGGCGATAATCCTCCATCGCTGGGTATAATAACTCCTCCGTCACCCGATTCAGTCGATGAATTTCGTCGATAAAAAGAATATCCCGGGGTTGAAGATTGATCAGGATGCCGGTAATATCCCGGGGACGCTCTAAAGCGGGGGCGGCGGTAATGCGGCAATTTACTCCCATCTCGGCCGCTAAAATTAAAGCCATGGTGGTTTTTCCTAACCCCGGCGGTCCGTAGAAGAGTAAATGATCGATCGCTTCTTGTCTAGCTTTGGCCGCGGCGATGGTGACTTTTAGATTAGCCTTTAAGTCCTGTTGACCGATATAATCCTCTAGGGATTGCGGACGAATCTGCGCTGCTGCTTTTTCCGTTTCTTCTATAGTGGGATTGGGAGTGAGCAGATTTTCCTCGGCAGCCGGGGGGGAATTGTGCGATCGTTTGATGGCCATTGTTACAATCAAGAGTCTAGGATATGTTAGCGAAGCGGATTTTGCCTTGTTTGGATGTCAATAAAGGTCGGGTAGTTAAAGGGGTTAATTTTGTCAATCTTCAGGATGCTGGCGACCCCGTGGAGTTAGCCCGCTTGTATAATCAGGCAGGGGCCGATGAGTTGGTTTTTCTTGATATTACTGCTACCCATGAAGATCGCGACACGATTATTGATGTAGTCTATCGTACGGCGGAACAGGTTTTTATTCCTCTGACAGTGGGTGGCGGTATCCAATCCTTAGAAAATATTAAAAATTTGTTAAGAGCCGGGGCCGATAAAGTCAGCATTAACTCGGCTGCCGTGCGCGAGCCGAAATTGCTCGATCGAGCCAGCGATCGCTTTGGGAAACAGTGTATTGTGGTGGCGATCGATGCTAGACGACGTAAGGATGAGCATAACCCCGGTTGGGAGGTTTATGTTCGGGGTGGACGCGAAAATACGGGTATTGATGCTTTATTATGGGCGCAAGAAGTGGAAAAACGCGGGGCGGGTGAGTTGTTAGTTACCAGTATGGATGCTGACGGCACGCAAGCGGGTTACGATCTGGCCTTGACAAAAGCGATCGCTGAAAGGGTGGAGATTCCTGTGATTGCTTCGGGAGGAGCGGGTAATTGTCAGCATATCTACGAAGCATTGACGGAAGGGCGGGCAGAAGCAGCTTTATTGGCTTCTTTGCTCCATTATGGTCAATTAACCATCGCTGAGGTCAAAAATTATCTGCAAAATCACCAAGTACCCGTGCGTTAGCCGGGGAAAATGAGAGCAAGATTTGCAGAACTTAATCTAGGGATTGAGTCGCTTTTTCGGGAAAAGGATTTCTTTAGGCTGCAAACCAAGAAGAGTAAGGTTTACACCTATTACTGAAAGTCAATGGCTGACGGCTGATAGCCCCGATCGAGAAACCGGCAAAAATCCCTGTTTTTAACTTCAGTCCGATTATCCCTGGGGAAAATTATGTATTAGAATAGATGAAAGTTAACAAAATTTAAAATATGTTAGTTCCGATTCTCATCTTTGACCTCGGTCTTGTGGCTTGGTCATTGCATCTGATGCAGCAAGCGTTCGACAGGCAAGAGTTTTCCTTGATGCTGGCGGGAACCTTGGTGGCAGCAGCGGCAGCGGCTATGTTAGTAGTTTATTTCCTCATGGGTCACTGTTTAACCTATTTAACCCAAATTTCGGCTCCTGTCTAAATGGGGGCGATTGTTTCACTCTTGTGGATGAGCGATCGTCTTGGCAGTGACAAATTTTTTTCTCGCCCCCCCTTGACAAAATGATTCTATTTAAGCTATATTCAAAAATGGTCTTCGCGGGGTTATAGCTCAGTTGGTAGAGCACCTCAATGGCATTGAGGGGGTCAGCGGTTCGAATCCGCTTAGCTCCATAAAGTTAGGATAAGAGTTTCAGAGTTGCTTGGACCAGAAAAGTAACGAGGAGATGCTAGATTGAAAGAGGATTTCTGGTTAGAAAAGTCTCTTTTTACCTCGATACTCTCTCAGGACAAAATTAATAAACCTCTTGCATAATTAATTTTTGAGGGTTCAAAAAAGGCAAAAACAAGGATTAAATTACATAAAATCTGTAAATAGACCGTTTAATTGATTATTATTCATTCTTAATTCTCCTGACTACTAACTCCTGACTCCTGACTCCTAACCCTAACAACAATTTTTGATTTTTACAAGAGGTCTAATGATAGAGCTTTTTAAGCAACTACCTCGTTGGTTGCGGCTAAGTCTAGTTTTTCCGCTCTTATTTCTCAATGGTTGGTTATTATTCCAATTATTTAGCTATCTAGAACCCTTAGTCAGTATTTTTGTCACTGCTAGTTTACTAGCTTTTGTCCTAGATGTTCCCATCAAACTGCTGCAAAGACGCGGGGTTAATCGCAGTGGTTCGATCGCTATTGTCTTTTTAATTGCCCTATTAATTTTGAGCGTTTTAGGTTTAATTTTAATTCCCCAGATTGTCGAGCAATTAAGCAGTTTAATCAATAGTTTGCCCCAGTGGATCGAGTCGGGAACCGAACAGATACAAAATTTAGAAAAGTGGGATAAAACTCAGAAATATGCGATTTATATCGAGCAATCAATTACCCAGTTATCGGAACGACTAACTAACGTTTTACAAACTCTTAGCACTCAATTACTAAGCTTTGTGCTGGGAACTATCAACAGTATCCTAAACATTCTATTTGTTCTGGTTCTCACCGTCTTTCTTGTTCTCTATGGCGAACAAATTTGGGAGGGAATTTTTAGCTGGATTCCTGCTCCCTGGAATCTCAAATTAAGAACGATTATTCGTCAAACTTTTGAAACCTATTTTGCCGGTCAAACCATTTTAGCGGGAATTCTCAGCCTTGCTCAAATTTTTGTTTTTGTGATTCTCAAGGTTGATTATGCCCTATTATTTGGGGTGGCGATCGGTCTAACTACATTAATTCCTTTTGCCAGTGCCTTTGCCATTATTGGGATTAGTACCCTACTGATGTTTCAAGATTTTTGGTTAGGATTAAAAGTTTTGACCCTGACTATTATTGTCGGTCAAATTAATGATAATGTCATCGCCCCTCGGTTAATGGGAGGCATGATCGGACTTAATCCCGTCTGGATTATCCTATCTCTTTTTATCGGGGGTAAAGTGGCAGGAATTCTCGGTTTATTGATAGCAGTTCCCATCGCTAGTGTGCTGAAAAGTACCATCGATATCATCCGCTCGCAGCAGCGGGAAAAAGAACCAGTAGTTTTCCTAGAAGAAACGGTGAAAAATTCCTCAGAGGAGAGCAAATAATAATAAATCCTGTTTAAAGGGAAGTGGGGTGTGGGGTGTGGGGTGGGGGGTGTGGGGTGTGGGGTGTGGGGTGTG
>VYLH01000149.1_pt1 | contig 12285 bp, 8 predicted proteins | sample 5114361 | NCBI WGS metagenome assembly VYLH01 (sample SAMN12291772, study PRJNA351875) | freshwater metagenome | isolation source: freshwater lake | place: USA: Michigan, Kent Lake | collected 2013-08-15
TGTGTAAGACAGTACATGGTTTTTTAACTGTGGTATGCGACGGTGGTGGAAGCAGAAACTTAAATCGTGAGGTTTAGGAATCGCCGCACTTTTAGGGCGGCGAGGATGTCAATACTTGATCTCCTGTAGATTTCTGCACTATCTACAAAAATAGTACCCAACTTATAATACAGAAGTAGGCATTGGGAATGGATGATGGCTAATAGCGAAAGTGAAGAGCGGCAGATAGCTTTGGCAATATACACAAATATTAGTCCCGTCCGCTGTCCGCTCGACTGCGCTGTTATGGGGCATATTCATCGATTACCCCAAAATTACATCCGTTTCAGCAACTCATCATACCCCCCTGATTTTTTAGGGCTGCCCGGCCAGTTCTGACTCTAATTTGGCCAGAATCTGGGGTTTAAGTTGCTCGATTTTCTGTTTTAACATCCGCTTGCTAATTTGCGGGTTGCCACCCTGGCCCGATTGACTATCTGTCACCCATTGCTGCAAAATTTGGCATTGATTGGCGGGAATATTAGCGTTGATCACATTTTCACAGATGTTGCTGCCTTCGAGGGGGAAAAATAAAATCCAGTATTGACCGGCTTCGGCGAGGGTTTTGGTCATTTTTTGACCTTGAGGGGTTTTTAAGTCCAAATAACAAGGCAACCAGCGGGGGCCCCATTGACGATGATAGAGGACAGTAATCCAGAGAATCATCGGGTGAGGTGTGGGTAAAAAGAGGAATTGATTATAACGGACACTAGCAACCCGGACGGCGATATCTTCTCGATCCAACATTACCCATAAACCGGGAAAAACGCCGTCAGCAGCCTGGAGACAGCGTGAGAAGACAATTTTTTGGCGCGGTTTATCCTCGGGCCAACTGGACTTGACACAGATATCCCTCGCATTAGCAGCAGAAACAATGGTTTGATTTAAATCACGAGGGGTTTTGATTTTGCGGGTGTAATCGTCGGTTTTTTTGACGATTTCATTTTTGACTAGGGGTTCAAGTCGTTCGAGACGTTGTAGTATATCTGTAACACTTGAAGGGCGATCGCTGGGTGCTTTGGCCAAGCAGCGCAGGATTAACTGTTCTAATTCTGGCGGTAATTGCAAGCTAGAATTAAAGGAACGGGGTTCGGCGTAGTGGTGAACCTCATACCAACCGCCAAAGGAGGGATTATCGGGAAAAACGGGCGTTTCTCCCGTGATCATCTCGTACATCATAATCCCAAAACTGTAGATATCGGAACGATGATCGAGTTCTTTACCTTCCATCTGTTCCGGGGAACAATAGGCTAAGGTTCCCATAAACGATTGGGTTTGGGATTCTCCCGATTGGATGAGTTTAGCGATGCCAAAATCGAGAATTTTCACCAATTCCCCTAATCCTGAGTCCTGAATCACCATAATATTGCTTGGTTTGATGTCCCGGTGAATAATCGGACACATCTCCCCTTGGAAGATAATACCCTTATGGGCGCATTCCAGGCCGAAACAAATCTGACGGGTGAGATTGAGAAAGCGCGGGAGGGGCAGCGGCTGATGTTTGATGATTTCACTCATGCTCTCCCCCGGCAAAAATTCCATGACGTAGAAGGGGACTTCCTTGTCATCTACACCATAATCACGAACCTTAACAACATGAATACTTTTTTCGCCTAAAAGTGCCGAAATAGTCGCCTCTCGCTCGAAGCGCTCGCGCATTCTGTTGTTGAGGAGAGTTTGCGAGAGGAATTTGACGGCGACGGTTACGCCACCTAATAGTTTATCTTCTGCTCGATATACTTGTCCCATGGCACCGCTACCGATCAACTCGACCAGTTGGTATCGATTGGCAAGTAAGCTCCGATGTCTAGATTCTGCCGACATAGCTAGGCTACTGTGTGAATTATAGTGAGTCTGGTGGAGAGAGTTTTGGTTCTTCGTTACTTGGTCTGGTTCGAGCAGGGGGCATAAATCGACTAAATCCTTATCTGGCAAGAGACTTAATTGATTAGCTCGTTCTAGATCGAAAACAATTGGCAAAAATCGCAGCCATGTCTTTCTATATAAGGGTTTCATCCCTTATAACCCCCGTCCATTACATAACACAAACCGAAGAACCTTTTTTTCGGGCTAAAAGCATCATTTTTAACATATATAGCAATTCCCATAGTTGTGAGGTACAGAGTCTTAGGTTTTGAGGAGTCAGGATTCAGGATTCAGGATTCAGGATTCAGGATTCAGGATTCGGGATTCAGGAGTTAAGATTTTGGTGTACCTCATGAGATTGGGAAACGCTATATTTTCAGGCATTTTTAGTCATTGCCCCTTGCATAATTAATTTTTGGGGGTTGAAAAAATGAAAAAACTAAGTATAAACTACCACAAAATCTCTAAATAGACAATTTGATTGATTATTATTCGTTCTTGATTCTCCTGACTTGAAAGAGGGTGTGGGGTGTGGGGTGTAGGGTGTGGGGTGTAGGGTGTGGGGAAAGAAACCTCTTTCATCTGTGGGGGTGAAAATTTTTTCATCGGGACTGCCTAGGGACTCCTAAACCACCACTACAGGCAAATCCCTAACCCCTGTAAAACTTTTTTGCCGAAAGTGACCGATCTGCGTAATAATTCTTTAATAAAGATTTGTAAACTTGAAAATGATTATCCCTTCGCAGTGCTAGAGATTTAATGAGACGACTAATTGCGATCGAAAAAGCTCTGCTCATCGGTCATATTGTATCGATGGCTTTTGGACTAGCGGGATTGTTGCTAGTTTTGCCCCATCCCGAATTTGTGGCCAATTTACCAGATTTTGGCAAAACTGCCTTTGCTTGGTCAATGGCCGGGGGGGGTGTGGTGTATATGGTGTTAGGAATGGCAGCGGTGGCTGTTTATGCCTATCGGACTCTAGGAGTGTGGCACTGGTTAGGATTCATGGTTCCCGCTATCAGTTTATCCCTTTGTAGCGAACTATTAGGAACCAGTACCGGCTTTCCTTTCGGTCATTATCGTTATCTTTCGGGCTTAGGTTACAAAATTGCGGGTTTAGTACCCTTTACTATCCCCCTATCTTGGTTTTATCTCGGTTTTAGTGCCTATATCATCGCTCGTGTTGGTTTATCCACTCTTGCTATACCCCAGTGGCTACAAAATCTAGGAGCGATCGCTATCGGGGCGGTATTATTAACTTCCTGGGATTTTGTCCTAGATCCGGCCATGAGTCAAACTACCATCCCCTTCTGGATTTGGGAACAACCGGGGGCTTTTTTTGGGATGCCCTATGAAAATTTTGCCGGTTGGTTTGGCACGGGCTGTGTTTTTATGACGGTAGCCACTTTAATTTGGCAAGTGCAACCGGTGAAACTGCCAAGTCAAGATTTAACCCTGCCTTTTGTGATGTATTTGGGTAATTTTGGCTTTGCTACGGTCATGAGTATGGGTGCCGGTATTTATCCGCCGATTTTCTTAGGATTACTCACCGGTATTCTGCCTTTAACACTCCTCTACAATCGCGCCAAGGCTGTTGCTTCCGGGCAAACAGTGCCGACAAGCGAAGTAACAACCCTAAAAATCCCCGTTGTTTCGGTGAGAGGAGCCAAATAAGTTGTTAACTGAGATAATTCTCGGTGCATTCTGCCTGGGGCTACTGCTGTCTCAGGCTGTTGCCTTTTTTATCCTTCTTTCCCGTCTGCTAAAAGGGGCGCGTCGTCGTCCTCCCCTGACTCCCCAACCCCCCACCCCGGAGATGTTAGGGACAGTAAGCGTGATTGTGCCGACGTTAAACGAAGTGGCCAGGATTGACGGTTGTTTACGGGGATTGAGTCAACAGAGTTACGAAGTGCGAGAAATTCTGATTGTCGATAGCAATTCCCAAGATGGTACGCGGGAAAAAGTCAAAGAGATAGCGGCAAAAGACCCCCGCTTTCGCTTGAAAACCGATTATCCTTTGCCCCCCGATTGGGTAGGTCGTCCCTGGGCGTTACACAATGGTTTTTTGTTTAGTTCTCCTAAAAGTGACTGGATTTTGGGCATTGATGCCGATACCCAACCCCAAGCAAATTTAGTCGCCAGTTTAGTTAAAGCTGCGATCGCAGAAGGTTACGATTTAGTTTCCCTGTCGCCGCAATTTATCCTCTCCTATCCGGGAGAATGGTGGTTACAGCCAGCTTTATTGATGACTTTGCTCTATCGCTTTGATGCGGCCGGAGTGCGCGAGCAAGATCCCGAAAGAGTGATGGCCAATGGTCAATGTTTTCTCTGTCGGCGGTCAGTTTTAGCGGCTTTAGACGGTTATAGCGGGGCAAAAGGTTCTTTTTGCGATGATGTCACCCTGGCCCGTCTAGCGGCGACGAAAGGCTATCGGGTGGGATTTCTCGATGGGGCGAAGTTGATTCGCGTGCGGATGTACGAAGGACTCAAGGAAACTTGGCGCGAATGGGGCAGATCTCTTGACCTCAAAGATGCCTCCTATCAGGGGCAATTATGGGGCGATTTAGCTTTATTAGCTCTTACTCAGGGATTACCGATAATTATCACGCCCTTACTGCTCACAGCTTTGATTTTTGGCTACGATTTCCTGAGTTTAAAAATTGTCTTGACTTTAAACCTGCTGCTGTTATTGATTCGTTTTGCCCTTTTATTGGCTGTCTCTCCTAGCTACTATCGGGGCGAAAAAGTCAATCTATCTTCGGGATTATTTTGGCTATCTCCCCTAGCGGATCCGCTGGCAGTTATCCGCATTTTTATTTCTGCTTTTACCCGTCCCCAAAGTTGGCGCGGTCGATTGTATTAAAAATGTTAGGGTGAAGGCCCTCAGAAGTTTCGTAGAAACCCAACTTTAAGGGTTTCTTTTATGAAGTTTGCATAATTTTTCCCTATTAAATTTGAATATTTAAGGTTTGGAGTTGTTGATTGATCTAATCAGTAACCTTGGTGGCATCGGTTTCAATCACTTTTTTAGCAAGTAAAAGTTCTTCTACTAATTTTTCCAACTCTTTCCCTTGGCTACTATTTCTTATATATTTTCTAATATCTTGACGAATATTAGCAAAATAAACATCTCTCAATTCAAGTTGAGAAATATCTTTTTCTAGGGCTTGACCAATTTGTGAGATTTTAAGATGCAATTGATCTTGAGGATTAAATTTAGGGATGTTAAGTTGCCAGACGTGCTTATGTATGTCTCTTTCATCCTTTCCATAGGACATTAAAGGACGAGTTTCTAAAGTTGTAATCTCTGCATTTAAGATTGCACATAAATAATGGGATTCTTCTAGTCCTTCAGTCGTTGCCCAATACAGTTTACTATCAATAATAGCTTGTCTATTGGATAATCTAGCCGCACAAATGTGCATTCCAGAGGTTGCATATAAAATTCTTTCTTTTGGTATAGGAAACTGCTGGGATAATCCTTTTTGATAATTAATTCTTTCAAGTAAGGTCAATCGATCATTAGTTCGATATTCATCCCATATTTCTTCTGCTTTGTGCCACCAAGCACATAAGCCAGGATACAGATCAATTAATTCAGATTCTCCATCCATTAAGACTTTTCCATTCCAGGGAATAATTGCTAATTCGGGTTCTTGACAACGAAAAGGTAAAATAGATGCTCCTGTATATAAAGGTCTGATAAAATCACTTTCAATTGTTCCTTCTAAAGTAGGAAGATCTTTCCAGGGTTTTTTCTCATTAGCAGATCGTTTTGACTGAACTAACTTACGTCCAGAAGCTAAACCTAACGGACTAGATATTTTTTCTTCAACAAATAAAAGAACTTTAGGAACTATTGTAGCTCCCTGTGAAAATTGGGAATGATAGGGAGAAATTTTATTTTCTGAGCCTATTTTTATTTCTTCTTTAGGGAATTTAAGTGATTTTTTAATCACGCTCCACGATGATTTAGGTTCGTTGATTTTTCCTGTCCAATATTCAGCAATCAAAGGCATTTTTACAGGTTTTTGAGATCTCTTACCAAAAATAACCGATGCACCTCTAGGAAAAAAATGGGGTCTTAGTCTTCGTAAATCCCAAGATTCTGCAAATTCAACGTATGTTGTTGCTCCTTTCCCTAGGCAATAATTCCCCTCTCGAAATCCTCCAAAATATTCTCTATCCGTTACTGAATTAGGCATCACAAAAGCAAACTTGCCACCTTCACCCAAATAAGTTTCAATAGTTTTAGCGACAAACAATGCTGAAAGATCTTGATGTGTGGCATTCTTTGCCCCATGCCAAAGTGAGCGCTCTTCACTCATTTCCTTAAATGATTGTTGCATCTCTTTAGGCATATGCCGATAAGAAAGCCAGGGCGGATTTCCAATTAGAATATCAACCCGATTTTGCGGCAAACTCAACCAAACAGGACGGACCAAATTACGCACATAATAGCTCCAAATATGATCCCGTCCGCTTTCATGGAGTTCACACATAACGGAAAATGTACTTTTAATCGTCTCATGAAACTTTTCAGGGATAGCTAATCGCCGAAATACCCCCGTTAAAGAAGGTATCGGTTTACCGTAATCTTTTTGAGTAGCTTTATCTGCTAATTCTTTTACAAGCTCATCAAAAGTATGGGAACTTTTTAGAAGCTCATGGGGAAAACGTAACTCCGATTTAAATAACTGTCCTTCACTATCCGTTTCAATAATGACGTGATCTCTTGACCATAGATCATATTGCTTTTGTCGCCATTGCATAGAATCAGCCAAATAAACAGGAATATTAATTTCCCCTCTGCTTGGATTAGTCAAATTATCACGACCAATTGCCAAAAGATAAGTTACACGAGCTAACGTCACTGCGACTGGATGAATATCAAAGCCAATAACATTCCTTGCCAAAGTTTCAAGAGATTCACGCAGAGACAATTTCTCTTGCGCTGCTTTTTTAAAAAGATTTTTAACCGCATGAAACAAGAAAGTTCCAGAACCGCAAGACGGATCTAAAACACGCTTATTTAAGGGGTCTTTAATTGTTTTTTCAACAATAGCCTCCGCCAGCCAGTCTGGTGTGTAATACTCTCCTAATTGTTTTCTTAATTCCTGAGCAATGATTGATTCATATAAGACTTTCATAATGTCATAGGCCACTTCCCCCCAATTAAAACGAGAAATTTTACGAGCTAATGAACGAATAAAAATATCACCTTCCTCCACTTCTATCACCCAATCAAAAAAGTCGCTTTCAATTACGCCATAAATACCGCTAATCTCAAACTGAGAACCTGATAAAAGAGAAGCGGGCGATAAATCATTAACATTTAGACCTAAAACAGCATGAGCAATAATTTCAGATACATTCACCAGTAACGTATGCTCAACGAATAATTCATCACTATCTTTGAATTGACTACCTAACGCTGTCGTCAAAAGTTTCGCCCATAATAGACGCTTCATTTTTACTGTAGGAAGCTCTTTGTTTTCCTCATACAAACTTAATAAAGTTGCATGATTAATGGCATAGGAAGAGCTTTCTACACCCAGCTTATTATTGATTTCTTCTGGAGTAGGAATAACGTCTTGCTTTGTTGCCAAAACACCATCTAATCAAGCAATTAATTTATCGGCATCGGGATTATTTGCATTTACTAAATGTTTAGAGACTTCAACAAAATCCTTTGATGGTTTGAGATGAAAACACCGCCATTCCAAACCATCCGATAAAATACCAATATAGTTTTGTCCCGTTTGCTGCGTCCGAACTGCGACATAGCCCGATAATTGCTCTATCGCATCAGCGAGAATTTTCGCTTTCCGTAAATCTTTTTTGACTTCAATGACTACCGATCCTACTTCAACATCAATTCTACGGCGATCACCCAATTGAGATTCAAGTTTTACATCAAGATCTTCATCATCGAGATCTAGTGCAGCTTGAAGTAATAAATCCCTGATGCCAGCTTGTATATCGGCTTCAGTGCGCTTGGCTTCTCTATTGGCTAAGTTTTTGACAATTTCAATAACATTTGACATTTTAGTAAAAGCAAAAAATTAGATCGTAAGCCTTAAAAATATATTAATTTTTGATGACAAGGTAATCATTTCCCCACAAGATAAGTAGGTAGATGTTAAAAATTGTCAAATATCCCCCTTATCAAGGGGGGATTAAGGGGGGCAGGGGGAGATCGAAGGCAAAATCTATCTTCTATTTAATTAGAACCACTTACTTAACACCCTTAATTATACTAGCCTACCTACTTAAAACTGAGGAATATGATTAAAAAGATGACGCATGACCACAAATTCCCAACAAAATAACGAATAGCCATAACCCTGCTGCTCCACCGTCCTCACCTGAGCTTGTAAACCCTTTAAGGAAAAATCAGGATTCCAACCCGCATATAAACCCACCCCCACCGGCACATACCGGGAAGCTGTCGCCAGTCCCGATCCCGAAAGACTTGCCGCCACCTGATTGGGAGTTTTCCGATAGATCTGTAAGACCACCTCATCCACAATCCCTTGACGCACCCAAGCCAACCAATTTTGATTATATTTATTCACCGCAAAAGAGTGAGGATTAGGCGAAAGACTCACCACCAACTTGGGATTAATCGCCTTGACATGATCGTGCAACTTGCGGGTTAAATTCGTTAAAGCCTGACTTTTATTACCAAAAACACGCGGAACTGCCCAATGATCATCTAACTGAATCCCCGCCAAATCTTTTTCTTTTAAAATATCTTCCATATTCCCCAAAAGATAGGCTTGTACCTGCGGATTCGCCGGATCTAACCAGACATTGGTTTCCACCACCGTCTTCCCTGCGGGCGTTTTTAATAGCCAATCCGGATGCTTTTTGGCAATGGGATCCTTAGGGGATAACATCAAACCATACTCAAACCAAGCAAATGGTTTCAAACCCTGCCGTAAAGACTCCTTAACCGCTGCCCTCCAGGGATTGCTCAACGGCGGCACAAACAACCAATTCGTCGGACGTTGGGAAGTCGGATAAAGCGTTCCCCTAAACCCATAAACACTAAAATACACCCGGTCATAACCCGCTCGCGAAAGATGATTTAACACCTCGTCTAAGGACGTAGTGTGATGTAACAATATCGTGCCAATATTGGTTAACCAAACCCCCTTCATCTGCTCATTTTCCACTGCCTTTCGGGGAGCCGCTCGGTGAGTAACCAACAACAAAAAAGCCACTCCAGCAACAATCCCAAGCCTCTTTAGGTACTTGCTAAACTTAACCATGATTGCCGATTAATCCCACCAAGATATTTGATAATAGTATTAAGTAGGGAGGCCAAATTATTTGTAGGATGGGTTAGCGGTAGCGTAACCCATGCAGGCGTTGGGTTTCATGCTTCAACCTAACCTACGTTCATCTTATATTTAATTCCACCCACCCACTTATTTTAGTCCGATTTTTAATATTCAGTTCATCATCAGCAAGACCTATTTAGTTATACTAAATCCGGTTATTAAAAACTGATTATCAGTGAACTAAAAAATAGATACCTGGTGTATTAGGCTCCCCTAACACACCCAGAAAAGATTTTAGGAAAAATTAACCGACTACACAGAGAATATCCGATGCGTGACTAGCGGTATTCACTTTGTCATCCACATGGCTAATTTTGCCTTCTGCATCGATGATATAGGTGACGCGCTTAGAATAGCCACCCCCATCGACGTCATAAGCTTTGGTGATAGCACCATCGGTATCTACGAGCAATTGGAAGGGTAAACCGTATTTTTCTTTAAATTGTGCATGGGAACCCTGGTCATCCCTGCTCACCCCGAAGACTACTATTTCCTTGTCTTGGTATTGTTCGTAGTTATCCCGGAAGCTTTGCGCTTGCTTGGTGCAGCCGGGGGTATCATCTTTGGGATAGAAGTATAAAACTACGACTTTACCTTGAAAATCCGACAGGGAAACGGTTTTTCCAGTATCGTCGGTGGTGGTAAAGTTCGGTGCGATTGTTCCAACGGTTAAAGCCATAACTCCGATTCCTTTACAAAAGTTAATCTATCTTGATCATAAGGGATGAGGGTCAAAAACAGGGTGTGGGGTGTGGGGTGACGGGGAAGTGGGGTGATGGGGTGATGGGGAGATGGGGAAGTGGGGTGATGGGGTGATGGGGTGACGGGGTGATGGGGTGATGGGGTGACGGGGTGATGGGGTGATGGGGGTTCGAGCATTTGTACTACAATGTTCAACAGGCAGTTTAAATACAGTACAGCTTAGAAGACGAACAACAAACCTCCAGAATTTGTCTTAGGATAATATTTGTCAGCTAAGAGGGGGATAATATGGGGACATTCTGGTTAAAAGTGAGAACTTTTGGGCAAAATATCTTAATTGGTTGGGGTTTAGTGCTATTAATCGGTTTTTATCACAGTATCAGCGCTAAATCTACCTCATTAATGATTGTTTATCCTCCCGATAATCATCAAACCACGGCCGCTAGAATCTTTTTTATTGGTTCTGCTCCTCCATCGGGTCAAGTTTTGCTCAATAATCAACCGATTCAACGCAGTGCTAAAGGATATTTTGCCCCTAGTTTTCCCCTAGAAGTTGGCGAAAATAATTTCACTATTCGCTATCAAAACCAAACTATTAATCGTCAAATAATTCGTCGAGATACTCAAGCAATTATTCCCCAAGGATTAGCTTTTGCTGATAACTCTCTCAGTCCTTCTGTCCATAGGACGAGGTTAGTGGGGGAATGGATTTGTTTTAGTGCGATTGCCACTCCCCAAGCTCAGGTTTCTGTGCAGTTAGGAGATAAAATTCTGCCTCTTTTACCCCAAACTCAAACCACAAAACTGCCTAGTAATGCCGCAGTTTTAACTAATCTTAATCAAGCGAATTCCCAGGATAAAACTGGTTACTATCGAGGTTGTCAGCAGTTTAAGCAAGAGGCTAACTTAGGAAAACCTATTTTTACAGCACAATTAAATAATCGATCGATTAGTCAACAAGGTCAAGGAGAAATTAACATTATTAGCGATCAAAATTTACCAGTGATTGAAATTATAGCGGACCAAGGGGTAGCGCGCACGGGGCCGGGTAGTGATTATTCCCGTTTAACTCCTTTACCCCAAGGCACGAAAGCGAGAGTCACTGGGAAAGAAGGGGATTGGTTACGGTTAGATTATGGTGGTTGGATTTTAGAGCGAGAAACCCGTTTAATGGTTAATGAAGTCCTAGATAATGCTAATATTCGTGGTCTCTCTTCTCGCAATATCAATCAAGCAACGGAAATTATTTTCCCCCTCTCCCATCCTGTACCCATCGCCGTGGCACAAGAGGATGATAAATTTATTTTGACCCTTTATAATACCATTGCCCAAACCGATACAATTTTTCTGGTGGATAATCCTTTGGTCAGACGTTTAGATTGGCGACAAATCAACCCGACCACGATAGAATACACTTTTAATCTTAACCAAAAACAACAGTGGGGTTATAGTCTTCGTTACCAGGGGACAAATTTAATCTTAACCCTGCGTCATCCCCCGGAAAAAAGTGATAATTTACAGGGCAAAGTTATTTTATTAGATCCCGGACACGGAGGTAAAGAAACCGGCGCTGTCGGTCCGACGGGTTACACAGAAAAAGAGATTAATTTGGTTATGTCTAAATTAATTAAACGGGAGTTAGAAAAATTGGGAGCAACAGTTTATTTAACCAGAGAAACTGACATAGACTTATCTTTACCGGCACGAGTAGAGATGATTAATAATCTGCAACCAACCCTAGCAATATCAGTTCACTATAATGCTTTACCTGATGATGGAGATGCCTTAAATACTCAAGGAATTGGCATATTTTGGTATCATCCCCAGGCAGCGGATTTATCAGTTTTTCTCCACGATTATTTAACCAAAAATCTTAACCGTCCTTCCTATGGAGTATTTTGGAATAATTTAGCTTTAACTCGTCCCTATAGTAGTCCTTCATTGTTATTAGAGTTAGGATTTATGAGTAATCCTCAAGAATTTGAATGGATTACCGATACTCAGGCACAAAAACAATTAGCGCAAGTTTTAGCCGCCGGAATTAGCCAATGGTTTCAACAATCTGGGGTAATTGCTTCCAGTTAAAATTTAATGGCAATCCGAGGGAGATAAGCTTAAGTAGCTGGTTATAATTAAATTAAAAATGGATTTTAGGTTCGATCCCCCCTGCCCCCCTTAATAAGGGGGGTGCCGATAGGCGGGGGGATCCCCCCTGCCCCCCTTAATAAGCTATCCATTAGTCACATCTTTCTTAACATAAAATTTGACAAAAAGAGAAAAGTGTGCCAGATGGCTCAAGGGGGTTCTATGGGGGAACTAATTTGATGAG
>VYLH01000152.1_pt1 | contig 12200 bp, 9 predicted proteins | sample 5114361 | NCBI WGS metagenome assembly VYLH01 (sample SAMN12291772, study PRJNA351875) | freshwater metagenome | isolation source: freshwater lake | place: USA: Michigan, Kent Lake | collected 2013-08-15
GGGGGGGGGGGGGAGGGGGGGGGGGGGGGGGGGGGGGCGGGGGGGCAGGGCATTTGGTTGGGTGTTGGTACAGTCTAACGAGCGGGGCGTTGGGTGCGGGCTTGGAGAGTGCATGAAGGTTGTCACACTGAGCACCAATGACATCACCGGCGGCGCTGCTCGGTGCGCCCAGCGGCATCATGAGGCGATGCGTCGGGCTGGCGTCGATCATCGGATGCTCGTGTCGTGGCGGCGCTCGGACGATCCGTTCATCCACGCGGCCCCGCCATTTGCGAAAGCGATGCACCTCGGCCCGCGGGCCGAGTTCCTGCATCGGCTCACGATCGAGCGCAACCGCGCTCCCGGCGCGGACACATGGTTCACCTTTCCGTTCACCGACTGCGGCGCCGACGGCCTCAACATCGTCCGCGATGCCGACGTCATCGAGGTGCAATGGTCCAGCGGCCTGGTTTCGCTCGACGGCCTCGACGCGCTCTTCGCGCTGGGTAAACCCGTGGTCCTCACGCTGCACGATCAGTGGTTCCTCACCGGCGGCTGTCATTACTCCGATCGCTGCGACGGCTACATGCGGGACTGCGCGAAATGCCCGCAGCTCGGTGACGATTCTGTCGGCGTGCCCGCGACGGTGCTCGCGCTCCGCAAGGAACTGGGCGCTCGTCGCAAGGGCACCGTGATCGGGACCAGCCGCTGGATTCATGAGATGGCGAAGGGGAGCCCGGTGTTTGCGGGCTGGCGGCACGAGCATGTGCCGTCCGCGCTCGACCTGGACGTGTACCGCGTCCGGCCGCGTGAGGAGGCTCGGCGCGCGATCGAGCTTGGCGACGACGCGTGGAACGTGCTCTTTGTGGCCGATCGCTTTTCGGAGAAGCGCAAGGGCTTCGACGATCTGGTTGCCGCGGCACGGGCGATCGGAACTGTGGGTGGCAAGCCGGTGCGATTTGTCGCGATGGGCCAGCCGGTGGATCTTGACCCCGCGCTCGCGGATCGGGTGCGATTCCTGGGCGTGCAGCACGATCAGTCCAAGATCGCCGCGATCTACGCGGCGTGCGATGCGATGTTGATCCCCAGTCACGAGGACAACCTTCCCAACACGATGCTCGAGGCGTTGGCGACCGGCACGCCGGTGGTTGCGTACCGCGTCGGCGGCGTACCGGACATGGTGCACGAGGGCTCGACGGGTTCGCTTGTCGCGCGGGGCGACACCGCGGGGTTGGCCAAGGCGCTGGCGACGCTGCTGGAGAGCGGGGCGAGCGAGGCGTGGCGGGGGAATTGCCGCGTGATTGCGGAGCGTGAGATTTCGTACGAGGTGCACGCCAAGCGGTGTCTGAGTCTGTTCGAAGACTTGCTGCGGCAGCCGCGGGAGAGCACGCCCGCCTTGAAGACGTTCGACGAGCGCTTGTACAACGCTGCCATTCAGCTCGCGATCGCCAAGACGTCTCTGAAGCCCGGCATGACTGAGGCGGCTCGGCGCGGCGCGTCGATGGCGCGGATCGAGTTGCAGCAGCTCTTCAGCCAGCGTCAGGGTGGCGGGTGGAGCTGGGCGTAGGGCTGTGCACCCGATCGCAACGCGGCATCGCGCTGTCGCGGGTCAGAAGTCCTTCCCGCGAACACCGTCGGGCGTGCTGTGCAGTCGGATGTTGCGATTGCTTCGCATGACGTTGGGGACGCCCTCGGCGGCGCTGAGCGGATTGCGGGCCTCGGCGTGCCCGTCGGCGAAGCCCATGGGGGTGTTTTCGTCGTAGTGGTTGTCGCGGATCTTGGGGCGCTTGGTGAGGTAGGCGAGGTGGGCGTCGAAGAGCATGACCTTGCTCGAGGGGTACAGCACTTCGCCGGAGCGGACCGGGGCGATGTTCTTAGGGTCGTCCTTGGCGCCGGGCTTGAAGAGTTCGGGGCGGGCGACGAACGAGTTGGTGTAGCGGATGGAGATCTGCTCCCTGGCTTCGAGGTTCACGTCGTTCTCCGGCAAACGCGTCGGGAGCCCGGGCGAGACCCACGTGGGGTAGGCGTTCTCGACCGGCATGAACTTCGCCATCACCGCGGCCCACATCCATTCCATCTCGAAGGGGTCGCTGGTGATCATCACCGCTCCGGGGCGGATCCATTCGCAGCCGATGAAGCCGGGTGGCACCGGGATCTTTCCGCCCTGCGGTGCCGTGATCTCGCCGCCGGGCGCGATGAACGGGTAGGTCTGATACTGACCCGCGTACTGCTCGAACGAGATCGAGACGCTGCGAAGGTTCGCAAGCCCCTGGGTCTGGCGGGCGGCGAGGCGAGCCTTGCCCAGGGCGGGCAGCGCCAGCGAGATCAGGATGCCGATGATGCCGATGGCGATCAGCAGTTCGATGAGCGAGAACGCGCGAACGCGCGAGTTGCAGACGGTGGACATGGGGGTCTCCGAAAAGATCGAGTCGGTCAGGATTCACATCAGAGCAGCGTCGTACTTCGGTCCGGGTTTCTTCGATCAGCCGCCGCTGCGACTGGCTTCCTGCGGCCTGGGGCCGCCGTCGCCTCCACCACCTGACCGGCGCGGCCCGATGATGCCCTGCAACGCCTTCACGGTCTCCTGATCGGTGGTGTGGAAGCTCAGCATCTCGGGCACCCAGCGGGTGCCGGGCCCTTTGGCCATGATGATGCCGATCTGGAAGCCCTTGTCGGCGAGCGCGGGATCTTTCAGGCGTGCGGGAACAAGGAACTCGACCCGCGGCGCGTCGTCGGCAACGTCCTTGCTTGCTTCGGGAAGCATCGAAGCAAGCGGCATGGAGAGCGTCGAAACGGACCCCGCGTCGCTGTCGTTCTGATTCACCATCATCGCCATCGCCCCGGGCGGGAGGCCCTTGAGCACCGCGGCCCCGGCACCTTGCATCTTCGGCGCCTTCTGGGCCCGCGCCTTGCTGACGTCCAGATCGGCGAACTGCAGTACCTGGGCCACCTTCTCCAGCATGCGCTTCAGCTGCGGCGCGTCGCTGGGCTTGGCCCCGTTCTTGACGAGATACCCCGACTGATCCGCCATGTCGCCGGCCACCAGTGGCCCGAGGAAGTTCTTCGTCGCCTCGGCGAGTTGATCGCCAGTCTGCAGCGGCGTCTGCGTCAATCCCTCGATCTTCGAGGCCTGCTCGCCGAACGCGGTCGCAATGGTGCCCACCGCTTTGTTCGCGTCGTCGGCGTTTGCGATGACGGTGTAGTTCGGGTCCTTCGGCGGGATGGGCATCGACCGTCCGCCGGAATCTGATCCGGGCAGCCCTTCACGCTCGACGATCTGGCGCCGAGCGTTCTCGGCCGGTGCCGCGGCGAGCGCGTCGCCGGACTGCTGACGGTTTGCCCGCTGCTCCTCCCGAACGACATCGCTGGCCGACTTGGGCCGCTCGGCGGGACGTGTGGTCTGGTAGATCGAGTACCCGGCCCAGGACACACCGCCGACGCCGAGCAGGACGGCAACGGCGGCGAGCGCGGGAGAGGCGGAGCGGGGCTGTTTTTCGGGCTTCTTGGAGGGCTCGAGATTGTCGGTGAGGCTGGTCATAGACCACCCCGATGCCTCCGGGCACGAGATCCGTCACCAACTTCGGAATATTTCGGCGGCCGGTTGCCGAGACATCCTGACCCGATCTGCCATCGCTGTCGGCACGCCGCGCCGCGACTGGGCATACTGCTTGGCATGTCGAATCCGTCGGTTTCATCTTCTTCCTCGGTCTCGTCGAGCCTGGCGGCGGGTTTCCGCACGAGCCCCCGATTCGCCGTGGGCCTGCTGCTGGCGATCAACCTGTTCAACTACATCGATCGCTACGTGCTCGCCGCCGTCAGCCCGGCGGTCTCCAAAGAGTTCTTCCCCGACGGCGACCCGCACGCCCACTCCAAGATGGGGCTGCTCGCGACCGCGTTTCTGATCTCGTACATGGTCGTCGCACCGATCTTCGGCTACCTGGCCGACCGCGGCAACCGCTGGACCATCGTCGCCATCGGCGTCATCCTCTGGTCGCTTGCCTCCGGCGGCAGCGGGCTGGCGACGTTCTGGCTCATGATGCTCATCATGCGCATCTTCGTCGGCATCGGCGAAGCCGCGTATGGGCCGACCGCGCCGACGCTGCTGTCGGATCTGTTCCCGGTGGAACGCCGCGGGGCGATCCTGGCGTGGTTCTACGTCGCGATCCCGGTCGGCAGTGCGCTTGGCTATGTGCTCGGCGGGGCGGTCATTCAGTTCACCAGTTGGCACTGGGCCTTTCTGCTCACGCTGCCGCCGGGCATCATCCTCGGCGTGATCTGCCTGATGATGAAGGACCCGCCCAAGGGCGGCACCGACGGCGTGAAAGCCCACAAAGCCACTATCGCCGACTACCTCGCGCTCGCCAAGATTCCCAGTTATGTCCTGTGCGTGCTGGGCATGACGGCGTTCACGTTCGCCATCGGCGGGATGTCGTTCTGGATGCCGACGTACCTCCACGACTTCCGCGGCGAGGCCGACCTGGGCAAGGTGAACCTCATCTTCGGCGGCATCACGGTCGTTGCGGGGCTGGCCGCCACGCTGCTGGGTGGCTGGCTCGCCGACAAGCTCCGGGCCCGCTTCTCGGGCTCGTACTTCCTGGTCTCGGGCGCGGGGATGCTGCTGGGCTTCCCGTTCTTCCTGGCATCGCTGTACGCGCCGATGCCGTGGGCGTACGGGCTGATCTTCGCGGCGATCTTCCTGCTGTTCCTTTCCACCGGCCCGAGCAACGCGATCATCGCGAACGTGACGCATCCGTCGGTGCGGGCGACGGCGTTTGCCGCGTGCATCTTCGTCATCCACGCGCTGGGCGACGCCATCAGCCCGTGGATCATCGGGGCGATCACCGACGGGACCAAGAGTGCGGCGAACCCCAAGGGGGACATGACGCTGGGGTTCTTGCTGGTTGGGGCGATGATTTTGCTGTCGGGGGTGCTGTGGATGTGGGGGGCGAGGTATCTGAAGAGGGATACGGAGGCGGCGCCGGGGAGGGTCCAGCCGTAAACAACGCATGCACTCGGAATCCAACTCGCGGCGCATCGGACGAGGGATTCCTGACTAATCGCGGACGATCGTGTGCGGTGCGACGAACTCGCGCGGTATGCCGGATTCCCGGAGCGCCTCTAGTTGCTTGCGAGGTACGAAGGGCCCTCGATTACTCTGATCGAGGAAGACGGATATCACGGTAATTCGTGCTTCGCCCCAAGGTCCGTCGGCCATCAGGCTCGGCTCGGAAGGGGAGCTTGAAGGCTGGCGAATCACAAGACCGTTCTGCTGGTGACACTCAAACCTACTGCCACTTCCCGCGCCGCCAGTATGGCCCTGAAAGAGCTCAATATCCCTGACTCGCAACACACCCGACGCCGGCACTTCAAACCAGCACGCCCCCGCGCGACGGACGCCAACGTCGCCTTGGTCGTCTCTCACAATCAGGATGTCGCCACGATAACCGGTCGGGATGATGAGCACGATGGTCTTCGGCAGGACCGCGAAGATCAGCATCGCGATTCCAAAGGCCGCGAGCGATAGACCGATCAGGACCCATCGAACGACCTTTGCACGGCTTGTCTTTGCGGCGCCTTCCAAACGGGATCTCCCGAGCGAACTTTACGGCGAGTCGATCAAGCCTCGCGCCTCCCCGCTCCGCGAAGCGGGGAGGGGTTTGGGACGTTCGACGCTGCATGCCATCAGGTACCCGCCGTCCCCTCACCTGACTTGAGGCTTCGCCTCAAGTCGTCCTCTCCCCGCAGGCGGGGAGAGGAGGCGCGACGGGTCTTTCTGCTCCACTCCCCTCTGCCCCACTGCTCCACTGCTCCACTTCCCCACTGCTCCACTGCCCCTCTCGCCGATACTCTCCGCTGTGGCTCGGTCCCTGGATCACATCATCTTCGTCGGGGCGTCCGGACGCACCAGCGTGTGGCGGGCGGTCAGGGCGATCATCCGGCCCACCAACCCGGCGTGGCTGGTGGTGCTTGCGTCTGTCGCGCTCTCGATCCTCGGGATCTACGGCATCGACCTGGCCCGCAACTTTGGCGACCTCGCCGAGTGGGACCGCGTCACGATCAAGCAGATGCAGCTTCTGGGCGTCGGGCTGTTCGCGGCGGTGTTGATCGCGTTGCCGGACTATCGCTGGCTCAGTTACGTCGCGCTGGGTATTGCCATCTTCGTGCTGGGCTTGCTGGTGTTCTTGCTCTTGCCCGGCGTGCCCGAGTCGATTGTGCGGCCGCGCAACGGGGCGCGGGGCTGGATCAACCTTGGGTTCTTTGATCTTCAGCCGTCCGAGCTGGCCAAGATCGCGGTCGTGCTGGTGCTCGCCAACTACCTGCGGTTCCGGAGCAACCATCGGCGGCCGGGCGGGCTGATCCCACCGGCGATCATTGTGTTCATCCCGATCGGGTTGATGACGCTGCAGCCGGACTTGGGCAGCGCGCTGACGCTGATCCCGGCGCTCTTCGCGATGCTGCTCGCCGCGGGGGCGAAGAAGCGGCACCTGGTCATCATCGTCGCCGCGGCCGCGATGGCCGCGCCGCTTTCGTATCCGCTGCTCAAGCCCCACCAGAAGGCCCGCATCAACGGGCTGATCGCCCAGATCAAGGGCGAGAAGTCGCTCGATCAGGACATCAACTTCCAGCCCATCACGGCGCAATCGCTCGTTGGCGCCGGCGGCACCCGGGGCATGAACGATGACCGCAGCCGCGCCCTGGTCCACTTCAGCCGCCTCCCCGAACGACACACCGACATGATCTACTCGGTGCTGGTCAACCGTTTCGGCTTTCTGGGCGGGGCGGCGATCATCGGCCTTTACGCCCTGTGGGTCTTCGGGGCGCTGCTCACCGCCGGGGTCGCCAAAGAGCCCTTCGGGCGGCTCATCGTCGTCGGCTTATCCTCCTTCGTCGCGACGCAGTCCATCGTCAACATCGCGATGAACGTCGGCATCGCGCCCATCGTCGGGATCACGCTCCCCTTCGTGTCCTACGGCGGCTCGAGCCTCATCGTTTCGTGGATGATGGTCGGGCTGATCTTCTCGGTCAGCGTGCGGCAATCGAAGATGCCGCAGCGTAAGAGCTTTGAGTATTCGGATGATGAGTGAAGTGGCAGAGTGGCAAAGTGACAGAGTGACACAGTGAAGCGAGGCAACGGCAACTTCGGACGTGGATCGCGCTCCCCTTCCCCGCGGGACGGCGGTGGCCCTCGTCCGCGCCCGCCGCGAGTGGATCGGCCCGCGCCGCCGCCGCCGAAGCCCGCCAAGCCACAGGTTCCGGCGCGTGAGAAGCTCGATGTCTCCGCCGCCGCGCTCGCTCCGATTGCTCCGCCGCAGGCGTTCTTGGATGCAGCCACGGCTCTGGGCATCGAGTTCGAGCCCGGCGATGTCGAGAAACTCGGCCTCTACCTCGCGATGCTTATGCACGCGAACGAGTCGCAGAACCTCACCGCCATCCGCGACAGCGACGAGGCGTGGCGTCGGCACATCCTCGACTCACTCACGCTCATCCCGATGATCGTCGATTTCCCCGAGGGCGCGACCGTCGCCGACGTCGGCACCGGCGGCGGGCTGCCCGGCGTGCCGCTCGCGATCGCGCTGCCCGCCTACCGCGTGACCCTCATGGACGCGACCAGCAAGAAGTGCGACTTCCTCCGCCAGGTGATCCAACGTCTTGACCTCAAGAACGTCGACGTCGTCTGCGGCCGGGCGGAGGTCATCGGACAAGATCGCGGCACACGCACCACCGAGGGCGGCATCGGCCACGTCGGCGGGCACCGGGAGAAGTACGACGTGGTGGTCGCCCGCGCGGTCGGACGGCTGGCGACACTGGCGGAACTGACCGTTCCCCTGGCCAAAGTCGGCGGCCGCATCGTGCTGATCAAAGGGCAGAAGGCCGACGAGGAGGTGCAGGAAGCGACCAAGGCGCTGCACCTGCTCAAGGCGGTGCACACCGGCACCGACGACACGCCCACAGGCCGCGTGGTTGTTCTCGACAAGCGCAGCGCCACTCCACGCGACTTCCCCCGCGCCGATGGCGAGCCTTCGCGATCACCCCTGGGCGGCAACAGCGCGTAATCGCCCCGTTACGGGCACGCAAAGTTGTTGTACGCGTTGGCAAAGAGCACGAAGTCGTCATCGTCCACGTACCCGTCGCCGTTCATGTCCGCCGGGCAGCCCGGCTGCATGTTCGGGTCTTCGCAGTCGAAGATGTTGTACGCGGTCGCGAAGTCGACAAAGTCGCCGTCTTCGACCACGCCGTCGCAGTTGGTATCGCCGATGCAGATCGAGAGCACGCCGGGCGCACTGTCGGTCGAGCCGCACAGGTTCGTCACGCGGCACCGGTAGCGGGTGGAGTGTGCTGCTTTCAGCGTCATGTTGGGCGCCGCGACGATCTGCAACGACGAAGTGTTCGCCCCGCTGACGATGCCCCCGGCGACGCCGAACGAAAGCGTGGTCGAGCCGTTCACCAACGGGAGCCAGTTGTTGCTGTTGACCGGGCTTTCGAAGTACCACTGATGGGAATACGGGCCGTTGGCGGGGACCTGGCCCGTGACGACCCAGCCGCCTCCCCCGGGTGGGCAGATTGAAAGCGGCAGCGGGCTCGGACCGGGGACCGGCGCACCGCTGTTCACCGTGACACTTTCGATCGGCGACTGCGAGTCGGTGCATCCGCCGGTGACGATGCAGAAGTAGTTGCCCGCGACATCGGTATTGCCGGGATTGAACGCGAGAAACGGCGACTGCGCCCCCGTGATGACCGAGCCGCCACCGGTGGGGCCATTGAAGACCGGGAATGCTGTCGGGCCGACTTTCTTGTACCACTGGTAGTGGAGATTGATTGATGGGTGCGGCGCGAGCGCGGTGACGCTCAGGAATCCGAACGAACCTGCGCAGAACTCGGCGGGAGCGGATGAGTTCTGGAAGATCTTCGGCGCGCACACCGGGGGCAGATCGCGTGCGACCCAGCCTCGGGGCTGGCCCAGGTACGCGCCGTTGCCGCAGAGCGCGGTGCCATCGGCGCTGATTCCGGTGACGGACGTCAGCGTGAAACCAGCAGTGTTGACGCCCAGCGTGGGGAGATAGGTGTTGAGATCGACAAGCCCGGCCCATCCGGTGCTGAGCATCGCGACTTGCTGCCCGTTCTCGTTGATCGCGGCGCCGCCGATGACGCTGCCGTCGGAACTGATCGCGTTTGCTATCGACCACGCACCCGCCGGAGCACCGGCGATCAGTCCCATGTCTTCCATGCCGAAGGCGGCAGTCCAGCGAAAAGCTCGCGGCGTCTGGATGTTGCCGACATCGCCAAAGCCCGCGGCGGCCTGGCCGTTCGCACTCACGGCGCGAACGTACGACGTCGTGCCTCCGGACAGAAAGCCCAGGGTTTGAACGGTGGTCGGAGTCGGCCAGATGAGCGCGGTGCCCCAGTAGTTGATGCCGAACGGGCCGGGCGCGATGCCGGTCGCATAATCGCCGACGCTCACGCTGCCGTCGGGCGTGATCGCGGTCGCGATCGAATACACGGGAGGTCCCGGGAGCGGAAGGTTGATCGTGGAGCCGCTGGTCCAACGGAACGCCTGCGGGAGGTATCCGGTGAGTTGCCGGTCGTATGAACCGATCACCACCGCGCCGTTATCGCTCACGCCGTACGCGCGGGCGTCGCCGAGCGGAGCGATCGTCGGATAGCCGCCCAGCTGGGTGATACCGCTGGACGCGTTCCATCGGATGGCAACGCCGGGAAATGTGTTGTTCTGGTTGTAGCCAGCAATCCACTGGCCGTTGGTGCTGATGCCGTATCCCTGGCTCCACATGCTGTTCGGCAGCAGCGGGATGCTCTGAAGCGTTCCCGGCGCAGTCCACCGAACGGCGAGCGAGGAGTTGGTCGCCGATTGGCTCGCGCCGACGACAACCGAGCCATCGGCGTTCAGTCCCGCCGCGTTTGACAGGGTCCCGCCCGGCAACACGCCGATGCTCGTAATAGTCTGACCGTGCGCTCCAGAGAAGCACGCGGCAACTCCCAACGCGGATGTAAGAACGAATCGAGTTGCGTGCACAAGGAGTCTCCGGAGCGACCGTTCGCGTGAACCGCACGAGCAGATGGGCAACTAGGGACACGCGAAGTTGTCATACGCGTTGGCGAAGAGTACGAAGTCGGCGTCATCGACATACCCATCGCCGTTCATATCCGCGGGGCAGCCCGGCGGCATGTTGGGGTCTTCGCAGTCGAAGATGCCGTAGGCGTACGCGAAGTCCACGAAGTCGCCATCATCGACGATCCCGTCGCAGTTGGCATCGCCGATGCAGATGCCCAGCACGCCCGGGGGGGAGTCGGTGAAGGTGCAGACATTCGACACGCGGCACTTGTAACGGGTGGAGTGGACCGCCTTCAGCGAGTTCCCCGGAGCCGCGGTGATGGTGAACGCCGAGGTCGTCGCGCCGGAAACGATGCCGCCGGGCACGCCGAACGACAACGCCGTCGGCCCGTCGACCAGCGGCAGCCAGTTGTTGCTGTTGGCGGGGCTCTCGAAGTGCCACTGGTGCGTGAACGGCCCGGCGCCGGGGTTCAGGCCCGTGACGTTCCAGCCCGCGCTCCCGTTTTGGCAGATCGACAGCGGCAGCGGCGCCGGGCCCGGCAACGGGGCCTCGGTGATCACCGTCACGCTCCAGATCGGGGTGGCCGCGTCGGAGCACCCGCCGTAGACGATGCAGAAGTAGTTGCCCGCGACGTCGGGGAAGCCGGGATTGAAGGTCATGAACGGCGACTGCGCGCCGCTGATGACCGATCCGCCGCCGGTCGGGCCGTCGAAGATCGGAACGTTGACCTTGCCGACTTTCTTGTACCACTGATACGCCAGACCGGCGGACCAGTGCGGCGCCAGCGCGGTGACGCTGAGGAACCCGAACCCGCCCGCGCAGAACACGGCGGGCGCGGAGGAGTTTTCGTAGATCTTCGGCGCGCACACCGAGGGGATATCGCGCACGATCCAGCCGCGTTCTTGTCCGAAATACGAGCCGTTGCCGGCCAGCACCGTGCCGTCGGCGCTCACGCCGGTCGTCTCCCAGAGGTTCCAGCCGGTGAGATCGACGCCCACGGAGGGGAGGTAGTCGTTGAGGTTCTGCAGCCCCGCGCCGCTCGAGATCATCGCGGCCCGGTTCGAGAGCGTCATGTCCATCGAGCCCGCGCCGACAACAACCCACCCATCGGGCGTCATCGCGTGGGTGCGCGACCAGCCGGTGGAGGGGTTGGTGGTGGGCAGCGTGCCCAGGTCTTCGATGCCGGCGCCGGTCCAGCGATAGGCCCGTTGGCTGGCGACGCCGTTGTTGGCGCTGCCGGCCACGACCTGCCCGTTGTCGCTGATGGCGATGCCGGTGGACCAGGTGCCGCCGGGGAGCGTTCCGATCGTGAACCAAGTCGTGGGATTGGTCCACACGCGAGCGATGGGGTTGTAGTCGAGCCCGATGAATCCAGTGCCCGGGCCGAAGTCGCCGACGATGTACTGCCCGTCGGGGGTGATCTTCGAGGCCACCGAGGCGATCGAGCCGGGAGTGGCCGAAAGGGTCGTCAGGCCGCTGTTCGTCCACAACGCGGCACGCGGGTACACACCCAATCCGGCGAGCACGGAGTAGGTTCCCACGAACTTGGAGCCCGTTGCATCGACGCCGCTCGCCGCGTGCTGTTGAATGAGCGACCCGGACGGCGCGAGCGCGATCATCGGCCCAGGGTTCGTCCACTTGAACGCCAGAATGCCGGTGACGGCATCGTTGCTTTGGCCGGCGACGACGAGCCCGTCGGGCGACACGCCGAAGGCCTCCGAGGAAGCGCCCGCGCCGATGTAGCCGAGATTCGAGAGCACGCCAGCATTCCACCGCACCGCGGTGCCATTGGTCGCGGGTGTGCGGCTCAGGCCGACGACCGTCGTGCCATTGGCTGAGAGCGCCCACGCCTTGGAGACGGTGTCGCCGGGCAGCACGCCGACGCTGGTGATGGTCTGGGCCGACGCGACGGCGACGATCGACGCCGCAAAGCCCGCGGCAGAGGTAAAGCCGGTGCGATTCATGATGCGACTCCCTGAGGGCCGTGCCCTCAGCACGACTTACCCGATGCTACTGGAACCTTGCCGCGGAACCCCCACGAATCCATGATTCCCTTCCCAAATCCGAACCCAAATGACCGAGAACCCGCACCTGCCCGCCTCGCACGGCTGGTATTCTGTGAGCCCGCGGCATGCGGCCCGGCCCACCCAC
>VYLH01000222.1_pt1 | contig 12002 bp, 9 predicted proteins | sample 5114361 | NCBI WGS metagenome assembly VYLH01 (sample SAMN12291772, study PRJNA351875) | freshwater metagenome | isolation source: freshwater lake | place: USA: Michigan, Kent Lake | collected 2013-08-15
GGGTGTGGGGTGTGGGGTGTGGGGAGTGGGGTGTGAGAATTATGAATTATGAAGTGGGGAGTTTTTTGCTGTGAACAGTGAACAGTGAACTGAAAACTCAAATCTGATCAGTGATCACTGATAACTGATCACTGATAACTGACTAAATCCTGCTATAATCTGATTGAATAAGTATAAAAATATTAATTGCTCGATCGCTAATTATGGAAGATACCCTGCCGCTTATTTACGTTTCTGGATTGCTAATTTTCGTGATTGGTTTAGGAATTTTTGTCATCGTGCAAATCTTTAAAACCCGTCGAGTGGAAGGAACCTTTAACAAGCTACAAAAGAAATTGCAAAAAGAAAAAGGTACAGCTAAAGAATACTATGAATTAGGGAGTCTTTATCTCGATAAAAAACTCTATGTTCAAGCATTGAGTTTACTACAAAAGGCTTTAAAAATCTCTGAGGAAGAAAGCATCGAACCAGAAAATCAAGCCCTAATCTACAATGCGATCGGTTTTTCCTATTTTGCTCAAGAACAATTAGAATTAGCGATTCGTAACTACAAAGAAGCCATTAAACTTTATCCTCAATACTCGATCGCTCTCAATAATCTTGGCAATGTTTACGAAAAGAAACAAATGGCTAAAAAAGCTCTCGAAACCTACGAAGAAACTCTCAAATTTGATCCTGATAATACCGTAGCGAAAAAGCGCACCGAATCCCTGCGTAAACGCTTTGCTGAATCGAAATAGTTTTGACTACTGATCAAATTCTTTTTAGAGATCGAAGAATCTTCGATCTCTTTCTTTATTTCAAGCCATAAAACAAGACAATTAAACTAGGGGTTAAAAACGTCAAAATTAAATTTAGGGGCGCACCCAAACGGGTAAAATCGAGGAATTTATAGCCGCCAGGTGCATAAACCATGGTGTTAGTTTGATAGCCAATTGGTGTGAGATAACTATTAGAAGCAGCAAAGGTGACAGCATACATAAAAGCCAAAGGATTTAAACCCAAAGTTTTCGCCACTTCCACGGCGACGGGAATCATTAACACGACGGCGGCGTTATTAGAGAGGATTTCAGTTAAAACTGAGGTAATTAGATAGAAGAAAACTAAGATCCAAAACCCGGAAAGATTGCCGCCGATAGCCACTAAATTATCTGCTAACCATTTAGTAGTTCCCGAGTTATCCATGGCAGTACCTAGGGGAATTAAACCCGCTAATAAAAAGATAATATCCCAACGAATAGAACCATAGACTTCCCCCGGTTTTAGACAGCCAGTAATTACCATTAAAACCACCCCAACTAAACTGGTGACGAGAATTGGTTGAATATCAAAAGCGGCAATAATAATCACCGACAAAGTAATTATTAAAGCAATAATGCCTTTATCCTGTCGCTGGGATTCAATTTCTTTTTCTTCTAAGACTAATAATTCCCGCGTGGTTTGTAAACCAATAAAACTCTGTTTTGGTCCCTGAACCAAGAGCAAATCGCCAAACTTTAAAGGAATTTTACCTAATCTTCCTTGTAGTAATTCCGAACCACGGCGAATCGCCAGAACTGTTGCGTTATAACGCTGACGGAATTTCAAATCTTTTAAAGTTGTCCCAATTAAACGGGAATTAGAGAGAATCAAAACCTCGGCTAATTTTTCCTCACCTGTAGTAATTACCGACTCAATATCTTCTTTCTGAAATTTGAGATCAGCAAAGATTTCTAATCCTCTTTCATCTTTAATTTTTAATAGTTCTTCCCGGCTACTGTGAACGATTAAAATATCGCCAGCATTGAGAACTTTATCGGCTAAAGGTTGGGGTAAATGTACCTTATTTCTGATTAATTCCAACACATCAAAATCAAACTTTCTTTGTAGTCCACTTTGAGATAAAGTTTGACCGATAAGATTAGAACGAGGGGTAACAATGACCTCACTCAGATATACTTTAGAACCGTAATCATCGTCTAAAAATTCCCCCGTGGAAGATTTGCGATCAGGTAGTAATTTCGGGGCAAAAATTGTTAAATAAATCAACCCTGCCAAAAAAGTTACTAATCCTAAAGCAGTGAATTGAAATAAGCTAAATTCCCCATAACCCAGCTTGGCAGAAATACCACTAGCGAGAATGTTAGTAGAAGTTCCCACCACGGTAATCATCCCCGCTAAAACCGTGGCGTAGGAAAGGGGAATTAATAACTTAGAAGGGGAAATTTTTTGTTTTTTACACCAATCTTCAACGATGGGTAAAAAGATCGCCACCACTGCCGTGTTATTAATAAAAGCACTAATCGGCCCCACCAATGCCCCTAAGACAAATACCTGTTGGTGGGGATTTTTGCCCCCCCAAACCAGCAAGCGATCGCGAATTACTTGAATCACTCCCGTGCGGGTAATTCCAGCACTAAGCACAAACATCGCCATCACTGTCACCGTGGCAGCATTACTAAATCCGGCGATACCTTCTTCGGGAGTAACTAAACCCAAAAGAATGAGGACAATCGCCACGCATAAAGCGGTTAAATCTACCGGTAGCCATTCCGCCACGAAAGCGACTAAAGCAACGACTAAAACCGTTAAAGTCAGAATAATTGGTGTTGGCATTGATTTATTTTTTCGTCATGAACCAGCGAATAAATAACTTCTCCAACTCAATCCAAACAAACATTAAGGCACTAAATCCAAAACAGATTAATAATTCTGTGCCACTAATCCATTGAGTGCCGAAGAAGCTTTGTAGAGGAGGAGCATAAATTAACAACAATTGTAGGATCGTTGTCAAGCCCACGGCGGCGATAATGTAAGGATTAGAGAAGGGATTCATTTGCACAGCTAACTGGGTATGGGAACGCACCGCCAAAGCATGACCCATTTGTGCTAAACAGAGGGTAGTAAATACCATGGTTTTCCAACGTCCAGGATCTCCGATTTCGGGGGTTGCTTGAGTATATCGGTAAGCCCAAGCCATCATAATAATGGTGAGAATGGCAAACACCACACCGATGCGAATCATATACCAACCCAACCCGCGAGCAAAAATGCTTTCCCGGGGGCTAAAAGGTGGACGTTTCATCACATTAGGTTCGGCGGGTTCCATTGCCAGAGCAAGAGCCGGTAAACCGTCGGTGACAAGGTTCATCCAGAGGATTTGCAAGGGAGAAAGGGGTACACCGCCTAAACCGAGCAGAGGAGCCGCTGCAATCGTTAAAACCTCGCCAATATTACTGCCGAGAATGTATTTAATAAAGCGCCGAATGTTGCTGTAAACCACGCGCCCTTCTTCGGTAGCGGCGACGATGGTGGCAAAATTATCATCCAGCAAAATCATATCACTGGCTTCTTTGCTGACATCGGTTCCCGTAATCCCCATGGCGATGCCGATATCCGCTTGTTTTAGTGCCGGAGCATCGTTCACCCCGTCCCCCGTCATGGCGACGAATTTGCCCTGTTTTTGCAAAGCTTGGACGATTCTCAGCTTATGTTCGGGAGAAACGCGAGCATAGACGCTCACACCATCTACCTCTGCCTCTAGGTCATTCTGAGACATTTTTTCTAATTCTTTACCCGTGATTACTCGCTCCCCGGGGGCAGCAATGCCTAATTCAAATGCGATCGCCTTGGCCGTTAATTGGTGATCTCCAGTAATCATAATCGGACGAATTCCCGCTTGACGACAGAGGGCAACCGCTTCTTTAACTTCTTTGCGGGGTGCATCGAGCATTCCCACCAATCCCAACCAAACCAGGGATTGTTCCTCACTATCTTCTCTTTCCGCTTCTGGCACTTCTGTCATCGGTTTATAGGAAAAACCTAAGACTCGTAGGCCATTACCCGCCATTTCGTCATTTTGTGCCAAAATACGGCTTCTTTGTTCTGGTGTTAAGGGTTGACTTTCCGCCCCAACTTGGATCAGAGAACAACGTTCGAGAATTAATTCCGGTGATCCTTTGGTAAACATTAAATAGGCAGAATCCCCCAAACCTAACTGGGCATTCTCACAGATTACTGACATTCTCTTTCTTTCGGAAGAAAAGGGAAATTCGCCTAAACGAGGGCTTTGTGGTGCCAATGCTTCCCGATATAGTCCTCCTTTACCCGCTAACGTCAGTAAAGCTCCTTCGGTGGGATCGCCTAAAATTGACCATTCTTGAGCTTTATTTTGCAAAAGTGCATCATTACACAGCACACAAGCCGTTAAAATTGCCTGTAGTTCGGGATCACTTTCACTAGCACCATTAAACTCACCGATGGGCGCGTAACCTTCCCCCGTGACAGTAATTGTCTGCTCGGAGGTATTAACTTTCTGCACCACCATTTTATTTTGAGTTAAAGTTCCGGTTTTATCGGAGCAAATCGTCGTTACCGAGCCTAAGGTTTCCACTGCCGGCAATTTACGAATTAAAGCTTGTCTTCTCACCATTCTTTGGGTTCCAATTGCCAATGTCACCGTTACCACTGCCGGTAAACCTTCGGGAACAACGGCCACAGCCATACTGAGGGAAGTTTCGAGGAATGATTCAAAAAACCGCCAACCAAAGCGAATTACACCCCCAAGGACGATTATAGCCACTAAAGCTAGGGAACCACTCACTAAAACGTTACCTAACTGCGACATTCGCTGCTGTAGGGGTGTGGGTTCACTTTCTACTCCTTGTAACATGGCGGCGATTTTACCGATTTCCGTATCCATTCCCGTCTTGGTAATCGCCACTTTCCCGCGCCCCTGTACTACTTCCGTACCCTGATAGACGAGGTTAATGCGATCGCCCAAAGAGGCATCTTCTGGTAAAACCTTCTGTGCTTGTTTATTCACCGATTCCGCTTCACCCGTTAAGGCAGCTTCGCGGATTTGCAGGTTTTGTGCTTCTAATAATCTGCCATCGGCGGCAATTTGTACTCCCGCTTCCAGTAACATGATATCCCCGGGGACAAGTTCCTTGGCCGCCACTTCAAAGGTGCTACCATTACGAATAACTCTAACTTTGGGCGAGGATAACTGCTTAAGGGCTGCTAATGCCTTTTCTGCCCGACTTTCCTGTAAATATCCTAAAATACCGTTTAAAATAACAATTGTAAAAATAGCGATTGCGTCTTTGGGAAATTCCCCTTTTTTCAGGTCCAAAACTGCCGAAACCACCGCCACGGCAATCAGCATCACTAACATAATGTTAGTAAACTGTTCCCAGAGAATCATTAACGGGCTACGTCCCCCCGTTTCTTTTAGTTCATTTAACCCGAAAATATCCTTTCTTTTAACAATTTCCGCCTCGATTAAGCCGGTTTCCCCATTGGTTCTCAGTATTTCTAGGGTTTGTTCCCCAGTTAAATTATGCCAAGCACGATTATTCTCTATTTCCGAGACTTGAGGTGACGTAGTGGGAAAAGTCATAGCGATCGATTGAAGAGGGTGTACGCGTGAACTAAAAAGGTAAGCGAATTAAGCTAATTACATATCACAATATCAGTTATCAGTTATCAGTGACCAGTTATCAGTTATCAGTGACCAGTTATCAGTTATCAGTGACCAGTAAGCAGTCAGCAGTTATCAAGGAAGTGGGGTGTGGGGAGAACAAAGCCGCCTCCTGCCCCCTGACTTCTCGATAATCTGAAAAAAAATGTAACGAAATGTGAAGTATAATGGCGAATGTGATAAAGACAAGACATTAGAGAGTAGATAGGAAACGATGCGAGTTGCGATCGCTGGTGCGGGACTAGCCGGATTATCTTGTGCGAAATACCTTGTCGATGCGGGACATACGCCCATCGTACTGGAACGTCGCGATGTATTAGGGGGAAAAATTGCCGCTTGGAAAGATGCCGATGGGGACTGGTACGAAACCGGTTTACATATCTTCTTTGGCGCTTATCCCAATATGCTGCAATTATTCAAAGAATTGGGCATAGAAGATCGCCTACAGTGGAAAGAACACTCGATGATCTTCAATCAGCCGGAAAAACCGGGGACCTATTCGCGGTTTGACTTCCCAGATATTCCCGCCCCAATTAACGGTATTGTTGCCATTCTTCGCAATAATGATATGTTAACTTGGGAGGAAAAAATTAAATTTGGACTCGGTTTAATCCCTGCCATTGTTAAAGGCCAAAGTTACGTCGAGGAGATGGATAAATATTCTTGGTCGGAATGGTTAGAGAAACAAAACATACCGCCTAGGGTAGAAAAAGAAGTGTTTATCGCTATGTCGAAAGCCCTAAACTTTATCGATCCTAACGAGATTTCCGCCACGATTCTACTAACAGCCCTCAACCGCTTTTTACAGGAGAAAAACGGCTCAAAAATGGCTTTTCTCGACGGTTCACCCCCGGAAAGACTCTGCCAACCTTTAGTCGATTACATCACCGCTAGAGGCGGCGAAGTGCGCTTAAACGCCCCTTTAAAAGAGATTATCTTAAATGAAGATGGCACAGTTAAAGCCTTCTTAATGCGCGGTTTAGACGGTGGGGAAGATTATCTTTTTGAAGCCGATCTTTATGTGTCTGCGATGCCGGTAGATCCTTTAAAAGTTTTACTACCTAAACCTTGGCAAGAAGATAAATTCTTTCAAAAATTAGAAGGATTAGAAGGGGTTCCCGTCATTAATTTACACCTCTGGTTTGATCGCAAACTAACCGACATCGATCATTTATTATTCTCCCGTTCGCCCTTACTCAGTGTTTATGCTGACATGAGCAACACCTGTAAAGAATACGCTAACCCCGATCGCTCGATGTTAGAATTAGTTCTCGCTCCCGCTCAGGATTGGATTAGCAAATCCGATGAAGAAATTATCGCCGCCACGATGAAAGAACTAGAAAAACTCTTTCCCCAACATTTTACTGGCGATAATCCCAGTCAATTGTTAAAATATCATCTGGTGAAAACTCCCCGATCAGTTTATAAAGCCACCCCTGGCCGACAAGCTTATCGACCTTCTCAAAAAACTCCGATCGAGAATTTTTATCTCGCCGGTGACTATACCATGCAAAAATATTTAGGAAGCATGGAAGGAGCCGTTTTATCGGGGAAATTAGCGGCAGCAGTGATCAGCAAAGATCACCCCGCAGCACCGCTAAACCCGAATAAAACCCAATCTACACCAGTGTCCAGCGCTCGTTAATTCTCTGGCTAGGGACTAATGACGAAAATGGCCTTGAGTGAGACAATGCTATATCATTAGCCACAGTTCGCCGTTAATCTAAGTCAATCATTCCGCCCCAGCAGAATGCTCCAATTGCCAAAACCGACCCACCCCACCAAACCCCTCGTCTCCCTTGCGGAGTCCTACGAACTCTGTCGCCGGATTACAGAGAAGTATTCCAAAACGTTTTATCTCGGTACTCTCCTGATGCCGAAAGCAAAACGTCAAGCGATCTGGGCAATTTATGTCTGGTGTCGTCGTACCGATGAACTGGTCGATGGACCCCAAGCCCGGTTAACTACACCTGAAACCCTTGATTTATGGGAAAAACAGCTAGAAACCGTCTTTTCTGGGGTTGCCATCGAGGATGCCGATGTCGCTCTCGTGGATACTCTAGAAAAGTTCCCCATGGATATCCAACCCTTTCGGGATATGATCGCCGGGCAACAGATGGACCTCTATCGCAGTCGTTATCAAACCTTTGATGAACTAAAACTGTACTGCTATCGGGTGGCGGGGACGGTGGGGTTAATGTCCAGCGCGGTGTTAGGATTGGAAGATGACGATCGCTCTGCCCCTTGGCGGCGCAATCAAAGCGTCTATATTCCGCAAGAAGAAGCGATCGATCTCGGTATTGCCAATCAATTAACCAATATTTTGCGGGATGTGGGGGAAGATGTCCATCGTGGGCGGATTTATCTACCTTTAGAGGATTTAGAGCGTTTTAACTACAGCGAAGACGATTTACTCAAAGGGGTTAATGATCACCGTTGGCAGGCGTTAATGCGCTTCCAAATTGAGCGGGCCCGTTATTACTACGATTCCGCCGAAAGGGGGATTCGCGCCCTTAATCCCGATTCCCGTTGGCCGGTTTGGGCGGCTTTACTGCTTTATCAAGGCATTTTAGACGTAATTGAAGCAAATAACTACGATGTCTTCGCCCGTCGTGCCTTCGTGCCTTTACCCAAGAAAATGCTCTATCTACCCGTGGCTTGGTTGCGATCGCAAGCCTTATAAAAATGCGACGGGTTTTGTCGCTTACCGACTCCACCCGTCGAGTCTTAACTAGGGTTGGCTGAAAAAGTCTTTCCTGGGGGCAGGGTGTGGGGTGTGGGGTGTGGGGTGTAGGGTTTTACCCATTTTCATCTGGTAAACTACCTAATTTTCAGGGAAAAAGTCCCTGAATTCTCCCCCTGATCACTACCATATCTGGTACTTTTTGACCTCCCCAAAGTCTAAAAGTCTTACCCAACAAGGTTTTTAGATTTATTCAGCCAACCCTAACTATTAACTTTTCCCAATTCAGCTGCTCAACTTGGGTTGGGTTTTTCAGCGCGATTTAGGAGTCACCAACCAGAAAGGTCCAGTTTCCGTGCAGGGAACATCTCGATCGGTTTCGTAAACCACAAGACCGTCTTGCCGATCCAAAACCAGGGCTTCTCCTAGACGGACGTAGGAGATAAACGGGCCAAGATAGCGGACAACAGGCTCATCGCTACAGGCCGGCAACACCCGATCGTTAAAATACTCCCATCCCACATCCTCGACGCTTTCATAGTAGCGGATGCTGAGATCATCGATCGCTTTCCCCGGAAAGCGGTCTTGGATAGCTGACCGGAGAAATTCTGGCAGCGGTCGATCGGGCGATAATAATGTTCCAGATTTCATGGCTTTTCCCCCTAAAACTAAAGGAAGCGGGAAACTCTGACAAATGCCGTCCCGATCGGAACTATTGGCTTCCGCTCCCCACCTCGGCAATTTTTTACTAGGGATGGGATCTGGCGCAGGGAGTCCCTTTGTATTCATTGTAACAAATTTCCCCAGAAGGGTTCGGGGCGATACGGTGAGAACAGTTTTTCTTGATTTTTCGTTACAAAGATTGACAAATTTATCCTTTTATTTTGGCGATAATAATAATTACCCGGCGACAAGCCCGAAAAAATAATGGAAACAGGGAAAGACGGACGAGGCTGGGACTAACTAGGGTTTGCGGCAAAAAGTTTTTCGGTGGTGGCAGGGTGTGGGGTGTGGGGTGTGGGGTGTGGGGTTTTACCAGTTTTGAGGTGGCCAATTACCTAATTTTCAGGGAAAAAGTTAGCGAGAAAAGAAGTGGTTTAGTAGTGCCGAATTCTCGTTCCCGATCATTTAGGAGGTAGGAAAGATGACAATTTATGTCACCCGCGAGGGATATAAACTGGTGGCCGATTCCCCACTGGAATTGGTGGAAAAATTACAACAATGTCAGGGCAGAATGACGGAAACAAGACAGGACTTCATGACTCGGATGGCTGCACAGATGGTAGCCAGCCAAGGCGTTACTGTTCCCATCACCGATCCGGAGAATTTTATCGCCGAGCTAATCCACAACGATTTTCTGAGCGTGGTGGACAGTATTGATGGCTGAAAGTCGGCCGGGGAATTGGCGGCAAAACTTCGCCCCTAGTAACCCTAACACTCAACCCCACTACCCTAGGTCAAAAAGCAAAATTTCCGAGTCTTCTAGAGATTGAATAGCCAAGGAAGTTTCCTCGCTAATTGCCGCTCCATCCCCCGCTTGTAAATGCACGCCATTCACGGTTATTTGCCCTCTAGCCACCTGTAACCAGGCATAACGACCTCCATCTAAGGAATGGGTGAGGGACTGGTCTAGGGGCAAAATTCCCGCGTAGAGATTAACGTCTTGATGGACTTTAACCGCGTTGCCGGCACCGGTGGGAGAGGCGATTAATTGTAAGGTATGGGGAGAAAATTCGATCGCTTTTTGTTCATAACTGGGTTCTAGGTCTTTTTTGTCGGGAATAATCCAGATTTGCAGGAGATGGAGGGGATTAGTGGCAGAATGATTAAATTCACTGTGTTTTATTCCTGTTCCTGCGCTCATCCGTTGAATTTCACCGTGTCGAATCACGGAACCCGTGCCGAGACTGTCTTGGTGTTCTAGTTCTCCCTCCAAAACATAGGTTAAAATCTCCATATCGTGGTGTCCGTGGGTGTGAAATCCTTTTCCCCCAATCACTTTATCCTCATTAATAACTCTTAGACTCCTAAAATTAATCTGTTGGGGATCATAATATTGGGCAAAAGAAAAAGTATGATAGGTATCCAACCAACCATAGTTAGCGTGGCCTCTTTCCTCAGCTTTGCGTATAGTAATCATCGGTTTTCCTCTTTTTTATCTCTATTATATTCTCAAGGCTTTTTGCTAGATCAACTAAGGATAGCTGATGGGTTTTGTTATCCCTTTTCTGTCAGAGGAGGGATAGGAAGTGTAGATAGTCACGGCAAGCGCATCTTAACAATCCTTGACAAAATAAACCTAGAGGGCGATTTGGGTATATTTGGGTAGAATTTGCCCTCTCAATTGTTAAGCAACAATCGACCAAATAGGTCGAGTTTGTAACTATTCTGATTGACTGCTATCATTTGAAATGCCTACACAGCAAGGGGCTGACAAAATTGGCGAATTGTCAACAGCGTTTGAGCTGCGCTTACCCGGGTAAATAGTGTAATAAAACTTAATAAATTATCCTGATTGATGACTTGACAAGAAAAATTATTACTGTAAAATTGCAGGAAAGAATGTAGTTACTCGAAGGAGTTTCAGTCAAATGATTAATACTCGGTTAAAACCCGTCACTACGGGTCTCATTGGTGCTGTGGGTTTGGGGGTTGCTTTATTAGGGATGCCAGAAGCGGTGAAAGCTGCAACAGTAGTGGCAGGAACAGATTATCTTAGTTCACCTGCAGGCTCTAACTTTGTGACTATTGATGGATTGGGAACAGTCCAATTAAAAGGACTACCCTTTGGCCCTGGTAACACTGATACTACTGTTGAACGGCAAGCTGACTGTGTTTTTAATGCGGGTACTTGTAATATTCCTATTGAGATGACCAATCTCTCTTTAATAAGCATTGACCCGGTAGCTATTAATGGTCAGTTAGTTGATCTGTTTGTTAAGATTGCCCCCGGAAGCAGGTCAACTGGGATAATGACAATCAATCAGGATCATACATTTAGCTCTGTTTTAAACTTAGATTGGCAAGTTCTAGCTGCTCCAGTAGGTAGTGGGATGCAAAATGCTATATGTGTGGCTGAAATTGCTGCATTGCCTGGGTTTGAAGCTGACTGTTCTTTGCTTACCCCAGATCAATTAACGGCTAGTGGAAGTTGGGGATCAACACCTCCTCCTGGTGCTGTAATTGTCAAAGGACCGGTCGGTGATCAAACAGCGAATCTTCATACAAATCTGGGTGCTGATCAGATGGACTTTTTCTTGATAGGTGATGTTGAACACAATCACAGAGACTATGCTGCTAACCATACAGTGAGACAAGCAAAGGTACCCGAACCTTCAACTGTATTAGGCTTAATTGCGGTAGGTTTAAGCTCAATAGTCGGATTTAAAGGCAAAAAAGAGCCAAAATAAGCCTTCGATCGCTTCTTTTTTACCAAGAAAAAGCCCCCCATTGGGGGCTGAGGAAGAATGTAGTTACTTCTTGGAGTATAGCAAATCATGTCGAGAACTGGCAAATATAGCTCGATTTTTGTTTATTGTTGCGGTAAAAACGCCTAACTGTAGCATTTGGGCAGATTACTTCATAAGTTGCAGTTCAGCTGGCTTGAGCGAGATTTCAGGTCAAACTTAAGCCAAATCTCGCCAATCTATCCCTAAATCTTGTAATTTCCGAGCCATCTTTTCTGCCACTTCTTCAGGGGTGGGAACAAGTTTACCTTCAGGGGTAAAAAAGCGTAATTGGCTGTCTTGACATCCTCGCCGCCCTAAAAGTGCGGCGATTCCTAAACCTCACGATTTAAGTTTCTGCTTCCACCACCGTCGCATACCACAGTTAAAAAACCATGTACTGTCTTACACA
>VYLH01000258.1_pt1 | contig 11874 bp, 10 predicted proteins | sample 5114361 | NCBI WGS metagenome assembly VYLH01 (sample SAMN12291772, study PRJNA351875) | freshwater metagenome | isolation source: freshwater lake | place: USA: Michigan, Kent Lake | collected 2013-08-15
CTTTAAACTTAAATCAGGTTATCCTAAGTTTAAGGCATCTAGAAATTATCGAGGTTGGACTTATCCTGATGGTGCTGGTTGGTCAATTGATTCTTCTGGTCATCATGGTTTTTTAACTCTGTCTAACTTAGATAAGATTAAAATCCGAGGAAAAGCAAGAGATTGGGGAATCCCCAAGACCTGTATAATTATGTTCAAACAGGGAAAATGGTACGCCTCAATCACAAGATCTCTTGCAAAAGTAATCAAGATATATCCTTTTGTCGGTAACGAAGTTCGTAATTGTAGATACCAGCAATCAAATTCAATCTCAGACCAAATCGCCGACGGCGATTTCTGTATCTTGATGAAAGTATCCGAAATATTTTGAGACGACGATGAATATGTTCTATAACTAGGCGCCGTTGTGATAACTGACGATTGGCTTTTTTTTGCTCTTTACTTAGTTTTTCTTTTTTCTTTTTTTTATGAGGAATTTGACTGTTTTGATGGATTTTCTGAATTCCTTGATAGCCTTTATCCCCTAATATTTCTATTTCCTTATTTAACCCTATTTTACTCTCTTTCCACAACCGAAAATCATGGACTCTTCCTTTCTCACAACGGACGCAGATTATCTGCTCACTTTTTTGGTCGCAACGCGCTCGCTGCGCGAGATCGGCAACGACTTGCGACTTTAATGTGTGGTATCCCTGCTTGCCACTATAGCATGATTTCTGTTTTTTTTTGGGTCTTTCTATCTCCTGTTCTGACACATCCACCACTATTACTTCTATTTCACTATTACTTTCTAATAGGGCTTTTTTTCCTTTCACTATTACTTTCTAATAGGGCTTTTTTTCCCGGTAGATTAAACAGACCTGATTTGATAAGAATATTCTCTACTTTCCTAACAATTCTCTACGCCGTTGATTCGTTAACACCCCAACTATTTCCCAGATGAAAATAGGTGCGATATTCTCGCAAATATTCTAATGTTATTAGTAGTTGGTCTTCCGTACTCAATTTGCTCGGTCTGCCAGTCTTTTTTTGCCAAACTTTTTCTGCCTTTAGGACTGTTACCATATCCTTAAATGTATCTGGATACACGCCACACAAGCGTTTGAACTCTGTTGGCTTTAAAGTTTTTACTTGTTCGTAAGTCATCTTTCAATCTTAACTCTTGGACTATTTTATCCTATTTTGTCTAGACTTATGCAAGAGATCTACAGTCGAATGTACTCCTACTCGACAACAAACCGATAGGGGAGCCATCGGTTTATACTTTGGAGTTTTGCACGCCATAGCTGATAGTAATGGCCATGGAATCGAGAATCCCAGACTTCTTAAATCTGCTCAGGAAAAGATTAAAAAGATTGCCAAAAAATCTAGACGCAAGCGCAACCCCAAAAAGGGAGTTAAAGCATCTAGAAGAGCTAGAAAATCGGCTAGGGCAGTTGGGAAAATTCAAAGCAAGGTAGCTAGACAAAGACAAAATTGGCATCCTCAAGTAGCAGTAGAGATAGTTCGCTGTAATAGCCTCATTGCTACGGAGAAATTAAACCTTAAAGGGATGACCAAAAAATCTAAGGGCAGTAGAAAAAGACAAAAATCAGGGTTAAACAGGTCTATTCTTGATGTAGGGATAGGTAATTTAAAATCCTTGATTAAAGAAAAAGTCACGGAAGCTGGGGGTTTTTATGTTGAGGTTCCTACCCAAAAAATTAAACCCTCCCAAACTTGTCCTAATTGTGGTCATCAAAAGAAGAAATCTTTAGCCGAAAGAGTTCATCGCTGTGAGAAATGTGGCTATTCTTGTGATCGAGATGTAGCTGCTGCACAAGTTATGCTCAATTATGCTAGGGGCTTGGAACGAGCCTCTTTAGATGCAGAGTCGTCTAGCGCTACCTTGTGCGGAAGTATGAGGCATCTAGGGACGAAGAATCGTCAGAAACTCCAATCGAGCGCGTAGCGGATTGGAGTAGTTCATAAAATCTTGAAATATACCTTAAGGTCAGGATGAATAATTTAGGGATATACCTTAAGATGGGAATTACCCGTGAGCCATAGGGTTGAGGATTTTGGGCAACCGTTGAATACCTTAGCCATTGACCACGAGCAACTAAAAACAAACGTTGATAAACAAAAATTTAGCTTGTGCGACCGCATAAATATACCAAAATCGACCAACACCAAGACTATCCTTGTCCCTGTCGTCGGAAAGGGACATTGTGCCCGATTTTATTGACCGATGCCTTTGGCTGTGATCGCTGTCAACAGATATTTGTGCTACAGGAAAACGGTCAAATTATCGAACAATTAGCCCCCCACTATCCCTATAAACGCAGTTGGCGCTGGACGGGATTTCGTTGGGTGAGTACGAATCGGCGCTTTGGACAAGAGGTATTACCCCTGATGGTGGGGATAATTCTGTTATTATCGATCGTTTGGCTACCCTTAATTTTAAAATCACCGCCGGGGGTAAGCGTGATTTTTGGGGCAATTCTAGTTATGCTATTAGTTATTTTGCCCGCATTCATCTTTTGGTTAGCCTATCGACGCTAGACAAGAATCTATGATCGAAAGTTCCCCCAAAACCCCCCCGACGATCTTTAAGCAAGCATACAATGCTTTTCTGTATCTAGGTCAATTCAATGGCAACGAAAGAAATCGCGGGGTAATCGCGATCGCTAATGCCATTAAAACTGGCTTTGATCGCATTTTAGAAGCCAATACCCTCGATTTAGAAGTCAGTCGAGAGATGGCCGTCTCAGAACAAATGATTCGCTGGTTACGGTTAACTCCCGAACGTTTAGAGACGACGGTGGAGGTATTGCAACAACTAGCGGAAGCATCGGATCCGCTGCAACAGGTAATTAACGCGGCCTATCAACTTAATCCGTCCCAAACCTATTGCCAAAGGATGCCTTTAGGAGTGATTGCCTTAGTCTATGAAGGTTTTCCCGAATTAGCGATGGTAGCGGCGGGATTTTCCCTAAAAAGTGGCAATAGTTTGATTATTCGCGGTTCCAATGCCTCTAGTCATTCCGATGGAGTGATTACGGAAATTATCCAAGAAGCTTTGGAAGATGTGGGTTTACCCGTGGATTGTGTGAGTGGTTTACCCTGCGATTCTAGTCCTTCCCTAGAGGAGTTGCTGACGCAGGAAAATTATGTTAATTTGATTATTCCCTACGGTCGCCCTAGTTTAATCGGTCGGGTGAGTCAATTGGCCACGGTTCCCGTTTTGCGTGCGGCCATGGGAAACTGTTATTTGTATTGGTCTCCTAGTGGCGATTTGGAGTTAGCTCGTCAGGTAATTATCGATAGTCATGGCAGCATACCCGATCCGGTTAACGCGATCGAAAAAGTTTTAATTAGTCCCCATCACAATTCTTCAACTTTAAGTCGTTTGTTTAAAAGTTTGCAGGAAAAAGGCTTTAAATTGCGGGGAGATAACCGATTAGCGGCGGATTTTCCCGAACATTTAACCATTGCTACCGATAATGATTGGCAAAGACCCTATTTAGAAAAAACGGTGGCCTTTAGGTTAGTGGATACCCTCACTGATGCGATCGCTTGGATTAATAAGTATAGTAGCGGTCACGCGGATTGTATTGTCACCGAATCCTATCGAGAAAGTCGTCAATTCGCCATGGAGTCCGATAGTGCTTTAGTTTATATCAATTCTTCACCCCGATTCGATCGCAATCCCAAACAGGGAGAATCGGTGTTTTTGGGCATTTCCAACCAAAAAGGCCAGCGCCGGGGGTTAATCAACCTAGAAACCTTTACCACCCTTAAACAGGTGGTGCAGGGGTAGTTTTGGTGAACTGGGTATTGTTAAGTTAGCTAGGGTTTGCGGCAAAAAGTTTTTCGTGGGGACAGGGTGTGGGGTGTGGGGTGTGGGGTGTGGGGTTTTAGGGATTTTGAGGGGGTCAGTTACCTAATTTTCAGGGAAAAAGTCGTCTAAAAGTCTTACCCAACAAGGTTTTTAGATTTATTCAGCCAACCCTACCTAGTGGTCTGCGGCAAAAAGTTTTTCGTGGGGGTAGGGGTAGGGTTGATTCATGAATCAACCCTACGACATCGGGGGGGGCGGGGGCAAGAGGCAAAAGGAGGAATAAATAATCAGTCTTTAATAACTGGATTTAGTATTAGAACAATGGCGAGAAAATGAGCGTTTTTAACTGAAATTACTGTCCAAACAAAACCGAACTATTGCCAGATCCTTGGAACAAGATCCAAGTCATCAGCAGATTAGATACAAAAATCGCTAAGAGCATAGTGACTACGGCCGCGGTAGTAGCTTGGCCGACTCCTTTAGCACCGCCATCGGTCGTTAAACCCCAATTACAGCCGATAATCGCGATTAAAGCCCCAAAAACCACCCCTTTAACCGGTCCACTCAGCACATCTCCCACACCCAGAAAACCGCGAACCGAGTCGAGAAAAACTGAATTGGCAATCCCGTATAAACTTTGGCCGACTAGCAAACCGCTACCTAAACCGATCAGCAACGCCATAACACTCAAAGCGGGAACCATCAGACAACAGGCAATTAAACGGGGCAGCACCAGATATTCCACGGGATCGGTTTTGAGCATATAGAGTGCGTCGATCTGCTCTGTCACCTTCATGGTACCGATTTCCGCCGCAAAAGCCGATCCTACCCGACCGGCTACCACGATCGCCATCATAATCGGACAGAGTTCCCGACCGAGAGCAAGGGCCAAAATTCCCCCCACCATACTGCCAGCGCCCAAAGCTTGGAACTCCCGGGCCACTTGGATCGTAAAGATCATCCCGATCACCGCGGCCGTGATCATGGCGATAATCAGCGAGGCGGGCCCGGCTGCTACCATTTGTTCTTGGGTGACGCGCCAATCGGGTTGGCGCGTGAATAGGAAGTAAAAAACCCTGCCGGTCAATAGTACCGCTAACCAACAGCGCCGAAACCAAGAGCTTAATTCCTTGCTAAAAATCGCCAATAAATCCTTCATTGTCCCCAAAATCGATCGGACTAGAGAAAAGTCTATCCTGTTTTGTCTTCTAATACCAAATCCTGTTATAATAAAACGAGTAAAGACAAGGAGATAAAATGCCCAAGAAAGCTGACTTAGCCGAACATCTAAGTTCAGAGGAACTGATACTAAATCTGGTTATTAAAAACTGATTATTTATTCCCCCTTTTGCCTCTTGCCTGTTGCATGAGTGCCTCTCCTCTATAAGTAGCCTATACTCAACGGATTTAGTATAAGCGGTTTAAATAGGGTTGGCTGAATAAATCTAAAAACCTTGTTGGATAAGACTTTTGGACTTTTTTCCCCTCAAAAAGTGCCAGCCATTGCGGGGATAGGGGGGAAAATTCCGGGACTTTTTCCCTGAAAATTAGGTAGTTGACCACCTGAAAATCGATCAAACCCCACACCCCACACCCCACACCCCACACCCTGCCCCCAGAAAAGCTTTTTCAGCAGCCCCTAAATAGGGTTGGCTGAAAAAGTTTGCTCCCCCTAAATTCCCCTTAAAAAGGGGGACTTAAAGCTGAAAAAAGGGGCTTTGCGCCCCTAAAAATCTTTAGTCAACCGATTAAAAATCTACACCAGACTATAGACAATTACTAAACCCAAAACTGCGGCAAAGACAATTAAAGCATAGAATTGGGCGCGACCATTTTCGAGGTATTTGAGACCTTCACCACTGACAAGAGTAGCTAAACCAGTTAAATTCACTGCCCCATCGATAACGCGATAATCCACTTCCATAATTTGCCGCGCGAGACGACGACAACCCTGGACGAAAACTCGATCATACAGATTATCAATGTACCATTTGTTCAGGGAAAAACGATACAAAACGGGGAATTTTTCGGCAATAGTTGCGGGGTCAATTTTCTTCTGGAGATACATCAAAGAAGCGACAGTAATCCCGATTAAAGCAATCCCCACCGAATTACCCGCCATAATCAGAAACTCTGTCCAATCAAAAGCATGAACTTCTTCCACCACTTCGTTAGGAACATGAATAAAACCCTCGAAGAAATTCTGCCAAGGTTTACCCACCAAACCGATTAACAAAGAAGGAACCGCTAAAATCATGAGAGGTAAAGTCATCGTAATTGGCGATTCGTGGGGTTCATGGGCATGATGGCCGTGGTTGTCTTCTTCCTGTGCTTCCGAGTCCAATTGCTTAACATTCATTGCCCCCGGTCCAAAAGCCGGAATCGCGCCCGCATTGGCTAACAGTCGGCGTTTAATCTCCTTATTAGTGCCTCTAAACTCCCCTTCAAAGGTGTTAAAGTACATCCGGAACATATAAAAAGCTGTTAAACCCGCAGTGGCCCAACCGATTAACCATAAGGACGGGTTCGCCTCAAAAGCTAAACCGAGAATTTCATCCTTCGACCAGAAACCAGCGAAGGGAGGAATCCCACAGATGGCCAGAGTTCCCACCAGGAAAGTTAGGGCAGTAATGGGCATATACTTGCGTAAACCGCCCATCATCCGCATATCTTGCGCTAAAACCGGCTCATGACCGACCACATCCTCCATACCGTGGATGACCGAACCAGAACCGAGGAATAACATCGCCTTAAAATAAGCGTGGGTCATCAGGTGGAATAATCCCGCACTATAAGCGCCGATACCCATAGCCATAACCATATAACCCAATTGGGAGATGGTGGAATAGGCTAAACCCTTTTTGATATCATTCTGGGTAAGGGCGATACTTGCCCCTAGAAAGGCGGTAAAAGCCCCCGTCCAAGCAATTACCGTCATCGCCGTGGGAATTGGCTCAAAAACGGGATACATTCGAGCAATCAGGAAAACTCCGGCGGCCACCATGGTGGCGGCGTGAATCAGGGCCGAAATCGGGGTCGGACCTTCCATGGCATCCGGTAGCCAGACATGAAGGGGAAACTGGGCTGATTTGGCCACGGGTCCAAGGAAGACTAAAACGGCGAATAATGCCGCTAAACTGCCGGCAATGGCTCCAGAAGAGACTAATTCCTCTAGACGTTCACCCATGATATCAAACTCGAAGCTGCCGGTGGCCCAGAAAAGCCCCAGCATTCCCAGTAATAAGCCAAAATCGCCGACGCGGTTGGTAACGAAGGCTTTTTGACAGGCCTCGGCGGCCGCCGGACGAGTGAACCAGAAACCTACTAGCAGATAGGAACACATCCCCACCAATTCCCAGAAAACGTAGATCTGGACGAGGTTGGGACTAATGACCAAACCGAGCATAGAACTGCTAAAAATGCTCAGATAGGCGTAAAAACGCACATAACCGGGGTCATGGGCCATGTAACCATCGGTATAAATCATCACCAAAAAGGCCACGGTGGTGACGATAACCGACATTAAAGCACTGAGGTGATCGATCGTATAACCCATTTTCAGGTGAAAGTTACCCGCCGATGCCCAATCGATCATTTGGTTGTAGGGAGCGTGTCCATTGATTTGACTCCACAGCAGCGCAAAAGACAGCACCATCGACGCACCGAGGGTAGAAATGATCAATACAGCATTCACCTGTCGCAGACGATTGGTGACTTCATTAAAGGAAATTAAGCCCGCGCCGACTAGGGTAGCGCCTACCAAAGGCAGGACGGGAACTAGCCACGCGTACTGATAAAGCGGTTCCATTCAGTAATACCTAGTTTACAACTTCACACTATTTGGTTTATCTTCATCTATTGTGACATAGGTTAATTCTTAAGAAAGTGTTTATACCTAGTTTTGCTCCATAGGGCGGCGAAAGGTCAAAGGATCTTATCAATTTGGCAGTTTAGCGAGCGGGACGGTAATTTTTAGGGAGAAGCGGGAAAATTATCGAATAACCACGAAAGCAAGGAAACGATTAAACCAGCAGAAAAGGAAATTATCGCCACGATCGCCTTGTTAGCAAGATAACGCGATAAAAAACTGCCTTGAATTTGGGCGATCGGTAGTCGCGGATTTAACCCCACTTGGATGCTGTTGGTATTGCCGGAAACGCTCACTTCTAAACCTTGTGATGCCTCGGTAATCTGCAAGTTTTCCCCCGTGGTTTTTAGTTTGAGGTTTTGGTTACTATCCTCTCGGATAATTTTTATCTGATTTAATATCTCTACCCCCGGTTTCTCGACGATCAGGAATTGGTTTTCTTCTAGCTTAATATCCTGTTGAGCCATCCGGATATTACCGGAAATAATTGTTGATTCCACTAAGTCATCTCTCACATTATTACCGGTGATAATCGGTCGCTCAAATCTAACATTATTAACTTTAATATTGCGCCAAAAAATAGGCTGTTCTTTATCTTGAGAAAGTTGTAAATTAACGTCGATCGCTTGTTGTATTTCTAATTTAAATTCGGTGGTGCTGAGATTAAATTCGAGGGGAATATCCTCTTTTTTTAAGGAAAAATTAGCAATTTTATAACCAGAAAGAGTTATTTTAATCGGGTTGCCGCTAGGGTTAAATGATAAATTTACTGGTTGAGAATTTGGCTGCAAACTAAAAGCCAAAAGATTATTAAAAGGCGCGTATTTGAGATTTTTAACTCTAGTTTCCTTTTGTAAACGGAGTTCTTGCAGGATAAAATCCGCCGTCGGGGTAATTGTTAAAGTGCTATTTTCCCGGATTGATTCAATTTCTAGTCGCTCTCGTTTATTCAGTTCGGGATCGGCAAGACTGCTAAAAATGCCAGCGAGGGTAAATTTTTTCAGTCCCGATAGATCTATTTGGGAAAGATTATCGACATCTTTGAGCAATAAACTTTCGTTTTCTTGACAGGTAAAACTAAAGCTTTTTACCAATAAATTGCCTTCAAAGTTTTGTTTAACTGGGATAATTCCCCAAAAAATCGACAGGAAAACCAGTGCTAGAGTAACTATAAAAACTGTGCAAAACTTGAGATTTTTCCTAATAAATCGCCAGAAACTTTTAAAATTATGCTTGGACTTCATTTTAGCCACTGGGGATTATGTTCAAAAGTTATATTAATCGGGGCATTTCTGGGAGGAGCATCATCTTGTTCTAATAAAGCTTTGACTCGCAATTCGTACAATCCCGCCTTAGCCAGTTTACCATCAGAAGTACGACCATCCCAAGTAAAGAAAATTTCCCCTTTTGGTTGCCAGTTAGGGCGAGAAGTCTCATAGATAACCTCGTTGTTCTGGAGGATTTGTAATTCTTTGATCTGGCTACGCACATTAGAAAAGAGGACGATATCATAGGTTTTTGCCTGATTAAAAATAACTGGCAAATAGATCAATTTACCGTCACTGATAGAGGCCGTGGCCCGCAGACTTTCAAGGGCGATATCTTCGCGATCAATAACATAGTTAGACCATTTAAATTGATAGCGAGAACCTTGGGGACGCAAGGTGAGGGGATCGAGTTGATAATTTTTTGGCACAGAACGCACTATCACTTTCGGCGCTCGGTTATTACGACTAGGTACTTCCAACTTTAGGGAGTCAGTCATCTCCCGAATCCGGCCGATAGAAAGGGAAATAAGACTAAAACTGCCCGCAATATCGATCGGAGCTATTCCCTCACAGCGCTTGTCATTATCTCTCTGGATATAGTTGCTAGATCTAGTATTTCCCGTCCCACAGTTTTGAGCTTGAATAGGGAAGAACGAGACCAAAATAAGACTAAGAATTGTTAAGTTAAGGACAATAAATGATTTTTTCATGGTACAACCACCTGCCATTGAGCTAATTTTTGGAGAATTCGATCGATTGGGTAAGCGAAACCGATACCGGAAGAATCGATTTGGGACTCGTTAATCGTTTTAAACATCAATCCGATCACCCGCATTTCCTGATCAAATACTGGACTACCAGACCCCCCCACGGCCAGACTCACATCGATTAATAAATTGCCGCTACTAGACTGAATGCCGATGGTAATCGCCTCGTACTTCGACCAATCTTTTGATTCAGGATGTCCGATGATAGAAATCGGTGTTTGTGGGTTAATTTCGCCTTGATGAAAGGTTAAAGGACTGATATCGTCTGGTAAACCCGTGACTTCCAGCAAAGCTAAATCCAAGTTTTCTTGGGGTTGGGTGATGTGAATTATTTTAGCCACTACACGATCGCGCGGGAGGTTGGGTAGATTTTCGCCGTAATAGGGTTCCACTTCCAGATTATCGCCCCTCTGTTCCGTGTCGCGATCGACCACCACATGACGATTAGTGATAATCCACACCGTTGTTCCCCGGCGTTTGATCACATAACCCGTACCGTAGGCAGTCCCCTTGGCGTTACCGGTAAAGACAACACTGATTTTAACGATCGATCGCTTGATCCGGGTGAGGGGATCCTCTTGGGGTAAATATTTAGTATTATTCAAAGCGATGATCTGCTCCGGTTGTTGCTGCAACGATAACAAGCGCCGGGCCTCTTGCAGGTTATTGGTGGCAAATTCAAACTTCGGATCGATTTTCGTCGCCTTCTCGAACTCAGCGATCGCTGCCTCTAGCTTGCCCTGTTCCTGTAGGAGCCGACCCAAATTATTATGGGCAAGGGTGTGAGGGGTAGTAGGAGTCCCAGTAGTATCATCCGGTAAATCTAAGGACCTACGGTACATTTCCTCGGCTTCCGTCAGTTTTTTCTGGTTATACAGCACGGCACCGAGATTGTTGTAGGCATAGACAAACTTATCATCAAGAGCGAGCGCCCTACGGAACATTTCCTCCGCTTCCTTCAGTTTTTTCTGCTCATACAGCACGTTACCGAGATTGTAGTAGGCATAGACAAACTGATCATCAAGAGCGAGCGCCCTACGGAACATTTCCTCCGCTTCCTTCAGTTTTTTCTGCTCATACAGCACGTTACCGAGATTGTAGTAGGCAGGGACAGACTGATCATCAAGAGCGAGCGCCCTACGGTACATTTCCTCCGCTTCCGTCAGTTTTTTCTGCTCATACAGCACGTTACCGAGATTGTTGTAGGCATAGACAAACTTATCATCAAGCTCGAGCGCCCTACGGTACATTTCCTCGGCTTCCGTCAGTTTTTTCTGGTCTCTCAGCACGTTACCGAGATTGTTGTAGGCATAGACATACTTATCATCAAGAGCGAGCGCCCTACGGTACATTTCCTCCGCTTCCTTCAGTTTTTTCTGGTCATACAGCACGTTACCGAGACCGTTGTAGGCATAGACATACTTATCATCAAGAGCGAGCGCCCTACGGAACATTTCCTCCGCTTCCTTCAGTTTTTTCTGGTCCGACAGCACGTTACCGAGATTGTTGTAGGCATCGACATACTTATCATCAAGAGCGATCGCCCTACGGTACATTTCCTCGGCCTCCGTCAGTTTTTTCTGCCCATATAGTACATTACCTATATTTTTGTAGGTTTCTGGGAGTTTTGGGTCGAGAGCGAGAGCTTTTTGACAGAAAATCAGTGCTTCGTCTAACTTATTTTGACGGAATAGCGCAGCGCAGAGATTGCTAAAAGCCACAGCACTGTTAGGATCAAGCTGAATAATTTGTCGCCAGATTCTTTCGGCTTCCGGGTATTTTTTTTGCGCTTGAGCAGTTTCACCCTGTTGCCATAACTGCTCCAGTGTTTGTGCCACTGTTGTCGGCGGCATGATCATCAATGCCAAAGTTAACACCCAAGCCAGCCGCACCACTTTCATAAGCTGATTTAAAATATTCCATCTATAGGTTAACAGATAGCAATGGAGTCAGGAACATTGCTGCATCTTAGTCGGTTAAGTAAGTAGTTATAATTACATTGAAGATAGATTTTGCCTCTGATCCCCCCTGCTACCTTGATAAGGCTATCCATTAGTCACATCTTTCTTAACATAAAATTTGACAAAAAGAGAAAAGTGTGCCAGATGGCTCAAGGGGGTTCTATGGGGGAACTAATTTGATGAGATA
>VYLH01000160.1_pt1 | contig 11737 bp, 11 predicted proteins | sample 5114361 | NCBI WGS metagenome assembly VYLH01 (sample SAMN12291772, study PRJNA351875) | freshwater metagenome | isolation source: freshwater lake | place: USA: Michigan, Kent Lake | collected 2013-08-15
TTTATGAATGTTTGAATGATGCCCATTTGAAACATAAAAAAGAACTGGATTCCTTGCTGACTCTACGATTTCAGAAGTTTAATAAATCTCAGATTATGAACGTCTAAAGTATATTTAATTCCACCCACCTACTTAAGAGCGGTATTGTTTGGTTGCTCTCCTAAGAATTGATAAGAATTGCTAAGAATTAGCAAAAAACTTGCCATAATTTTGGCGAACGCTCTTTACAATTAAGTTAGAAGGGCAAGGAGGAGCAAGCCTAATGAAAACTTTTGTTGAGCGTTATCGGTCTTGGTTTAATTGGACAACCCTAGCCATGGTTGTTCTCGGTTTCTGGTTAAGTGCCAGTTTCGTCATCGATTTAATCATTATCCCCAGCTTATCCGTAGCTGGCATGATGACACAAAATGGCTTTGCCAGTGCCGGTTACTTGCTATTTGGCATTTTTAACCATCTGGAATTAGTTTGTGCGGCGATTGTGCTGTGTAGCTTTGTTGTCTTCCACCGCTATCATACCTTAATCCATCTCCCCGAACATCGATCGCTCCTATTCGCCGGTGTTCTCTTAGTAATCACCCTAATTTACACCTATTTTCTCACTCCCAATCTGAGCGCTATGGGTTTACTAGCTCCCGTTACCGCGTCGGGAATGTCGGGAGAAATGATGTCCTTGCAGATTGGTTACTGGTTTCTAGAAGTGGTTAAAGGTTTAATAGCTTTTACCCTGTTGCGCTGGTGTTGGCGAGATGCCTTTAAGTTGGCTTAGTTTTTGATTACAAGCGGGGTTCAACCCGCTTTTTTTAGTTCTAGCAATATAATCCGCCTATTTGATTCGTGAACAGAGACGCAGCACAACCATCGAAGCCAAGAATAGAGATAGAGGTCGTAAATATTTTACATTTCAATTAGGCGCACTAGGGGATTCCATGGTTGATAACGAACAGGTTTAATAACTTGCTAAGTGGGTGGGTGGAATTAAATATAAGATGAACGTAGGTTGGGTTGAAGCATGAAACCCAACGCCCGCTCATGTTACGCTACCGCTAACCCATCCTACAAATAATTGTGCCTCCCTACTAAGAAAAAATCTAGGGGATTCCATGATTGATAACGAACAGGTTTAATAACTTGCTATCTAAGAATAAATCAGTTACAATTCTTGCAAATTAACTTCGTCTGTGAGGAAAGCTGGAAGTGTTGTTAAAAAAAGCAAAAAGAAACGGCCGTATAAGACACATATTTTCTGGAGGAATTTTGATCACATCCTGTGTGGGGACAGCCATACTTTGCGATCGGGTGAAGGCCCTTCCTTCCCCCTTAGACATTGACGCTGCTTCTATTCGGGTATCCCAGGAAAAAATTATCATTAATTCCCCCGTGGAATTAGAGAGGAGAGAAAGAGTTCTGACAACCAATTCCTTCTCGACAACAGAGGGATTAACCGATAGTAATCTGGCCTTATCCTTAGAAAATAAACCAGATAAATCTTCCCGCGATACTTTAGCAACAGAAAAGACCAGGACAATTTCAACCCTAGAAGAATGGAAGGCGAATCTAGGGACAATGCAAGCGAGTCAGCTTTTACCAGCAGGAGATAATAGCTCGCCAGAAGTCGAAAAATGGCAAGCGCAAGCATCCACCCCAGTTGATACCAATGTTTCCCCCGAATTACAGCGTTTACGTCAAGATTTTCTGATTGAGGAACCGAAAACCCTTTCTGCGAAACTGGCGGAATTTGTGGTTGCCCCTAGTGGCAGTATCTCTACTCCCATCGGTTTTGGAGCGAATTTTGGGCAGATTTTCGGTGGTTTCGCTTTCCAGTCGAGAACCCGTTTTACCAATCAAGCAGATGGCGGGTTAGCCCTAGGGGTCGGTTTAGGAGAACGCCAGAAAATTGTCGGTTTAGATGTAACTCTGGCGATTTTGAGCCTTTTTGGTGATAACGCCGGACGGGGTAGTTTTAGCTTTAAAATTCACCGTTCTCTGCCAGAAGGTTTTGCTGTGGCCCTAGGATTTGAAAACGCCATTCGCTGGGGTGGGACAGATGCCGGTAGCAGTATCTACGGGGTGGTGAGCAAATTTTTTCAGTTCACAGAAACAACGAAAGAACCCTTTAGTCAATTGACGCTCTCCTTGGGTGTTGGTGGTGGTCGTTTTCGCTCGGAAGGAGCCATCGAAGATGGGGTAAATTCCCTCGGTGTCTTTGCTAGTGCGGGTTTACGAATTGTTGAACCGGTCTCGGCCATTGTCGAATGGTCGGGTCAAGATTTAAACGCAGGTATTTCCCTGATTCCCTTCCCGAAAGTCCCCTTGACGGTTAACCTTGCCGGTGCTGATTTAACGGGCAATGCCGGGGACGGCGCTCGCTTCGTCATGAGTATCGGCTACAATTACTTTTTCCCCCGTTAGTCGGTTTTTAGATTGTCTAATTTAGCTTTTTGAATGAGGATTAAGACCATGTTGATGAAATGGTTGACTAATTGGCAAGTTTCCCTAGTGGCGGCGGTTTTGCTGACCAATGCCCTAGTCTCTCCCGTTATGGCGCAAACCGGCAACCAATCCGATGCCACTGGCCCAATTCTTTCCACCGGTGATTTTGCCGGTCAAACTTTCCCCAGCACCACGACGGTAACGGGATTTCAGGGGGGAGAACCGGCTCAAATCGCTGTTAATCAGGCGGCCGCTTCTCTGAATACTCTGTTAGCTGATAATAATTTAACCTCCCTCACGGGTACCCCGATTCCCGCAGCCGTTCAGCAATCGCTACTGAGCATCTTAACAGGGGATGCACAGGCGGGTAATAATATCAATGCTGTCATTGCCGCTCTTTACTCAGCCCCCGGCACAGCGCCTTTAAATGTTATTGAAGACTTATTGGCCAGCTTAGAGAGACTGCTCAAAGATAAGAAGGTAGTTCCAGCTAAATTGCTGGCGGCGGTGCGGGCCTATAATGCGATGATTTTAGCCAGTAACGAAGAGTTTCTCCGCAATCCCCCCGCAGAACTACGAGCAATTCAAGCATTCTTAGCTAAATTGGTGCAACCCACTATTAGCTAACCGCGTTTTCCCTACTGACTTGAAAGAGGGTGTGGGGTGTCGGGTGTGGGGTGTAGGGAAGGAAACCTCTTTCATCTGTGGGGGTGAAAATTTTTTCATCGGGACTGACTTCACCATAGTCTTCTCGGATTAGAGGGCTCTGGTGAAGGCTCTACGGTGGGCGCGGTGGTTGGCTGTGAGGGGGTTAGAGAAGGGGTATTTCCTCCCCCTAAGGATTCTTGGAGCTTGTCTCGCAGTTTTTTGGCGGTATCGGACTTAGGATTAATTTTGAGAGCTTGTTCGTAGGCGGCCAGCGCCTCTTGGGAGCGTTTCCAGTAGGTCAAGACCAGACCTTTCCCATACCAAGCTTGATAGAGTTGAGCATCGAGTTGCAAGGCTTTTTCATAGGCGGCATAGGCGAGGGCTAATTGTCCTAACCGCCACATTGTATTGCCTTGATTAAGCCAGTTTAGGGGATTAGTATCGTTCTTATGGGGAAATTCAAAAGCCTTGTATAATTCATCCCCAATTTCTTGCAAAGATAAGGTATTGGGGGGCGAATTTTCGACATTTATCTGCCCTTGAATGCCAGACTGGGGTGCTAATTTCAAAAAAGTAGTGATGGGAATAGCGAGACTAAAGCCAATTGGCACGGGAACCTTTTCGATTTTTTCGGCTTCATTTTGTCCGTGAACCGCGATGACTCGTCCATTGATATCCAACAATGGACCGCCACTCATGCCCCCATAGGTGACACTGGTATAAACTATCTCATACCCCAACTCCGGAGGAAATATTTTCAGCAAGGGTGTAATGTCCTTGGGTAGCACTTTCCCCAGATTGAACAATCGTTTCCGCTTGCCGATAAATTTCGGGTCGGGCCATCCAGAAGCAAAAATAAATTGTTCGTCAGCTACTTGATAGTTAGCCAAGGTCGCTAACTGATAATTTTGGTCGCTCTGAAACTGCACGAGAGCTAGATCTACTCCGGGTAATTTTTTGATGCTATTGTAATCGAGCGGATATTTCTTACCATCCCAGGTAATAATTTTTAGTTGATCGTAATAGAACTTGCAGGCATCTCTAGCATCTTTACAGATTACATGACTAGCAGTAAGAACAGTATAAACCCTTCCTTCTTTGGCAATAATTGATCCAGAGCCATTAGCAGTAATTTTCCCATTCGCCCCTTCTTCTTCTGAGGGGATTAAAACGGTAATCTTTTCAGCAATTTTTTCTATCTCCTCAGCTGTTGATGCCTTAGCAATCTGAGGAGAAACCACAAACACCGCTATACTAACTAGGGCGGCGGAAATTTTCAAGAAATTGTTGCTCATTCTGGTTTAAAAATACAGTTGAGTGGAATTTACCAGAGTGGTGTGGGAGCGGGATTCTTTTCTCTTGGGGTTGACGAGGATGGAGAAGGAAAATCTTCCCAGAAAGTGGGTTCTCTATGGGTGGGAAGCGGTGGGGGTGACACTGCGGGCCGTTGCCGACTGGAAGCAGATAAAGAAGATGACCCCGATTGTAAAAAAGTCCCGATAGGAATCGCCCAACTTAATCGACTCATTTGTTCCCACAGTGCTGGTGAAGTCACTGTTCCATCAGCAAAAACGTAGGATTTACCCCAGAGAGGATAAGCATGAATCCCGTTAATACCAATAACTTTACCTTGCCGATTTAGCAGCGGTCCGCCACTCATACCATTTTTAATCTTATTGGTGTAGCCGATTTGGTAGCCTCTCGAAAAGGATTTATCACTCAAAAGCGACAGTTTACCCACGGTGAAGGTAAATCCTTGTTCTGTCGGGCGATCGCCATCGAAGGGAAAGCCAGCGGCGAAAACTTCATCTCCGATAGCGAGATCATCGACATTAGCCAAATCAGCAATAGAATAAACTTGGCTACTGCGAAAAGAAACTAAGCCTAAATCATAATCATTCAAGCGAACTGTTCTGACCAACTCACCCCGATGTATCTTGCCGTCAGGGGTTTGTATTTGCCAACCCCGATAGCGATACCGCCCTAAAACATGGTCATTCGTGAGGACTTTGTAGGAAGAACCCTGCTTTTCAACTAAAATGCCCGAACCCCAGCCTTGCCCTGATAACACCTTAACAGTAATTGCTCTGGCTAACTGACGCAGCTGTTGTTCTGAAAGTTGCTGAGAGCTATGGGCATTGGCCTGGTTAGGTTCCAGAGCAGGAGCATAGCTTTGGACAGCAAGCAAAGGTGTGGACAGTCCCAATAATAAACTGCCCGCACCAGCCAAAATTCTTTTTATAGGCCGACTCACTTGATCACTATGCTCCTATCTATAGAACTATAAAAGTTTACCAAACAGCGGGCGTTGGGTTTCCTTGCGTCAACCCAACCTACCTTATCTATAGAACTAGAAAAGTTTACCAAACAGAACCGCCCGATGGTTTTTGGGGGGGTTGTTCGGGAGAAGTCTCCGGCAGTGGAGAGGGGGACGAACCGGTGGCAGGATTTGTTTCCACGGGAGCATTTTCTAGGAATTTATTGAAATAGACAATGACAGAATCCGATGAGCTTTCAAACAAAGGCTCGACGGCGCCTGTCTCCCGGAGGTCGAATAGCTGTTGGATTTTCTCGGTTGCGTCTTCCCCTCTCTTGAGGGTAAATAATAGGTTACTGCTATTTGCCCGTTCTCGTCCATGACTAGGGGAATAGATGACCGGCAGACCATTGAGATAGCCAGTGGTAATAATATCAATTCCTCTAGGTCGAGCGTCAAGGGTATTGAATCGTTTAGTTACTTCTAGACACCGTTGCTGGGGAGTGTAACCGGAACCGCTAGAATAACGAGAAACCCAACGAATCACAGGTTTGCGTTCATTAGAGCCGACTTTGACATAGGTTGTGGGAACTCCCACATGGGGGCCTGTCACTGGTAAAAGACACTCGAATCTGGTTTGAGCTTGGCTCGGTGATTGTAAGGTCAAGGCAGCTCCTACACCAATCAGACCAATAGTCAGAGTTTTTGTCAAAGTTTGTAATGTCATTGTCCTTATTCTAATCCTGCAAAGGGACTCTACTATACACTTCAAAGGTAGCTGTTATTTCTCCGCAAAACCAACAAAAGCAAAGCTTTTGCAACAATTCTTATTTTTTGGGATTACCCTTTCTTCAAACCACTTTAAGAGAGCAATCAGATGAGTTCGTTTACCCCAAAGCAGACCAAACTTCTAACTTACTGACCACACGACGAATCACCTCATCGGTAAACTCACTCATGGTCATTTGGCCCCCTAAATCGGGGGTTTTTTTGCCCTCGTGAATAGTTTCAAAGACACTTTCATAAATTGCCCGAGAAGCTTTGCGCGCTTCGCTAGTTTCGATATAACCTAACAAAGCTGCCGAGGCTAAAATCATCGCCATGGGATTAGCGATATTTTTGCCCTCTAAAGCCGGGGCCGTGCCGTGGGGAGCTTCTGCCATAATGGTTTTAACCGCTAAGGTCTCCTCATCAAATCCCAAAACTAAACTTTCGGCCCCGGCAATACTGCCATAGAGTTGCAAGACAAAATCAGATAATAAATCGCCATCGCGATTAAGTGCTGGAATCACCAAAGCTTCGCCGTCGGTTTGTAAAAGTAGGGCAAAAGTTGCATCAATTAACAGGGGTTGATAACGCACTTCCGGATGTCTTTGGGCCGCCGCGTCTAATTCCTCTTTAAACATCCCTTCGTAGGTGGCACTAACGGTGAATTTTGGGCCACCAAATACCCGCGCCCCGGTTTTTTTGGCCTGTTGAAAGGTAAACTCGGCCACAGCGCGACTGGTAGCCCTAGAAATGCGCGAGGTGCGATAGGCAATTTCATCGCCGGTGGCAGTGGTTTCTCGCCATTCTTTGGCCCCGTAGGCATCGTCAACGGCCATGCGGACAATGGCAATGGGAGAATAAACGCCCCCAATCGGACGAATACCGGGGATACGGCGACCGATGCGGAGAATTACCTGAGAATTCATTGCTTCTCTTAAAATAGCGTTAGGACTGCCCACATCTCCTTTAATTTCTGGGGTGATGGTGGCAGCTTTGAGAGCTAATCCGGTTTTTAGAGTCGCTTCGGCGGCCTCGTGAACCACTTGATTGTTACTCTGGCGACGCTGGGCTAAACTAAGATCAAAATCGGCAAAGTTAAGCGGTTGACGAATTATCGAGGGTTGCAATACTCTCAGGGCTTCTAGTAATAGTTCTTCTCCAGTTTGGTCGCCGTGCATGACCACAATAGTGGGGATATTTTCAGTCATAATTTTTGAGTTTTAATAAAAATTTTCAAGTATATCTTAATGCTTAATTGACCGTTTAATCGGCTAAAAAAGATACTTTTTACCTTAATTAATTCTGTAATTTTATCAATCTTGCAGAAAAAGATATATAATACCAAATCTGGTTATTAAAAACCGATTATTTATTCTCCCTTTTGCCTTTTGCCCCCCTTGATAAGGGGGGATCCCCCCTTAATCCCCCCTTTGATAAGGGGGGTTTGATCCCCCCTGCCCCCCTTGATAAGGGGGGTTCGATCCCCCCTGCCCCCCTTGATAAGGGGGGATCCCCCCTTAATCCCCCCTTTGATAAGGGGGGTGCCGATAGGCGGGGGGATCTACCCTTAATAAGGGGGGTATCTGAAAGTTTTTAACACCTAGCGACTTAGAAGAAAATATATAATTAATATTATGCCCGATCGCTAATTAAATTAGCAATCGGGCGGTGGTGAGAATTAATTAACCCAAGATTTAGAAAGCTTGTTCAACTTCGGCAATTTCGGGAATCACTTCCCGGAGACGACGTTCGATGCCCATTTTTAGGGTCATGGTGGAACTGGGACAGGAACCGCAAGCGCCTTGAAGACGCAGTTTGACGACTGGCCCGTCGATTTCGACTAATTCCACGTTACCACCATCCGCCATCAGGTAGGGGCGCATTTCATCTAAAACTTGTTCGACGTTATCAGGAGTCAGTGTTAAAGACATAATCAGCTTCTGGTCAGAGATTTATTAGAGTGTAAGTAAGTGGTTTCAATTAAATTGAAGATAGATATTGTCTTTGATCCCCCCTGCCCCCCTTGATAAGGGGGGTGCCGATAGGCGGGGGGATCTACCCTTGATAAGGGGGGTGCCGATAGGCGGGGGGATCTACCCTTAATAAGGGGGGTTTGATCCCCCCTGCCCCCCTTGATAAGGGGGGATCCCCCCTTAATCCCCCCCTTGATAAGGGGGGTGCCGATAGGCGGGGGGATCTACCCTTGATAAGGGGGGTGCCGATAGGCGGGGGGATCCGACAATTTTTAATACCCACCTACTTAGTTACTTCGATCCTAACGCTTTTTGGGCGGGGATAACCCTTAAGATTCTAAAAGCTGCAGATTGATAAAAGTAAATTCTGTGGTGGATTTTTCGCCCCCGGCATCGATTGCGTTAATCACTTGACAGGAGGGTAAATAATAATTACCGATTTTTTCGTAGGTTTCCTTAAAGTCACGTTTTCCCTTTAATTCATCGGTTTTAGCATTGCGGAAAATGGCATTATAGCGAATAGAAATATAACCTTCTCCCGTATCGAGACTTTCCTCGGTATTAATAGTAAAAGCCATCGGTCCCATGACTCGACTGACTTGACAGATTTCCTGGCCGCGGACCTTATAATTAGACCCCATCGCATCGCCGGTGACAAGAATTTCTACCGCACCGGTGGGATCATCTTGCCCGAAATTAAACTGGTTTTTGCCGTGGGAGGCATCAAAATTGCCTCTTTTACGGTGAGTAACGATGTCGCGCATTTGATTATAGATACTTTCTTGCACTTTCTCGTCATCAATGCCCGTTACTTCCACACTATAATCGGCATTAACTTGAATTTTGCCTGTATGGACTTCCTCCCCTTGGGTGAGGATAATATCAGCAGTGTAACCGGGGAATCCTTCATCCCAAGTGTAACGGTTTTCGTAGGCGGAGCGGAAAATATCTCGGGCGTTCGTCGTGGCTACAGTCATAATCGCTTTACTTGTGTTGATAACTCCATTTATATCATTGTCGCTGATTTTTTCGCCTCTGGCCGAGATTTCTAGCTGATCAAAAAATCGGGCTAAAATAGAAAAAACTCACCCTCAGCGACCACGGCGATGGCAGAAGAAACGGCGAAAATCAAGCTTTATCGGAAAACCTATCAACTTCCCCAACTAAATCGCCCCGATTTATTAATTTTGCAGGATCAGATTCAAGAAAGACAGCAACTGATTAAAACCGGAAAACGGGTCCGCAATACATGGCTAGGATTGAGGAAAAAAGAAGAACCCCTAAATTTCGAGGAAACTTTTCAAGAATTGGAAAGATTAGTCAAGGACTATAACCAGTTAATCAGATTTCTCGCCGACCATAAGGATGAATACCGGCGGTTTTTCCAGTCACTGACCGAGGAAATCAAAGAGGCAGTGGCGGTTAAATGCCAGAAATTGGCAGAAACAGAGCGAAAACGCCAATCTTTGGAGAATAGCATCGGCTCGGCTGAACTGCGAGATACCCTGAGACTACAGAAACAGCAGATTTTCCGCACCGTGATTCTCGTTGGTCGCGCCAGCTTGCTCATGCTCAAGAAAATCGACTTAATCAGCGAAAGTATCCAGAAATTAGCTGAAGATCAGGATACACAAAAACAGGTTTTCTCGAAAATGATCGGCGAGTTGAACGGGTACAAACAAGTGTATCAGTTGCAGCTGGAGTTAGATAGTCTGGAAAAAGAAGCGATCGAAATGGCCAAAGTAGCCATTAATCTAGAACAATACCTAAAACCAATTATCGGGCAGTTTCAAGGCTTAATCGATCGAGTAGTGACCATTGACGGGGAACTTTCCCGCAGTGTCAGCGAGGTGGAATCCCTCGTCCAGAACATTCTTAGTTCCGAATCGGCCGTATCTTTCCGCAAAAACGAGAATCTATCGGCTAGTTTGCTCAATTTCCTCGTCACCAGCGAAGAAAAGCGCGACCGTTTAGCGATCGCATTAGAGCGAGCCGAGCAGGAAGGATGGCAATGGACGGAAGTGGAAATCCCCGACGAGGAAATCGAACTGGAAACCGCCATTCAGCGCATCAACAACCATGTAATCGAGAGAGTCGGGAATTTTAGCACCTCCGTCGTCGGTGACTCTCCTATTCCTCCCCCTCCTAAACCAGAGACACCCCTAGACAATAAAACTCCATTTACCGAAAACCTACCCAATCGAGTCACACTAGAGATGGTGAGCTTACCAGCAGGTGAATTTCTCATGGGTTCTCCTGATAGTGATTCTGATGCTGGGGATTGGGAAAAGCCTCAACACCAAGTTAAAGTCAACAGTTTTGCGATCGGCAAATATCCAGTGACTCAGGCACAATATGAAGCGGTAATGGGAACCAATCCCTCTAAGTTTCAAAACAATCCCCAAAATCCCGTAGAAAAGGTTAGTTGGAACGACGCTCAAGCCTTTTGTCAGAAATTGAGTCAAATAACTGGCAAAACCTATCGCCTCCCCACAGAAGCAGAATGGGAATATGCCTGTCGTGCGGGGACAACCACTCGCTATTATTTTGGTGATGATACTAATCAGTTAGGAGATTACGCTTGGTATGGCGGAAATTCTCAGAAGACAACTCATCCTGTGGGTCAGAAAAAGCCCAATGCTTGGGGACTCTATGACATGAGTGGCAATGTTTGGGAGTGGTGCGAAGACAATTGGCATAATACCTATGAGAATGCGCCAAGGGATGGCAGTGCTTGGCTGATAAAGGATAATGATTATTACATAGTGCGGGGCAGTTCTTGGTACGGCAATCCGGATCTCTGCCGTTCTGCTTCCCGCAACAACGACTTCCGCCGCGGCAGCTACAACGGCAACCTCGGTTTTCGGGTGGTGTGCGGTGCTGGGAGGACTCTGTAACCCTTTTTCCCTTTTTACCCTTTTTACCCTTTTTCTCTTTTTCTCTTTTTCCCGCCGCTAGGCGGGTCGATTTTTTTTGAGATTTTTAATGGCTTCCATTACTGTTAATATCTCAGATGAACAGTTGAAGACTTAATTAGGGTTTGCATAGAAGATTCGATTTTCAATTTCTGTCGATGGCGTTTGGAACAAGGGGTTAAGGCTTGTGTTCGATGCCATCAAATCATTACAGATATGCCAATAATCCCAGATGATAGAGAATAGATATTTCCGAAAATTAAATATGCGTAACCTGAAACCCTTGGTAGGGACAATTCATGAATTGTCCCTACGTTTTCGGAGTAAAATTCATGAATTGTCCCTACGTTTTCGGAGATGTCTAATGATGACACAGCTAGTCTCTCTGCTATAGTACAAAAGTCGTTTAGCATGATACGCTATCTAACCTTATTGCGATCGCGTTGAACTTTTCCTATTCCCCTTGAGTTGCTTGTCTAACCTGTTCGATTTCTAATTCTAAAGCCTGTGCTATCTGTTCAAAGTTTAATCCTAAGGCCAATAAACGAGGAATAGAGGCTAATTTTGCCGCTAATTCGCCTTCTTGTCGGCCTTCTTCTCTACCTTCCTCTCTACCTTCCTCTCTACCTTCCTCTAAAGCTTCCTGATACACTTTAGTTTGTTTTAAATCACTTAAACTAAACATCGCTTCTATCTCCTTTCTACTGACTTGGGGTAACTTATAAACCAAAATTGTCTCTATCAAT
>VYLH01000161.1_pt1 | contig 11730 bp, 8 predicted proteins | sample 5114361 | NCBI WGS metagenome assembly VYLH01 (sample SAMN12291772, study PRJNA351875) | freshwater metagenome | isolation source: freshwater lake | place: USA: Michigan, Kent Lake | collected 2013-08-15
CATTCAGGCCCGCTGACTCCGGGGCCTAGAAGGCCCCGCCCCCCGCCTGCTCCCACCCCGCCCCTTCGTGGTTGACCTGCGACTGTTCTCCGCCTTTCATTCCCTCCCGCTCGCGGCACGTGCCCGGGCGTTTCCCGGATCGCCGGTCCCGAAGTCTCGGTACCCCGGCCCCAAGATCGCTGGCGTCGCCTTTTTCGGCGCCGACCAGCACCACCCGCGTTCAACCGGGGCTCCCACGAGTCTCTGGCAGCGGGCAAGGACGGAGTTTCTCGTATGGCCCGTTACACCGGTCCCAAGCTCAAGTTGTCCCGTCGCGTCGGCGTGCCGATCGTCGATACCCCCAAGCACACCTCGAAGCGCCAGCTGCAGTCCAACGGCATGCACGGCTTCCGCGGCCGTCGCCTTCGCGACTACGGCGTGCGTCTGAACGAGAAGCAGAAGGTCAAGTACCACTACTGCGTGCAGGAAGCCCAGTTCCGCCGCATCCTCGAGAACGCTGGCGGCAAGCCGGGCAACACCGGCGACATCCTCATGCAGCTGCTTGAGCGTCGTCTCGACAACGCCGTCCGTCGCGCCGGCTTTGCCCGCACGATCTGGGCCGCGCGTCAGATGGTCGTCCACGGTCACATCCGTGTGAACGGCAAGAAGCTCAACCGCCCCAGCTACGAGGTCAAGGTCGGTGACGTGATCTCGATCCGCGAGAAGACCCAGAAGCTCGCCAAGGAGGCGATGGAGTCGCTCGCCGGTCTCGAAGTCGCGGGCTGGCTTGAGGTGAACCCCGCCGAGCTGACCGTGAAGGTTGTCGCGATCCCGACGACGGACCAGATTCCGTTCGACGTGAATGCGAACCTGATCGTCGAGTTCTACCGCTGATTTCTTCGCCGCGGCGTGCGGAAACGCCCGCCCGCGGCGATCACGAACGACGACGCCCGATCGGAGAACCCGGTCGGGCGTTCTTCTATGATTCCGGCCGCTTTCCCCAGACCCTGTTCGCTGGGTCGGGAATCGTCCGACCCACGCCCGAATCCCAAGGCTCCACACCGATGGTCAAAAAGATCTTCAAGGACTACAAGCAGTACACGCTGGTGATCCTCTCCGCGCTGCTGATGATCGCCTTTGTCGTGCCGCAGGCCAACACCTTTGTCGGTGGCACGCCGGAGAGCCGCAAGGTCGCGACCGTGAACGGGAAGAAGGTCACGGCGGAGGAGATGGATCACGCGATCCGTGAGTACGAGGCTCTCAAGGGGCTGCTCGAACCGATGCAGCTCGGCGCGAACATGAACATCCCGGAGCAGTACTTCGGCGTGAAGGATGCGAGGCACTGGTTCCTCATGACCCGGGCCGCGAAGGACGCCGGCTTCATGGCCACCGCCGCCGACGGCGAGCAGTTCGAGAAGGACCTTCGTGACGGCTTGGTGCGGACATACTCGATGCAGATCGCCATCAGCGACGCGTTCCGCAAGATGGGTGTGCCCGGCTCGATGCTCACCCGCGAGTTCCTGCAGCGGTACGCCGGCATGGTGATGCAGAACCCCGAGCAGCAGAAGCAGATCGAGGACGAGACCAACCGCCTCGTGGAACGGATCATGCCCGGCGTGCTGCGTTCCGCGGCCCAGTCCGGTCGACTCGCGCCGCAGCAGCTCCTCGAAGTCTTTGCGAAGGCCAATGCCGTCGGGCGCATGCAGACGACCTGGCGCGAGATCGCCCGTGTTTCCGACAAGCGCACCATCGCCGAGGCGGAGCAGAGCGGCGAGATCGTGTACGTCGACCACTTGCTGATGACCGGCAACCAACTCGTGCCTCAGGCCTCGGAGCCCGGCGAGCAGACGCTCAAGACGCTGTTCGACAAGCACCGCGAGCAGTTCCGCGGCTCGGGTGAGCACGGCTTTGGCTACCGTCTGCCTCAGCGCGTCAAGCTCGAATGGCTGAAGATCGACCGCGCCGCCATCGGCTCGGCGATCACGATCGACCCCATCGAGGCCAACAAGCACTATCGCCAGAACTCGCAGCTGTTCCCCAAGCCCTTCGGCGAGGAGCGTTCCCGCGTCGAGGAAGACATGCGTGCCAGGCGCGTCGACACCATCATCGCCGCCGCCGACAAGGCGTTTCGCGCCGAAGCGCTGCGGCTGATGGGCAAGGTGGACAAGAAGGACGGCTTGGTGGTTCTTCCCGCCGACTGGTCCGCCCGCATGCCGCGGATGGAGAAGCTCGCGCAGCTCGTCGTCGAGGATGTGAAGCAGGCGGCGGGCGTCACGATCCCGTTGCCGACGGTGGTGGTGAAAGCCGACAAGTTCCTGACCGAGAACGACCTGATGGGCCTGCCGGAGATCGGGCAGTCGAGGGTGCGCATCGGCGCTCGGGAGCTGGACTTCCGCCAGTTCGTGTTCAAGGTGCGCGAGCTGAGCAACGACGCAGACTTCAGCTTCCAGACCGGCGTGGTCTATACCGACGGCTTCGCCGAAGACGCCGCGGGCAATCGCTACTACCTGACGATTCTCGAGTCTCGCCGCGACGAGCCGCCGACCGATATCGCCGAGGTTCGCGAGCAGCTGGTGCTCGACGCGAAGGCGGTTGAGCAGTACGCCGCGATCGTGGCGACCGCGGAACAGGTTCGGCTCGCCGCCGTGACGGACGGCATCGAAGGAGCGTCGAAGCAGTTCACGGAGTTGTTCCCCGGGGCCTCCGCGCCGCTGATCCGGCGCAAACTCGAGGTTTCGAGCGAGACCATCTCCGCTGGCGATCCGACCTTTGATCGCCCCGAGTATCGCGACGCGGTGCTGAAGGCGGCAAAGGCGCTTGACATCAACAAGATGGTGATCGATCAGCCAGCGGAATCTCGGACCTTGACGGTGACGATGGACGAGCCGTTGAGCGTGGCGATCGTGCAGCTCGTCGGCCGCGCCCCGCTCACCGTGGAGCGTCTGCGGGCCTTGGGAGACTCTCTGGCGGCTGCCACGTCTGCCAAGGACTTCAAGGTGGACACGCTGCGGGACGCGTTCAGCTACGCGGCTCTGAAGGACCGGTACAAGTTTGTGGACCTGAGCCGCGGCTCGACGGACGAGACCGAGAATGCCGCCAGCGATAACAAGACCGACGCTCCCGCGAAGGGCTCCTGAGCCCGATTCCGTGTGACCAAAGAAAAGCCCCGGGCTTCCGCCCGGGGCTTTGAGTTTCATCTCACCCGATCTCTCGGGTTGGTCCTGTCAGACTCGGGAATTAGCCGAGAAGCTGGAGGGCCGACTGGGGCGTCTGGTTCGACAGGCCCAGGATGTTGGTCGAGGCGTTCACCAGGATCTGGCCGCGGGTGAGCTTGGCCGTCTCGGTGGCGAAGTCGGTGTCACGGATGACCGACTGAGCGGCCGTCGAGTTCTCGACTGCGACGCCCAGGCTGCGGACCGTCGCACCGATCGTGTTGGCCTGGAAGGCGCCGAGACGACCGGAGAGCGACGAGACCTGGTTGAGAGCAGCAGAGACGATCTGCTGGGCCTTATCGGTGCTGCCGCTCACGACGTTGTTGGACTGACCCGACGCGAGGCTGTTGAGGTAGCCCAGGGCCGAGGTGCCCAGCTTGGAGGCGGCGACCGACTGGATGCCGATCGAGACCTTGCCGGCGATGTCGACGTTGCCGCCGAGCTGGAACGAGGCGCCGCCGCCGGTGATGGTCATGGCGTTGGTGCCGACGCTGCCCAGGGTCTGGGACTGAGAGTTGCTGAGGGTGACTTCCACGTCAAGGAAGTCGGTGTTGATGCGGGCGGTCTTGCCGTTGGTGGTGGCAGCGACGCCGTTGATGGTCGCGGCAAGGTCCTTGCCCTTGTTGGTCTTGGTGTTGGACGCGCCGGCGAAGGTGCTGACGCGGGTGGTGTTGGCGGCGGCGGTGTTCGCGGCCTGGAGGTCATAGACGCCCTGCTGACCGCCGTTGGCGATGCCGCCGGCGTTGACGACGCGGAGGCTGGTGAAGTTGGACGAGCCGTACTCGGTGGCGTCGAGGCGGATGCCGGTGCCCGAGACAGTGGCCTTGGCGCCGGTGATGCTGGTGAAGCTGTTGATCGCCGCGGCGATGTTGGTCAAGCTGGTCGAGGAGCTGAAGGTGAGCTGGCGCGAGCCGACGGCACCACCGACTTCGATGGTGAACTGGCTGCCGGTGGCGGTGTCGATCGACGCGGCGCCGAAGGACATGAACATGCCGCCCTGCTGGGCGGAGCCGGTGACCAGAACGTTGACGTTCTGGGTGCCGCTGAACTTGGCGGCGTTGATCTTGTAGTCGCTGACGCCGGCGTTGACCGACGAGGTCTTGAAGTCGAAGTTGCCGTTCAGGAGCTTGATGCCCTGGAACGAGGTCGACGACGAGATGCGGTCGATGGTCTGCAGAATCGAGTCGATCTGCAGCTGGTTGGCCTGCTTTTCCGACTCGGAGATACCCGAGGTGCTGGCCGAGCTGGTCACGAGGCCCTGGAGCTGCGTGAGCAGGCCCGAGACTTCCGTGAGACCGCCGGCGGCGATGTTCACGACCTGGTCGGCGCGGTTGGCGTTGCTGATGGCGGTGTTCTTGCCGACGATCTCAGCGCCCAGGTTGTTGCTGGCGATGAGACCGGCCGGATCATCCTTACCGCTGTTGATGCGGAGACCGGTGCTGAGGCGTTCCAGCGAGCTGGTAAGGCTCTGCTGGTTCTGGCCGAGCACGCGCTGAGCGATGAGCGACTGAACGTTCGTGTTAATGCGTCCCATGGAACCGATTCCTCCGTGATTCGATCTGCACGCGGGCCGGACTACTCGCCGCCGCGCCGTACTTGGTTCCGGTCCGGGACATCCGCCCGTTCCGGAGTCGTCGTAGCGGCCGCCCGCCCCCGACGCGCCCACGCGGAACCGATCCGCGCCGCGCCCGCCCGATCTCTCCACGCGAAGAGAGCAGGCAGTCAGCATCGAGCATCGGGAACACGAGGAGGCGTCGACAGTTGCGACGCGGTGTCGGACCTGTGGTGCGCCGGTCTGTGCAGGCTGGCGCGGAGGCACCGAGATGTTCTCGGAAGCCGCGCCGGTTCTCGGATGCAGACACGAAAAAGCCCCGCGGGAACCGCGGGGCTTGAGCAAATGTGTTCCGATTACTTCAGGTCCGAGAGAGTCTCGCCGGATTCGGCGGGATCAACTCTTAGCCCTGCAGCAGGCCCAAGACCGCCTGGGGCGACTGGTTGGCAAGCCCCAGAACCTGTGTCGAAGCGTTGACCAGGATCTGCGACCGGGTCAGGCCGGCGGTTTCCGTCGCGAAGTCCGCGTCGCGGATCACCGACTGGGCCGCGGTGCTGTTCTCGACTGCGACGCCCAAGCTGCGGATGGTCGCGCCCACAGTGTTGGACTGGAAGGCGCCCAGCCGGCCGCGGAGCGACGAGACTTGAGCGATGGACTCGGCGATGATCGACTGAGCCTGCTCGGTGTTGCCGGTGACAAGGTTGTTCACCTGTCCGGCCGAGAGCGAGCCGAGGCGCCCGATCGTGGAGTTGCCCAGCACCGAGGCGGATACGGCTTGGATGCCGATCGAGACCTTGCTGGAGATATTGACCTGACCACCGAGGGCGAAGTCCGCGCCGCCGCCGGTGATGGTGAAGGCGTGGGTGCCGACCGGGCCGAGGGTCTGTGAGGCCGAGGTGCCCAGCGTGACTTCCACGTCCAGGAAGTCGGTGTTGATGCGGGCGGTCTTGCCGTCGGACGTGGCGAGGATGCCGTTGACCGTGGCCTGAATGTCCTTGCCGACATCGCTGATGGCGTTGGTCGCGGCGAGGAAGGTGCTGCGACGGGTCGTCGAGGCCGCGTTGGTATTCGCGGCGTTCAGGTCGTAGATACCCATCTGGGCCGCGCCCGTGATGCCGCCGTCGTCAACCACCTTGATCGAGGCGAACTGAGCACGGCCGAACTTGGTGCTGGCGAGCTTGATACCCGTGCCGCTCACCGTCGCCTGCACACCGAGCACGGTCGTAAAGGTATTGATGGCACCGGCGATGTTGGTCAGGCTGGTCGAGGACGAGAAGGTGAACTGGCGGGTGCCCAGCGAGCCACCGACCTCGATGGTGAACTGGCTGCCCGCGGCGGTGTCGATGGCCGCGGCGCCGAAGGACAGGAACATGCCGCCCTGCTGGGCCGAGCCGGTGACCAGAACGTCGACGTTCAGGCTGCCGCCGGAGTACTTGGCGGCATTGACCTTGTAGTCCGAGATGCCGGCGTTGACGTTGCTGGTCTTAAAATCGAAGTTGCCGTTCAGGAGCTTGATGCCCTGAAAGGACGTTGCGGAGGCGATGCGGTCGATCGTCTGGAGGATCGAGTCCACCTGCAGCTGGTTGGCCTGACGCTCCGCGGCAGAGATGCCGGCGGTCGAGGCCGAGCTGGTGACCAGGCCCTGGAGCTCGGTCAGAAGAGAGGAGACCTCGCCCAGGCCGCCCTCGGCGATGTTGATCACCTGGTCGGCGCGGGTGGCGTTGGCGATGGCCTGGTTGGTGCCCTTGATCTCGGACCGGAGGTTCTCGCTGGCGATGAGGCCGGCGGGGTCGTCCTTGCCGCTGCTGATCTTCAGGCCCGTGCTGAGCCGCTCGAGCGACTGAGCGAGCGACTTCTGGTTGCTGGTCAGGACGCGCTGAGTGATGAGGGACTGAACGTTGGTGTTGATACGACCCATGACAAACCTCCCTGCGGGTCGGTCGGCTTAGGCGTGTGCCGAGGGCCGACCGCCGTCGAGAACCAGATCCGGAACCTACTTCCGGGTCCTGAAGGTTCGCAATCCCTTGCGACCCTCACATCTCGCCTAGAACGCACAAGCGTTACAGACGACATGCAGTCCGAAAATCGGCGGCAGCAAGGGGTGGTTTGAGTCGTCTGATAAAAAATGCGTTCGAAAGGCCAGGGAAGCGCAAAAACATGCCAGCCCCGGGCAGAACAGACCCGGGGCCGGCGTGAAGGTCTAACTCGTTGTCGAATCAGACTTTAAGGTTTCAATTAGCCGAGCAACTGCAGGGCCGACTGGGGGGTCTGGTTGGCCAGACCCAAGATGTTGGTCGAGGCGTTGACCAAGATCTGCGAGCGGGTGAGGCCCGCGGTCTCGGTCGCGAAGTCGCTGTCACGGATCACCGACTGAGCCGCGGTGCTGTTCTCGACGGCGACGCCGAGGCTGCGGATCGTGGCTCCGATGGTGTTGGACTGGAAGGCACCCAGGCGACCGGCGAGCGAGGAGACCTGGCTGATCGCCGCGGTGACGATCTGCTGGGCCTTGTCGGTATCGCCGCCGACGAGGTTCTGAGCCTGACCCGAGGCGAGGCTGCTGAGGTAACCAAGTGCGGCGGTGCCGAGCTTGCTCGAACCGACGGACTGGATACCGATGGAGACCTTGCCAGCGATGTCGACGTTGCCGCCGAGGAGGAACGAGGCGCCGCCGCCGGTGATGGCGAGGGCATTGGTGCCGACGCCGCCCAGCGTGCGCGACTGTGAGTCGGTGAGCGTCACTTCAACATCGAGGAAGTCGGTGTTGATGCGGGCGGTCTTGCCGACGGCGGTTGCAGCAACGCCGTTGATGGTTGCGGCAAGGTCCTTGCCCTTGTTGGTCTTGGTGTTGGACGCGCCGGCGAAGGTGCTGACGCGGGTGGTGTTGGCGGCGTTGGTGTTCGCGGCCTGGAGGTCGTAGACACCCTGCTGACCGCCGTTGGCGATGCCGCCGGCGTTCACAACGCGAAGGCTGGTGAAGCTCGCGGTGCCGAATTCGGTGGCATCCAGCCGGATACCCGTGCCGGAAACGGTGGCCTTGGCGCCGGTAATGCTGGTGAAGCTGTTGATCGCGGCGGCGATGTTGGTGAGCGTGGTGGAGGAGCTGAAGGTGAGCTGGCGCGAGCCGGCGGCACCACCGACTTCGATGGTGAACTGGCTGCCGGTGGCGGTGTCGATCGACGCGGCGCCGAAGGACATGAACATGCCGCCCTGCTGGGCCGAGCCGGTGACGAGGACGTTGACGTTGAGAGCGGCGCCGTTGTACTTGGCGGCGTTGATCTTGTAGTCGCTGACGCCGGCGTTGACCGACGAGGTCTTGAAGTCGAAGTTGCCGTTCAAGAGCTTGATGCCCTGGAAGGACGTCGAAGACGAGATGCGGTCGATGGTCTGGAGGATGGAGTCAACCTGCAGCTGGTTGGCCTGCTTCTCCGCCTGGGAGAGGCCGGCGGTGCTGCTGCTGCTGGTGACGAGGCCCTGGAGCTGGGTGAGCAGGCCCGAGACTTCGGTCAGGCCGCCGGCGGCGATGTTGACCACCTGGTCGGCGCGGTTGGAGTTGCTGATGGCGGAATTCTTGCCGACGATCTCGGCACCGAGGTTGTTGCTGGCGATGAGACCAGCCGGATCGTCCTTGCCGCTGTTGATGCGGAGACCCGTGCTCAGGCGCTCGAGCGACTGGGCGAGCGACTTTTGGTTGCTCCCCAAGACGCGCTGCGCGACGAGCGACTGAACGTTGGTATTGATACGGCCCATGACGAACAAACCTCCCTGTCTGCTGCGGCCGGGGCATTGGCCTTCACGCCGCCCCGAGCTCTAGTACGTCCGTTTCGCAGCGTCCGCGTGGAACGGACGTTGAACTCTTCGGACCCGGACAACCGGATCCGACGCCCGGGAAACGCTCCCGGTCGGCCGCCGCTTTCGGACCATCCGAAAACACGCGGACACGCTCAAGGATCGGAGGCATGGGGTTCCGGGTTTATGGGCTGTAGCGCGAGATGCGCCGAGTGGTCCGTCTGTTCCGTCTGGTCAAACTTCACCGTCTGCGCCCGGTCCGGTAAGCGAAAAACCCCGGCCCAAAGGGGGCCGGGGTCCTGAAACTTCGTCGTGATAACTCGCGCCCGCGCTTACACCTCACGCGGATTGCACGGCGGAACCGGCGGGCGCGCTCAATTCCGCACGCTCGGCATCATCCCTGCAAGAGCTGCAGAACGCTCTGGCTGCTGGCGTTGGCCAACTGCAGCACCGTGGTGCCCGACTGGCTGAGAATCTGGGCACGGGTGAGGCCTGCGGTCTCGGACGCGAAGTCGGCGTCGCGGATCGCGCTGTTGCTGGCGGTGAGGTTCTCGAGCGAGCTCGTCAGCGATCGGGCGTTGGGGTCCAGCACGTTGCGCTGGAAAGCGCCCAAGCGTCCGCGGAGCTGGCTGATCTCGTCGATCGCCTTCTCAAGGATGTCGCTGGACTGTGTGAAGTCCTTGCGGGCAACCGCGGCGGCGATGGAGTTGTTCTGACCCGTCGAGAGCGAGTTCAGATACTGAATCGCGCCGTTGATCAGTGTGCCGCCCAGGTTGGACGCGGCGATGCTCTGCATGCCGAAGTTGGCCTGCTGGAGAGCCGAGACGTCCGGTCCGAGCTGGAAGAGGCTGCCGCCGCCCGTGATATAGAAGCTGCTCGCGGCTCCCGAGGGATTGGTCGCGAAGCTGGATGAGAGCAGCAGGTCCGCCGAGAGGCTCGACGAGTTGACCTTGATCTTCAGGCCTTCGCCGGTGGCGAGGTTGCCGTTGACCAGGGCCTGCACATCGCGACCCTCGTCGCGCTGGGCGACGGTCACCGTGCCACCAGCCACCAGGCCGGCCCAGCCGAAGGGCGGGGAAGCCGGCGGACCGGCGTTGTTGACGAGCTTGTAGAGATTCGGCGAGAAGGTGTCGGCGGGAGCCGCGGGGGCGCCAAGGCGCTTCACCGTGACAAAGCCCGCGCTGCCGAAGTCTGAGGACGAGAAGACCATGCCGCTGACCGGATCGTTGTTGATCAGGCTGGCCTTGACGCCGGTGAGACTGGTGAGATTGTTGACGGCGGCAACGACGCTGGTGAGGCTGGTGCCGCTGGTGATCGTGATTTCCTGCACGCCGCGGATGCCGCCGATCTGGAGCGTGGTGGAACTCAGGATCGTTCCGGCGACGCTGGGCGGGCGGAAGTAGAGGTTCGCCGTCTGAGCGGAGGCGACGACGTCGACGTTGACGTTGAGCGTCTGCTGGTTGACGAAGGAGGCGTTCCAGACCTGGGCCTGGACGATGTTGGACGGATTGACGCCGGAAAGGGTGTAGTCCAGCCCGCCGTTCAGCAACTTGAGCGAGCCGAAGCTGGCGGTGTTGGAGATGCGGGTGATCGACTGAATTGCCGAGTCGATCTGGAGCTGGTTGGCGGTACGCTCGGCCTCTGAGTTGGCACCTGTGTTGGCGGACTCGACGATGAGGGCCTTGATGGAGTTGAGCAGGTCGCTCACTTCCGAGAGCGAGGCCTCCGTGGTCGCGATGACGTTGGCGGCGCGGTCCGAGTTGCGAATGCCCTGGTTCACGCCCTCGATGTTGGCGCGCAGACGTTCGCTGATGATGAGACCTGCGGGGTCGTCGGCGCCGCGATTGATGCGGAGGCCGGTGCTCAGCCGCTCGAAGCGGGTCTGGAGCTCACTTTGAACGGTGCGCAGGTTCCTCTGCGCGATCACGCTCGGGATGTTTGTGTTGATCCGGGCCATTGCAATCCTCCGTGATTGCGGTGTCTAGAACAGTCGGTCAGGCGGAAGGTGTGTCGGGGCCTGCCGGGATGGGACGCGCGAGACGAACAAGAGATTGGGTTACGCCGTGCGGGAATCGATCCGCATCGACGGAGAGTCGGGGTTGGACACGATCCGCGCCGGCCCTGCGGCCAGGCGTGCGGTCTTGGCCGCGTTGGTGTTGGTCTTGGCCGGACCGGGCGAAATCGCGGGACGCTCGATCGAAGCGATCGCGGCATCGGGCGACATCGACTTGGCGGCCTGACGGTTCTCCGCCTTGATCGCCTCGTACACCTCCTTGCGGTGCACGGCGATCTTGGTGGGAGCGGTGATTCCGAGACGGACCTTGTCGCCGCGGATGTCCACCACGGTGATCTCGATCTCGTCCCCGATCATGATTGTCTCGTCGCGTTGACGGGAGAGGACCAGCATGAAGAGCCTCCTTGCCCTGAGTGCTGCCCGCGTACGAAGCGGGTGGGTGAAGGACTGGAGAAGCGCACGTCGAGCCGCCGGGCCGGAACGGCCGCGGACGATTCGCAGAGTTGACTTCGTGCGTTCTCATCAAGAGTCCCCGGTGCGCTCCGTCGCTCCGGGGTGTGAAGACCGGTGATTCAGGCCGACAGCGCGCGGCGAGGAACCGCGGCGCCGACGGTCATGAGCGGGTGACGCACCGTCCAACGCTTCTCGGCAAGCACCATCTGCTCGCCCACACGCGTCAGGGTGTTGATCACCAGCGGGCCCTGCAGATTGCCCGTCAGTTGGCGGTCGATTTTGTTGACGACGACGAAGACCTGCGCGTCGTCGAGCTTGTCCAGATGCAGCTCGCCCATCTGCTCGGGCCGAATCGGCACCGAGTAGTCCGGGACGAAGATCATCGGATCGGTGACCACGAACGCGAGGTCCGGGTCTTCCACCGACTGCAGCCAGAAGAAGCACGCGTCTTCCGCGGGCTCAAGCAGGCAGAACTTCTTGAACTCTCCAAAGCCCAGGAGACCCTTCGGGAAGGTGATCACGCGATCATCGCTGATCGTCACCGTTCCGAACCTGCTCGTCCGAACTTCCATGTCGCGCTCCCGCGATGCGGCCTCTTCGAATCCCATCCCTGCAAAGATCGCTCCGACCTCCGTGGTCGGCGACGTCCTGTCGCTCGAATCTCCCGGGGCCGTGCCGGGTCGAGCCTCTCGATCAATCTCGCGGTCGCGCCTTCCGACGCATCGCGGGGGGGG
>VYLH01000168.1_pt1 | contig 11440 bp, 4 predicted proteins | sample 5114361 | NCBI WGS metagenome assembly VYLH01 (sample SAMN12291772, study PRJNA351875) | freshwater metagenome | isolation source: freshwater lake | place: USA: Michigan, Kent Lake | collected 2013-08-15
AGGGTGTCGTTGCCGTCGCCGCCGGTCAGGACGTCGGCCCCGTCCTCGCCATAGAGCTTGTCGTTGTCCAGGCCGCCGGTCAGGGCATCGTCGCCGAGCCCGCCGCGCAGGGTGTCAGCGCCGGCCGCGCCGTCGAGACTGTCGCCGCCGGCCCCGCCGGTGATGGTGTTCATCGAGGCGTTGCCCGCGCCGGTGAACGCCCCGGTCCCGACGTATTGCATGATCTCGACCTGGGCGGCCATGACATAGCTGGCGGCGCTGACGCGGAGGGTGTCCGTACCCCCGCTCGCCAGTTCAATGACCACATCGCCGGACTCGTCGATGACATAGGCATCGTTGCCGGCGCCGCCGGTCAGGCTGTCGGCGCCCAGGCCGCCATCCAGGAGGTCGTTGCCCGCCCCGCCGTCCAGGGTGTCGTCCGCCGCGCCGCCGGTGATGGCGTTATTCAGGCCATTGCCCGTACCGGTGAAGGCGCCCGAGCCGACATAGATCAAGTCCTCGACATTGGCGGTCAGGGTGTAGCTGGCCAGGAAGGTGCGCACCCGGTCCGTACCCTGACCGGCGCCTTCGCTGACAATGTCGCCAAGGTCATCGACGATGAAAGTATCGTTGCCGAGCCCCCCTGCGAGGGTATCGGCGCCCAGGCCGCCGTCGAGGAGGTCGTTGCCGGCCAGGCCGTTCAGGATATCTGCGTCGGCGCCGCCCACGAGAGTGTTGGCCGCGCTGTTGCCGGATCCGCTGAAGCCGCCGGATCCGCTGAAGGAGAGATTCTCAACCCCCGTGCTCAGGGTGTAGCTGGCCAGGGTGGTGATGACGCTGTCGATCCCGGCCCCGCTCTCGATGACCACATCACCGACGTGGTCGATCAGGTAGGTGTCGGCGCCCAGCCCGCCCTGCAGGGAGTCGGCCCCGAGGCCGCCATCCAGGATATTGTCTGCGGCATTGCCGATCAGGGTGTTGGACAGGGCGTTTCCGGCGCCGTTTACCGCCCCGGCGAGAAGCACCAGCCGTTCCAGGTTGGCGCCCAGAGTGTAGCTGCCGGCCGCCACCTCGACGGTATCGGTCCCCTCGCCCGCCTGTTCGACCACGATATCGCCAGCGGTGATGCGATAGGTATCATTGCCCGCCCCGCCGATCAGTTCGTCGATGCCGGCCCCGCCGTCGAGGACGTCATTGCCGAGCCCTCCGACCAGGCGGTCGGCGCCGGCCGTGCCGGTCAGACGGTCATTGCCGCCCTGGCCCTGTAGGTCAGCGGCGTCCGCCGCGCCGCCACTCACCGTGTCGATGAGGTTTGTCGTGGCGAGGGTGGCGACGCTGACCGAGCCGTATCGAATGCCGTCCGGGCCATCGGCAAGGTACTCGAAGCTGGCGTTCGGGCCGTTGGCGACAATCTGCAGGCGACCGTTCACCAGAGTGACGGTGGCATCCACCGCATTGCGGACGCCGGTGACGGCGTAACCGGCCGGCAGGTCGTCGTTGGCCAGCAGAACCCCGGCGTCGATGCCCGAAGCCAGGGTGCGGGTGATGGTCAGGGTGTCGGCCGTCAGCGGCGTGGCGCTGGCTGCATCCACCACAACGACGCCCAGGGACGCAAAGAGGGCCGCGACCCGCGAGGTTACCAGCCCGTCGCCAAGGGCCTCGACCAGATCAACCCCCGACCGCGCCAGGGCGGTGATCTGGTCGACAGTCAGGGCGCCGAGCGCTTCGGCGGTATCGACCAGCCGCAGGCCCGCATCCAGGGTTTCGACCTCAAGCCCCGCCGCCTGCAACGCGTTCAGGCGGGCAAGATCGAGGACCAGCGGGCCGCCGGTGGCCACGATACGGTCAAAGCCGGCGGCGGCGAGGTCCGCCAGGTCTCCCGCCTGCAGCAAGGCGATCTCGGCAGCCTCGTCGATGACGCTCTGCAGACGCCCCGGTTGACCGACAAGGTCGAGGCCGAACGTGACGATGGCCTGGGCGCGGTCCAGGCCGACCTGGACCCCGTCGCCGGCCAGAAACACCCCCTGCGCACCCTGGGCGACCCAGGCCTGAAGGGTGGACAGGGGCACGGTGTTCAGCGCTTCCGCCGCCGCCAACTTGAGCAGGCCGAAAGTCTGGTCCGTGGCCCAGTCGATACCGGCGTTCATCAGCGCCGACAGGTTATCCGGAGACAGCTGCTCCGCCCCGGTGATGATGGCGCGTCCGCCGACCTTGTAGGCGACGCTGAGACCCGAGCCGATCAGACCAAGGGCCGCCTGCGCCCCCAGCTGCACGTCACCGGCCAGGCGAACCGTCGTGAAGCCGAAGGCCTGCAGCGTCTGCAGATCCTCGACCAGTTGCGGGTTGTCCACGATGTCGAGGATCAGCGCCTGGCCCGCTTGCAGGCTCCAGTCCAGACCGGCCTGGGCGATGGCCTGATACTGATCGGGATCAAGGGCCACATCGCCGACCGACTGGAAGACCTCGGCCCCCGCCCGGGCCAGCGCGTGAATCTCGTTGAGGGTCAGGGCCGCCATCTGGGCGGCGGTAATCCTGACGCCGACCTGACCAGCCAGCGCGTCGAAGACGGCGCCGGAGGCCACGGCGGCCAGGATGTCCGGGGCATCAAGCAGCAGATCACCGCTGGTGGCGACAAAACGGTCGAAGCCGCTCGCGGCCAGGGCCGCCAGGTCACCGGCCTGCATCTGGGCAAAGCGGGTCCCTTCGTCGAGGATGCTCTGCAGTCGACCCGGCTGACCAACAACATCGAGCCCGGCCCGGGCGAGGGCCTGGCCGCGATCAAGGCCAAGCTCAAGGTTGTCGCCGACCAGCCGGACGCCTTGCGCGCCCTGGGCCGCCCAGGACTGGATCGTCTCGAACTGCACCGCGGCGAGCGCCTCGACCGCCGCCAGCTTCAGAAGACCGAGCGTCTGGTCGCTGGCCCAGTCCATGCCAGCGTCCATCAGAGCCGACAGATTGTCAGGCGAGAGGGTCTCGGCGCCGGAGATAATGGCGCGCGCGCCCTGCTCGTAGGCGAGGCCAAGACCCGAGCCGATCAGGCCCAGCGCCACCGCCGCCGTGACCGGCACGTCACCGAGGAAGCGGACCGTGGTCACCCCGAAGGCCTTCAGCTCGGCGGCGGCGGCAAGCAGCTGCGGATGCTGCAGACCGACCATGAAGATCAGCGACTCGCCCCACAGCTTGCCCCAGTGCAGGCCGGCCTGGGCCGCCGCCAGATACTGGTCGGGATTGATGAGCACCTCACCGACGCTGTCGAAGGTCTCGACGCCGATCCGGCCGAGGGCGGCGATCTGATCGACGGTGAGGGAAGCCATGTCCTGCGCGCTGACCTTGACCGCGACGACGCCATTCAGGGCGTCGAGGGCCAGGCCGGAGGCCGAGGCCTCCAGGGCGGCGGCCAGATCGAGGGTCATATCGCCGCCCGTGGCGATCAGGCGGTCGAAGCCGGCCGCCGCGAGGTCCGCCAGATCACTGGCCTCCAGCAGGGCGATACGGACCCCATCGTCGATGATGTCCTGCAGACGCCCCGGCTGGCCAACGACATCGAGGCCCGCCGTGACAAAGATCCGGGCCTGATCGAGGCCGGTCTGCACCGTGTCGCCGACCAGAAACACGCCTTGCGCCCCCTGTTCGGCCCAGGACTGCAGGGTGGCCAGAGGCAGGGTGTTCAGAACTTCCGCCGCCGCCAGTTTCAGCAGGCCGCGCATCTGGTCATCGACCCAGACGTCGCCGGCCTCAAGCAGGGCCGACAGGTCGGCAGACGACAGCGCGCCCGCCCCGGTGACGATGGCCCGGGCGCCCTCCTGGTAGGCCAGCTCGAGACCCGAACCGATCAGTCCCAGGACAGCATAGGCCTCGACCGTCACGTCGCCGACCAGCTCCACGGCGGTGAAGCCGAAGCTCTTGATATCCTGATAGGCTCGCAGCAGATCATAGTTGACCCCGGCGACGCGCAGGACGCCCTGGGACCAGCCGCTGCCCAGCCTCAGCCCTGCCTCGGCCGCCGCCAGGTAGCGGTCGGCGTCCAGCACCGCGTTGCCGACGCCGTCCAGCGCCTCGACGCCGGTGTCGGCCAGTTCCTGAATCTGGGACGAGGTCATCGTCGCCAGGAAGGACGCCTGGCACTCAAGGACGACGAAGCCGGCCCGGGCCTGCAGGACCAATCCCTGGCCCAGCGCCACGCCAAAGACCCCCAGATCAATGACCAGGTCGCCGGCAACCGTGGTCAGCGTCTTGATCCCGGACGCCCCCGGGACGCCGGACATCAGTCCTTCGATCAAGTTCGAAGCGGAATCGACGATTTCCACCACGGCGTCGGCCGCGCGCCAGAGGGTGATGCCGCTATCCCGAAGGGCGCGAGCCTGGTCCACCGTCAGGTCGATGGCCGGCCCAAACACCATCACCGCACGAACCGATTCGCTCACGAGCGACATCAGGTCGGCGTAGGCCAGCGTCGAAAGCTGGTCTGCGGCCAGGGTCTTGAGAACGTCGAACTCATTCAGGACAAAGGTCGCGCCGCTGGCGACCAGGGCGTCGGCGAGGTCCCTCGTCAGGGTGGCGATTTCGTTGGCAGCCACGTGAACCAGGAACTGGGCGCCGTCCTCGACCACGACTGGCAGTTCGAGGGCGGCGAGCGCCGCCCCCTCGGCCAGGGAGAAGGCGCTCTGGCCAGTGATGACAAACCGGTCGACGGCCAGGTCGATCATCGCCTGGGCGTCGCTCAGAAAGCCGACGAGATCCTCGCCGCCGGACAGGACGATCCGCGACGTCCCCTCGACCAGCCGGATGCCGCCGTCCAGCAGGGTCGTCGCCCGCTGAGCGTTCAGACCGAGCTCGGTGGCGAAGAGGCTCAGTTCGGTCAGGCCATCCAGCTGGCTCAGGAACGACACCCCCTTCATGCCGTCGACCAGATGGCCCCATTGGACATCATCAAGGGCCTCCAGAAGATCGGCCGGAGCGCCCGCAGCCGCGGCGGCGCCCCTCCCAACGAGCTCCACGCCGCCCTCCCCGAGGGCGATGAGTGTGCCGATCCCGGGACTGAAGAGGCCGACCATGTAGGTTTCCACCCGGTCGACGCCGGCGCTCGCCAGAAGCTGCGCCAGATCGGCCGTCAGTTCGCGAACGCCGCCGAAGTTGTCGATCACCGTCAGGGTCTCGCCGGCGATGGTTACACCGCTGGCGCCGCAGACGAGGGCGGTGGAGAGCGACATTTCGGCCGCCTCGCTGATGGTCACCGTGGCGACGCCCAGGCCGCCCAGCACCAGGGCCTGGAGCGGGGTGAGCTGTTCGAGACCGGCCTTGGACAGCGCCAGGGCCTCGATCGTGCCGCCGACGCCGATGGTCAGCGCCGCGCTCTCGATGTCAGGAATGATGGACGACAGCGCCCCGCCGACGCCGGTCCTGGCCTGGTCGGCAAGCATCTGGAACAGGTCGTCGTTGCCCGAAACCTCCCGCGCGGCGCCATAGGCCGCGACCGCCGCCGGCAGGGCGTCGTTGACGACGCCCTCGGCGACCTGGGTGTAGACATCCTGGGCGACCGTGAGCAGCTGCGGCAGCGCCAGCCCCGAAGCCGCCAGGGGCGGCAGACCGCTCAGCCCCTGCAAGGACTCGACGTTCATGAGCCGGTTGATCAGGAAGCGACCCCCGTCGATGACCGCATCGGCGGCTTCGTCGATGATCCGGTCGCCGACCTTTTCAACGAAGTCCCCAGCGCCCCACTTCAGCCGATAGAAGCCATCGAGGGCTTCAATGGCGCTGGATTCGAGCGTGCTGAGGGACCCGCGAAGGATGACGTTGAAATTGTAGGCGCCGGCCTGGGCCGCCACGGCGAAGGCGCTTTCCAGCTGCAGGGTCTGCTGGGACACAATCCCCGCCGCCGTGACGACGTTTTCACGCGCCCTGTCGATGACGGCCTGGGTCAGGCCCTCCAGCTGGTTCCAGCCCGTGTAGAACCAGTTTCCGGCGGCGTTGAAGTACTGCTGGATCGTCGACTCCAGGGCGTAGACGCCCTGGTAGACGCCGCCGGAGATGGTGTTCCCGACATCTTCGAAGAAGTCGCCGATGTCATCGAAAAAACTCATGTCGCCCCAAAGCCCCCGGCAGAAGTCCGCTGTTCGCGCACAGGCCGCGAACACACCAGCCTCGACCCTGCGAGAAGCGACGGCGCCTGGGCAGTGGACATTTTTGACAAGATCCCTCGCCATGAGGCGTCTCCATCTGGCGATGGCGAGGCCGGCGCGCTAAATCCTGCGCCGACCGCCGATTTGCGGCCAGGGGAACAGATGCCAGTCACGCAAGGCGCCGAGGAGGCCGTCGAACCGCTATCGCCCGCCGCGTTCCTGCGCCTGCGACGCCACCCTCTGTTTCAGAGCCAGGTCGAGGCCTACTGCCGCGCCAGCCTGGCGCACCACGCGGGCCTCGACGTCATTGAGCGCTGGCTGGTCAGCGATCTGGGGCGACAGTCGCTGAGCCGCGCGATGGTTATTCTGGACGCCGTCTATGGCGAGGTGAGCGCCCGCGCCCTGGTCGAGGCGGCGCGGGTCAACCGCACCTGCAGCCGCGGCCGGGTGCTGGCCTTTCTGCAACGGGGCGAGCTCAACGGCCTGTTCGCGTCAGACCCCGCCGCGCCGGTGATGAAGCGCCGCTACCAGCTGCAGCTCAAGTTCGTCGAGGCGATGGCGGCAGCCACCATCATCATCGTGCAGACGGTCGCCAAACTGGCCCCGGAGGTTTCGGCCGCCGCCGAGGCCATCGTCGAGCCCCGGTTCCGACGCCGGTTCATGGCCACGCTCGGCGGGCTATCGGTGAGCCGGCGGGACCTCTTTGCGGGGCCGGAAATGCCGGTGACCCTGTTCCTTAACCGGGACGGCGGCGAACGCATTCTGGAGCAGCTGATCGTCAGCCAGCCGCCGGATCGGACACGCCTGCTCGAGCGGGCCCCGGTCTCGCGCTCGTCCCTGGCAAGATGCGCCGTCACCTCCCGTCCGCATGTGCGGCGGCTGCTGGAGGCGGGCGAGGACAGCGGCCACCTGGTCGTCTCCGAGCGCAGCGTCACCGTCTCGGCGGTGCTGGCAGAGGACTGCGAGCGGCATTTCGCCCTGATCCTGGAGATCGCCCGGGCGACGGCCCTGATGACATCGCCGGACTAGCCTTCTTATGGACGCGCGTTTGATCCGATAACCGGCTTCCACGTGTCGGAACGCGCCCTGGTCCGCTCGCCTGCGTCTTGATCAGCATCAAGGCGGGGCGGCCGTCGGTCGCCTAACGCTCAGCCCTCTGACATCTCTCAACGGGGGTTCCGGCGACCATGAGCACAGCGCGCAAGCCTCTGGCCGACACGGCCCTGGTCACCGCCGAACAGGCTGAACGCACCACCGTCGGCGAGGCCATCAGTTCCGCCCGCGAGGCCGAGCTGACCGCCCTGAAGTCGATCCGCGACCAGGACGGCGTCGCCACCATCCTGGAGGGCGACGCCCCCGACGACGCCGCCAGCCTGCGCAAGTCACTCGGCCTGCCGCCGAAGGGCGCCAGCCCGCGCCATACCCGCGACGACCTGAGCGACGACTGGCGGCGCGGCGCCTATCCCTACCGCTACCGCATGCTGCGCCGCGACTACGAGGCGGAAAAGTTCGTGCTGCAGACCGAACTCCTCAAGCTGCAGGCCTGGGTCAAGGAATCCCGCCAGCGGGTGGTCATCCTGTTCGAGGGGCGCGACGCGGCCGGCAAGGGCGGGGCCATCAATTGGGTGATGGAACACCTCAACCCGCGCGGCGCCCGCGTGGTGGCGCTGGAGAAACCATCCGAGGTCGAGCGCGGCCAGTGGTATTTCCAGCGCTATGTGCAGCACCTGCCGACGGCCGGCGAAATCGTCCTTTTCGACCGCAGCTGGTACAACCGGGCCGGGGTCGAACGGGTCATGGGCTTCTGCACCGACGCCGAATACGACGAATTCCTGCGCCAGGCCCCGGAGTTCGAGCGCAATCTGGTGCGCAGCGGCATCCACCTGATCAAGTTCTGGTTCTCGGTCAGCCGCGACGAACAGCGCCGCCGCTTCAAGGAGCGCCAGGTCCACCCGCTCAAGCAATGGAAGCTGTCGCCGGTCGATCTGGCCTCGCTCGACAAGTGGGACGACTACACCCGCGCCAAGGAGGCGATGTTCTTCCACACCGACACCGCCGACTCCCCCTGGACCGTGGTCAAGTCGGACGACAAGAAGCGGGCCCGGCTGAACGCCATGCGCTTCATCCTCCGCTCCCTGCCCTATCCGGCCAAGGACACGGACCGCATCGGCCTGGTCGATGACCTGCTGGTCGGCCGCGCCAACATCGTCCACGAACGCGGCGAGCACGACCTGGCGGCCGGGCGGTATCGCTAGAGGGTCGGATCGAGGCGGGGTTCACTATCCAGCGCCGCAGCCAGGCCTACAGAGCAAGGCGTTCGGGCGCCGCTTCGCCGCCGGTGATCAAGGCGTCATTGCGACGGGCGTCCATGCCCGCCCCCGGCGTCGTGCGTCTTGATCCAGGAGTAAAGCATCGAGCCGCCGATCAGGACCAGGGTCGCCGCGAGCGACCACTGCGGCTCGAGATAGGGCACGAGCGCCTCGCCGGTCATGCCCTTCCACGCCTTGTAGAGCCCGAAGTTCCAGACGATCTTGACCCCGATCAGCACCAGCACCAACGACAGCCCGTACTTCAGGTACTTGAAGCGGGCGACGGCCTCGGCGAGCATGAAGTACATCGACCGCAGGCCCAGGATTGCGAAGATGTTGGATGTGTAGACGATGAAGGGGTCTTTCGTGACCGCGAAGATCGCCGGCACGGAATCGACCGCGAAGATGACGTCGACCACCTCGACCATGACCAGGGCCAGGAACAGCGGGGTCGCGAACAGCACGAGGCGGCCTGAACCCTTCGGGTCCGGCTTTCTGACGAAGAAGTTGTGGTTGTCGATGGTATCGGTGATCCGCATCCGCTTCCTGAGGACCTTCAGGACCAGGTTCTGGTTGAGATCCATCTGCTGAGCGCCGCCAAAGATCATCTTCCAGCCCGTGAAGATCAGAAAGGCGGCGAAGATGAACAGCACCCAGGTGAACTCGTTGACGATCGCCGCGCCGAGGGAGATGAAGATCGCCCGGAAGACGATCGCCCCCATGATTCCCCAGAACAGGACATGGTGCTGGTACTCTCGCGGCACCGCCAGGAAGGTGAAGATCATGCCGATGACGAAAATATTGTCGAAGGCCAGCGCGGTCTCGAGCAGGTAGCCGGTGAAATACTGCAGGACGGCCTGCTGATTGAGATTATCGGGGCTCATGTAGTAGCGCGCATCAGGCTCGTACACGAAGTAGACATAGGCCCCGAACGCGACGGCGATCGAGGCGAACGACGCCCACATGGCCGCGGACCGTTTGGCGGAGACGACCCCGTCCTTGTTGTTCACGACCCCCAGGTCGATCCACAACAGAAAGCCGATGAAGGCCAGGAAGGCGATCCACAGCCAGATCGGCTGACCGACATAGCTGGCGGCAAGAAACGGAAGGGACTCAAGCATCCCGTACCCCTGAAAAATGAAATAGGCGCTGCGTGACGCCATCCATGCGGGAGTCCGACATCGCGGCCGACGCCTCGGCTGCCAGAGGGGCCCGGACCCGTGGAGGAAAGGCTAATGAATGTTTAGTCCTGTCGCGTCAACACCGGCCTCAGCGATTTATAGACCTCGACAGCTTTTTATGCTCACCGCTTCAGTGATCGCGACCAGTGTGTCGCGATCTTTATTTTCACGCCCTGAGGGCGCTCTGCCGCCATCGACCAGCCTGGATGTCAATATACTTTATACTACTTGTTTATTCGCCACATAAGCACTTGTTATTGGCCCATACGCCGTCGACGGCGCATCGTTCAGCTGCGGCCCGGGCCCCTCTGACGATCGATGGTGATCGTGATGTCGGACCGCATCGAGTGCGCTCGATGCCGGGGTCCTGTCCTTCAAACACCCCGATACCGGCATGGAGCCCACCTTTGCAAAGAGGAGAGGCGCAATGACGACCCGTTCGACATACCGGATCCGGCGGAGCCGGGCGCTCCGGGCCGCGGGCCTTCTGGCGGCCGTGGCCGAACTGTTCAGAGCGCTGGGCCGGGCCGGGTCCAGGCGCGGCGCGCGCTGATCCTGGAGGCGGTCGCCCGGTTGAGGCGGGGCCCAATATTGGTCAGGGCGCGATGCCGCCCATCGGCGAGCAGCGCCCGGCGGTGACTCACGCGCCTAGAACTCTTCCCACCCCTCCGCCTCCGCCGAAGGCGCGACAGCAAGCGCGTTGGCGCCCGCGACGTAGCGCTGGCGGAATCTTTCCCGGGTGGGGGCGGTGGCGAGGCGCGCCGCCGGCTGGGGACGCAGTGCGTGCACCTCGGCTCCGACCTGGAAGCGGCCCACCAGTCTCTCCATCTCGGCCGCCTCGCTGGCCAGGGCGTGGCTGGCGGCGGTGGATTGTTCGACCATGGCGGCGTTCTGCTGGGTGACCTGGTCCATCTGGTTCACCGCCTGGTTGACCTCCGCCAGGCCGACGGCCTGCTCCTTGGATGAGGCGGCGATCTCGCCGACCAGATCATCGATCTCCGCCGCCTGGACCAGAATCTGTTCGAGGGTTTCGCCCGTTTCGCCGACCAGTCGCACACCCTTGTCCACCTGCTCGGTGGATGTGCGGATCAGGACCTTGATCTCCTTTGCCGCGTCGGCCGAGCGCTGGGCCAGAGCCCTCACTTCCTGGGCCACAACGGCAAAGCCGCGCCCCGCCTCGCCCGCGCGGGCGGCCTCGACTCCGGCGTTGAGCGCCAGGAGGCTGGTCTGGAAGGCGATCTCGTCGATCACGCCGATGATCTGGGTGATTTCCTGCGAGGAGCGTTCGATGCCGCCCATGGCCTCGACGGCCTCCTTGACCACCTCGCCGCTGCGCTGGGCGTTCATCCTGGCGCTCTGGGTCACCTGCCGAGCGCGCTCGGCCCCTTCAGAGCTGCGACGCACGGTGGCGGTGATCTGGTCCAGAGCGGCAGCGGTCTGCTCCAGGCCCGCGGCGCCGCGCTCGGTGCGCTGGGCCAGGTCGTCAGAAGCCTTGCTGATCTCGCCGCAGCCGTTGCGGATGCTGCTGGCGGCGTGGAGGATACCCGCCATGGTTCCCTGCAGGCGTTCGACGGCGGCGTTGAAGTCGTCCGGCATCTTGCGGGCGTCGGCCGCGAAGGCCGCCTCGCTCATCCGCCAGATCAGATCGCCGTCCGCCAGCTTTTCCATGCCTTCGCCGAGCGCGGCGACCGCGCTCTCCTGGGCCTTGGCGAAGGCGGCGGTCTCCTGTTCGTGGCGCAGGCGGGCGGCCTCGGCCACGGCGCGTTCAGCCTCCTGCTCGGCCCGGCGACGCTGCCCGTCGGCCAGGTCGTGGCGGAAGCCGTCGAGGGCGCGGGCGATGGCGCCGATCTCG
>VYLH01000377.1_pt1 | contig 11425 bp, 3 predicted proteins | sample 5114361 | NCBI WGS metagenome assembly VYLH01 (sample SAMN12291772, study PRJNA351875) | freshwater metagenome | isolation source: freshwater lake | place: USA: Michigan, Kent Lake | collected 2013-08-15
TATTAGACCATAGCCTAATTTTTAAAGTTTCTTGTTTTGAAATAATAAGTACTAAAAATAACATAGGGATTGATTTTTTATAACTAAAATATAACATTTTTTTTTAAAAAAATCAAGAGTTAACCTTTTATATATTAATGTTTATAATATAAACATTGGGATAGTTTGTATAGTTATAAACTTTTCTAGTTTTTTAGCTTTTTCCCTTTTATAATCTTTCCTGATTTTTCAGCGTAAAGAGGGTTTAAAAAAAAAGTAGAGTCTAAGTATGACATAGTTTAAATCTACAAACAATATAAATATTATCCCTGCGTAAGCACGGGACAAGATTTTATTACTACTCTAAAATATATATAGAGATAATTATATAACTTAAGTTTGGTTTAGTTTGATAAAAGATATCCTTCTTTAAGGATTATATACTTTCGTTGCCCCGTGCGAATACGCAGGGGCAAACTTGGTTGTTTAAGTATATTATTTTTTTATAAAGGTTTATAAAAAAATGGCTTAAAGCAACCAACGATCAATAACAAAAATTAGATGTTATAAAAATAAAACAAAATAAACTTATCTAAAAGCAACAGATGCTTGCCAAACAAAAGCTAATAGAATAAAAAATACTGGAATAATAGGTAAAACATCAACAATTGGTGCAAAAGGTGCATATGCTTCAGGAAGTTTTGCTAATACTAGTGCTAAAGTTGTCATAAAAATATCCTTCATTAAAAAGTATAATAACTTGTTGATTTAATATTTATATAAAACTGCCGGCCGAAGCTTTTTAGCTTATCAGTTGAATAATTTTAAAAGCATATGCTTAAACAACTTAAGCAAAAACGGTTTTTAAAATATCAAGATAATAAAAGTGTTTAGATTAACAAATAAACTGGTTATCTAAACACTTAAGTACAGTTTTGTGTTATTATAATGTATGTTTAATTTAAAATCTCTCAATGTTAGTTGTATGATATGAGACTTAGGCCTAATATTAAACCTAAAACTATAAATACTTCAGCCAAAAAAATAAACTATAGGAAATGTTTGTATTTATAAAAAGATTCGTTGGGTGATTTAACCCCTGTATGCACAGGGGTTAACAAGCTTGGGAAGGTTGGTTTAGTTTAAATACTTTTCTATTTATAGTAAATCACCCAACGTTAAGTGTTTGGTATTTACTTAAAAACACACTTAGTTATAAAAACTATAACGAACTATAAATTTTTTATTCCGCATTGAGTAGTTAATCCTAAACAAAAAAATCAACAAAATAAGCTCACCATAAAGCTCTTTTTTTTCAGTCTAAAAATATATTTTATATATTATAAATATTTATTCGGTTTAGAAATAAATCAGCTTAATTTTTAATTAAGTTTTGATTATACTTTGTTTTTACCCTGCTTTTTACCCTGAGGTAAACAGCCCCGAGGAACGTTAAGTGATTTGGTTTTTACTTAGACTTTTATGTCTAAACATAAAAGTCTAAGTAAAAACCAAACACTTAAGCTTCGGTTTTTATATATTAGACCATAGTCTAATATATAAATAACCGAACGTTTACTGCTTTGGTGTTTATATAACTTTTATGTTTAGACATAAAAGTTATATAAACACCAAACAGTTAAGCTTGGCCCTTCGTCCCTCGGGTTACAGTGTTTGAGTTATTTTGTTATAAACTTTTCTAAAAAAAATAGCTTAAACAACCAAGCTTCAGTTTTTAAATAATTGATTTTTAGAAAAATCAATTATTTAAAGAACCGAACGAAGCAGAAAGGGAGGGCGAAACGGTAGCCTATATCTGGTATTTAGATAAATCTAAATACCAAAATCAGAATTGCCCCCTCATTCTTATGGGTAAAAAGAAAATTCAAGGGCCTTGAATATTATCTGTCTAATTGGGATGACAGGATTCGAACCTGCGACCCTATGCTCCCAAAGCACATGCGCTACCAAGCTGCGCTACATCCCATTTAAAAATAACTAATAATATTATAAATTTTTTTTTTTCTTTCTGCAACCCAAAATAATTTTTTGAAGTTAAACCCCACAATAAAATACAGTACAAGAATATTGGCCTTTTTCATATGAAAGAGGCCAATTATTTTAAACTTTATTTAAAAGAACCCAACGTTGGTTGATTTAAGCCATCTTTTTATAAAAAAATAATATACTTAAACAAACAAGCTTTATATTAAGCTCTGCTTAATATAAACGTTTAGTAATTTGGTATATACTTAGACGTTTAACTTTTATGTTTAGATTTAATATTAGACTAGGGTCTAATATTAAATCTAAACATAAAAGTTAAACGTCTAAGTAAAGATCAAATACTTAAGCAGCAATTCCAGTTACAACACCAGCACCAACAGTACGACCACCTTCACGAATAGCAAAACGCATACCTTTTTCAATAGCGATTGGGTTGATCAGTTCTACTGTCATACTAATACGGTCACCAGGCATAGCCATTTTATTTGAATGTTCTTCAGCTACTGATGAAGGATTACGCATTTGAATATGGTTGAAACCTACTACTTTACCAGTTACGTCTGTTGTACGTACATAGAATTGTGGTTGGTAACCAATCATAAAAGCAGAGTGACGACCACCTTCTTCTTTTGTTAACACATATACTTGTGCTTCAAATTTTGTATGTGGTGTAATTGTACCAGGTTTTGCAAGAACCATACCACGTTCAATATCTTTTTTTTGAACACCACGCAGAAGAACACCAACGTTATCACCTGCAATTGTTTCATCTAATGTTTTCTTGAACATTTCTAAACCAGTAACTACTGCAGTTTGTGTTGGTCTTAAACCTACAATTTCAACGTTATCAGTAATTTTTATAGTACCACGTTCTACACGACCTGTAGCTACAGTACCACGACCTGTAATAGATAAAACATCTTCAACAGCTAATAAGAAAGGCTTATCCGTTTCACGTTGTGGTGTTGGAATATAACTGTCAACTTTATCCATTAATTCATAAATTTTATCAACCCATGAATTATCACCACGTTGAGTTTTTGGATTTTCAATTAAAGCTTCTAAAGCTAATAAAGCTGAACCAGGTACAACTGGGATTTCATCACCTGGGAATTCATATTTATCTAAAGTTTCACGTACTTCTAATTCAACAAGTTCAAGAAGTTCTTTATCATCTACTTGGTCTTCTTTATTTAAGAAAACTACAATATTAGGAACACCTACTTGTTTTGCTAATAAAATATGTTCTTTTGTTTGTGGCATTGGACCATCAGCACCTGATACAACTAAAATAGCACCGTCCATTTGTGCTGCACCAGTAATCATGTTTTTAACATAGTCAGCGTGACCTGGACAGTCTACGTGAGCATAGTGGCGTGCATCTGTTTCATATTCTACGTGAGCTGTATTAATAGTAATACCACGAGCTTTTTCTTCTGGAGCTGAGTCAATTTCGTCATAACGTTTACCAACCGAACCACCACGAGCTGCTAATGTCATAGTAATTGCAGCTGTTAATGTAGTTTTACCGTGGTCTACGTGACCAATTGTACCGATATTTACATGCGGTTTTTTACGTTCAAATTTTGAGCGTGACATAAATTTATATTAAAAATTATACTTATTCACTTCAACTTGTTTTAATTTTATTCTATATGAATTAAGAAATGTACTATTAAACCCCTGCCTTTTTTATACCCTTTTTCGATCAGAGACGAGTCTCTATAGAGTAAAAAACTACGGTCTAAAGAGGTAGACACAGATTAAGCCTAAAATTAAGCTTTTAAGGGCTTAATACCTAATATAATATACTATAATTTAAAGAATATAAAAGTTTTAAATATAAACGGGGTAAGAATTAGTGTTATTTAAATATAATCCAATTTTTCGGGTTGTTAAAATACCTCGAGGAACGAAGGGGGATTTTAAAATTACTTAACATTGGGTGATTTAAGCTCTGGTTTTTATAAAGGTTTATAAAAAAATAATATACTTAAACAAACAACGTTTAGTTAGTTATTTTCTAGTTGTTAAAGAAAATTATTATAATTAATATTAATTATAAGATTTATTTTTTAAAAAAGCAACTTTTATTGAATTATAGACATACCAATAAAAACTATTTAAATAAAATTATCGGGAATATTTGAGTTTATGTACTTTAACCCCTGCTGTATATGTATATACAGCAGGAGTTAAATATATAAGCTTGGGTTTTTTCATACCCTAGCTTAGTACAAAAAAACAATAAAAGATATCAACTTTCCTTAACAACCAAGCTTGCCGCTGCATAAACAGGAGGTCAAGCTTATGTGTTTGTTATTTAGATAACAAACACATAAGCTTGGGTAATTTACTATTATTTACAATATTAGATTTCTGCCTACTAATATTGTAAACTTTACTTAAACCACCCAACGATTTAAAATATTTGTTATTAAAAGTTCATTAACTTCTGTAATTGGATGTTGATTTGACCCAAAGTATTGAGTAGACGCACTACCTGCGTTATTTGTTTTTTCACGTTGGGTATTAAAATTGTGACCTATCGAATGAGTAAAACCAGCTTTTAAAATAGCTGAAGATATAAAATCTAGTAATTCAGTATTATTGTAAAGATATAATTGTGTTTGTGTAATACTTTCTACAAGCATTGTTTTTATAATTTCTTCAGAATAGACTTTATCTAAATCAAACCAAAAACTCCAAATACCTTTATTCACTAACCAACGACGATTACGCGGATTATAATATTGATCGCTGTCAGGAAAATCTAATAAAATATCTTCTAACTTAGATTCAAGGGCCTCTAATTTAGTTTTTAGAGGTCGTTTAGTGAAAGTTATAGTTCTTTTTTGGAAATCTTTTTTAATATAAGTTGAACGCCAATCTATATCACTTAAAAAAACAGTTTCTGTATTATGTTCTGAAAGTTGACCATTCCACCATTGATTTGTTAAATATTGAGCATGACGTTTTAATAATTTATTTTGATAATATTTTACAATACCTATTAATGGTATACTTGAAATACCTTCTTCAGGTGTAATCTCTAATTTATTATTAAACATTTTACCTGATAAATGACGTTGATTGTAACTACTTGTTAAAAAACCTTTTTTATTTAAAACCAAATTCTCATGTATTACACGTTTATAATTTTCAAATCGTTTTGCGGGAATTCCTAAACTCGATAAAGGGGGTGAAGGAGGTTCTTTTAATACTGTTTTGTTGGTAAAATTAAAAAGTTTAGAAACAATTAAATTTTGTTTGTATAAAAAACGCTTATGTAAAAAAACGCGTAACAAATCGGTTGCCATTTTTAAACTGTTATTTTGTTCAATAAAATTGTCATTATTTGTATTTAGATTTAAAAAATTTTTGTCGCATGGTTCCTCGGGGTAAAAATTAGAGTGTGCTCCGTGAAGATTTGGTGATTTCGACGTAACATAGTTTGAAACAAAGCTGCTTCGGCTAGCTAACATTTGAGTAATTTTTGGAGCAAACAATACCATTAATGCAGTAATGACTTTAGTTTTTGAACTATATAAACTCCAAAAATTAATTGTTTTTAAATTCCAATTTGTAATAGTTCCAACCCAATAACCATTATTCAGTTTAGAATTTAGTAATATCTTACCAACTTGCGAATATGTTAAATGTTTTACCCAACGTTTATATTGTGGGTAAATACTTAGACTTGACTGTTTATCCGTAATGTATGAGCTATATAAATTGATTTTTTTGCTTTCAACCTGATTATTAGCCCAGTTTTTAGCTGGTTGACTGCCCTTCATTGGTATGATTACAGTTTTAGTTTTCTTTTTACCCTGATTTTTAGCCTGAGTAACAGAAGAGTCTCCTACTTTCAATAAAGATAAATTTTTAAATAGATTTTTTGACTTAGAAAGAATATTATTTTTTCCTGTAAAAGTAAGTTTATTGGTTTTTAATGTTGTATAATAATCTTTTAGGTTAACGGTTAAATAAGTATTTCTTAAAAATCCTGTAATAGGCATACCCATGACAATAGATATTAGGGTTGTGTTATAGCTTCTTGATACTTGATGCATTGGTTTATAAAATAAGTTAGTATTATTACCCTGATTGTTACCCTGAGGGACTGTAACCCGAGGGACGAAGTTTTTATAGTATTGTTTGTGTTATTTTTAAGATCCATACTATACATATCTGGTAAACAAATAGTTTCATCAAGTCTGCCGGGTCTGCGTAAAGCAGGATCTAAAACATGAGGAACATTAGTTGTTGCAAAAACCACAAAACCTTTATTGCTACGTACACTATCAATAATAACTAAAAGATCGGTGATCATGTCTAATTTCGCAGATACATTTGCTAAAGAAGATTCTGCTAACATTAATACTTTAGCTCTAACAGAATAAGATGTACGTGGTTTTGTATTTAAATTTTGCAAACCTGTCCAAGCAAATTCATCTACCACAACATTTGGTGAAATTATGTTTTTTTCTTTTAATAATAGTAAAGAAAATGGTGATGTGGGATATAATTTAATTTTTCCACTGTCCAGACGGAAAGATTTTGTTAATTTTTTTAAGCGTTTGCGATAAAACAAAATATTATCATAAACGTCTATTAACGAAGATAGTTTTGTTTTAAAAATTGAAGATTGATTAATTCTTGTTTTTGTTTTGACAGGGATTTTATTTTTTAATGTAGTACTAATAAAATTACTTGTTAAACTAGTAGGATATTTTAAAAATAAATCTGCTAAATAAAGATTGGTTGGTATAGCTAAAGAATAATCACCTTTAAACGGTTTTTTATAATCTGTCAATTTATGACGTGTTGCATAAGCTTCCATTATATTTTTTTCATGTACTTCGTTTAGTACTGTACCAAAAAATTCTTCAAAATTTTCAGAATTATTATCGTCATTTACACCGCCATTATCTGTTATTAATAAAGGACGACGCTCTCCAATTTTATCTATATCTTCCAATAAAAAAATACAAGGGGTATTCAAAGCAATTGCATCAAAAACATCTCTTAATAATTTGATACCAATAGCAAATCCTCGATTTACTAAAGCGTAACGTTGAGCATTATCAGTAATTATTTTTAACTCGGTTTCGCCTGCTAAAGCTTGGATTAATAAATTTAACATATTGTCACCAAAAGTTGTGCCCTTCGTCCCTTGGGTTAAATTAGAATTTTCCATTTTGTCTATTCCACCCTCTTGTGCGGTACATTTTTGAAAAGTATTGATACTTGATGTATTTACCAGTAAAATATTTTTTGCTATTTGTTTATTAAAAATTCCACTATAAATTTCACAAACTAAATTAGAGATTGGTTGTTGTAAAACCTGGTTATATTTTAAAATAGGTATGTGCGTGAACGATTTTGGTGGATAATAATCAATAAATAAATCACCTTGACTAAAATTGCTTCCGTTATGACTATGCCATGATTGATATGTCATATATTGATTAACTTCCCAACGAGCAGTATTATTATAAAATTTATTTTTTTTGATTAAATCCCATAGATCTGTTTTAAACGGTTTACTAGTTAATTTGTACATTAAATAATTGGATTCTTTTTTCTTCGTTCCTTGGGTTATAGCAAACCCAGGAATATATTGACTAAAGCTTTTTTTATTTCCAGTAACCAGAGATGTTGTGTAACCTGAGGGACGAGGGGCTAAAGTATTACCAAATGGCAAATTTAACTGTTTAAAAGTCTGTGGTCTTTTTTCTACCCCCATTTTTACACTTTTTACCCCAAGGGACAAAGGTGCGATAGACGAAGGGGCCGGGGACGGAGCGGCATTTTTCAGGGTAAACACTAACATAGAAGAATCAGCAGTGGAAACTTTATCCATAAGTTTATTTTGTTCAACTTTAATTGTTGATAATGCTGCTACATTAACATTGTAATAATCAGCTGCAGTAATTAAAAAATCAGCCCAAAGATCCCAAAATAAAGAACCTTTTTTTTGTCTATAAATTAAATCAGTATCGGGTTGAGTTATTGTAAAAATCAATGTTTTTACTAAATAATTTATACGACGATGTATTAAATGTGAAAAAGTTAATAATGAGGTTATTTTGAAAAACGAAGAAAAATAAAAATAGTAAGAATCAATTGGTTTTAATATATTTGTTAAAACAGATTTTATATTATTTTTTATTAAAAAATCGTGTGTATAAAAGATCATATCTGTTTTTTGGTTAAAAATAATAGGTGTAACAAATATTATTGGTCGTGTAATTTTAGAAAAATGATTCCAAGTATATATATCAACGTTTTCTGGAATAATAGTTAAAAGATCTGAGGACCATTCAATTAAAAACCCATACGCAATCCATGTGGTTGTGAATTCAGTTGGCTGAGTTAATAGTTTAGAAAGATTTCCATAAACAACTTGAAACAAATCTATGAATGTAAAAGTTATTTTTCCAAGTTGTTTTTTACTTGTAAAAAGAGCTTGAATTATTGTTTTTTTAATAGAAAGTTTTGTTTGCTCAATAGCTACTGTTTTTTTAAGCTTTTCAATGTTTACCTTGTCCTTCGTTCCTTGGGTTACACTAGTTTCTTCCTTCAGAGTAAAAACAGACTCATTTTTTGCTAGGAGATTTGTTTGGTTTAATGTTTTGTTAAGTAATCCGATCGATTTATTTGACAACAAGCCAGCGTTTAAGTTAATAATAGTATCTTTAGACCAAAAAGTATTTATATTGTTTAATGTATAATGATTTACAACATCAAACACAACCTTTGTCCCTCGCGTTAAAGAAGGAGGTTTTAATAAAAGCAAACTAAAATTAACTAAACTCCACACGCTTTCTACGGGTATATTATGTTCAAAATCTAAGTTTTGACCGTTTCCCTTCGTCCCTCGCGTTACAGTGCCTATAGTTACAGATAATCTCCGATTTATGTTTTTTACTTTGTTTATATTCTCTTTATCCTGAAGAATGAAAGGGCTAAACACGCTAAAATCTAACGAAGATTGTATTCTATTTAATACATTGTTTGTAAAAGATTGATGTAAATGGTGAGGTAACCCAGATTGGGCTTTTTGCATAAAAAGACTATATGGTGTTTGATCTAATAAAAGTTTATAAATATTTGATACTTTGTAAAATAAAATTAAATAAAACTTAATAACACCACGTACTTGGCTGATGGTTACTAATGTTATTAAAAAACAGATATGTAAAAACAAACTACTACTGTGCAAAGCTAGGCCTTCGGTCATAACAAGTTCAGGCAATTTGTTCAGCCCCCAATATGAAGTAAAGTGTATTACATCAATATGAATTCCTAATTCGTGCCCTGCGTCCCTCGGGTTCAATACAGAGTTTGGGTTTTGCGTTTGTTCTCTTGAAAGAAGAATTTTAGTTCCTTGTGATATGTTATACTGTGGATAAAACAGATTAGTTAAACAAAAACGATCCCACCAAGAATTATTAAATAATTGTATTTGAAAAACTTTTTGACCAACAGATTGCGAGTTAATCTTTTTAATATTCAATTCAATATTTGTGTTATAACCTGAAGGACGCTCATTTATTACTCCGGGTAAAAAACGATCAAGGTTTTTTGTTATAGTGAGATAATTTAATTTTTCTTTTTTCTGGTTTACTTTTATTTTTATTTTTTTATAAAAAGTATTTAAATTTTGATTTAAAACAAAACTTTGAAATTTATTAATTACTTGTTTTTCTAAAAATTTTGTTTTATTATTTTTACTTTGATTACGTAATTTTTGAACTCCCCATAAAACTAACCGTTTACTTTTACTGTTTTGTAAATTTGTATTTGTTTTATTTAAAACCCAAAAAATCTTTGTATAATCCTGAATTGATACTTTATTACTTTTTATTACCACTTTGTTTCCTCTTTTGTTCGTCACCCCTTCGTTTTTCGGGGTAAAAAGGGTAAAAATCGGTGTAGAAAAAGGGGTATAAAGAGTACCAACAAATAACGGTCGAGATGCTTTTAATTCTTGAAAGAAATTAGATGTTGAGTAAATACTAGAAAAGTCTTTTAATAAGTTAAAAGATTTTTTTACATTTGGTATAGTTATTTTTCGTTGTTTATCTACCATATTAGACTCATAACTCTGCGAGTTAACAAAAGTCGTATTTATTGGTAAAAACCACCATAAGTTCTTTTGAAGAATATTACCCAAAGGGTTAGCAGATGCAAAAAGTGAAGATGTATTATTATAAGACGAAATCCAAAAATCCCTCAAAAGAGTATTTTTTTCCTGATTGTTTGGTAAATTTTGAGGATTGTTTGTGTTTTGTGAAAAATTAACATAAGTAGCTTGATTTTTATATTTTGTTAAGTTTGTGTCTTCTGTTATTGTTTTTTTATCTATAGTCATTTCTTCAGAAAAACCAACATTAGGTGATTGAATATTTTTTAATCTTACGAACGAGGACGAATTTCTTATTTTATTCGTTTTGTCTTTCGTCCCTCGTGTTACATTAAAACTAGGTAATTTGATTCGATGTTTTATCAAATTTAAAAACATTCGATATCGTAACCATATTGGACGAGGATATAAACGTGTACGTTTTTTCTGACGACGTGTTTCTAAACGATGTTTTTTTGCTTTACGTTTTTTTTGTTTTTGTTGTTGGTTTGTGTACTCACGTGATAAGTCATAGAAGTCTGCTAGTCCTTGTTGGTTAGTGGCGCCCTTTAGTTTTTCAGGGTAATAATTAGTAATTTTTTTAAACATTTTTTTATGCGTAAAATTAGTTGTAAGAGATACATTCAACGAACACAACTTATGGTTACAATACATAGAATTATTATAAACTGAAACTTCACCTTTTCGTCCCCCCTTTCGTTCCTCAGGGTAAAAACCAGTCATTGATATATTTATATTAGGGTTCAGTTTATTATGATTTTTACCCTGAAAAATAGAAGGGCTAACCAACTTTGTTTTGTCATTCGCACGGGATGAAATATTAAGTTTATTATTATTTTGAGGTACTAAAAGGTTCTTACTATTTAAATCAAACGAACTCATAACTTGCATAAATTCATTCACTGCTTGATTGACTTGAGGTAAAAAATAATTTAAAACGTAAAAATTTTTACTTATCGAATCACTTCTAGTTTGATTTTTTGGTTCCCTGTAACCCGAGGGACGAAGGGCCTTTCGTTCCTCAGGGTAATAATCAGGGTAAAAACTATAACCATAGGAACCAAGGGCCGAAGAAGACTGCATTTTTTTATTGTTCACTATAAAAAGCGAGTTGTTTTTTATTTTAGTTACATACTTAGGTGTTTCCGAAATCGTATAATTTAATAATTTCATTTTTGTATAAGTATTTAGTACAGTTCCACTGAAGATTTGTTTATTAGTATTGGTGCGTAAAGACTCGAATTTTTTGTTTTTTTGTTTGTTATTTGTACTTTCAAGAATGCCCCT
>VYLH01000395.1_pt1 | contig 10890 bp, 11 predicted proteins | sample 5114361 | NCBI WGS metagenome assembly VYLH01 (sample SAMN12291772, study PRJNA351875) | freshwater metagenome | isolation source: freshwater lake | place: USA: Michigan, Kent Lake | collected 2013-08-15
CAGAACAGAGTAAATCTGTTAAGGCAGGTGCGAAAAATCCTTCGGGAAAGAAGCAGAAACCCAAATCGTGAGGTTTGGGAATCACCGTCCGTTTACGGCGGTGAGGATGTCAAGCAGGGTTGCCATGTATTGGTACTCAGATTCAAAGGGAATTGCATCCAATCGTGGGGTTAAAGACAATAGCCCCAATTGACTGAGACCTGCTTTGGCGGCGGCCGCAATCAGCGCCCCTTCCGTAGGATCCCCCACCACTGACCAATCTTCTCCCGTTTGTTTTAGCCCGGAGTCATTACAAAGCAAACCAGCTACCAGACAATCCCCTAGGGCCGGCGGCAATTCCTCTGCAAAGGGGCTGCCAGGGTTGCCATCGGTGATCAGACTAATTTCGCCCTTGGGACTATAGCCACCACCACTAACGGCGTAATATTGCCCTTCAGTATAAATGGACTGTACAGTCATTTGATTTTCGGTCAGGGTTCCGGTTTTGTCGGAACAAATGACGGTCGCACTCCCCAATGCTTCCACTGCGGGCAGTTTACGAATAATCGCATTGCGACTGGCCATGCGGTTGACCCCAATGGCCAAGGTAATCGTTACCACTGCTGGCAGCCCTTCTGGAATCGCACTCACTGCGAGGGCAACGGCAGCTTCAAACATATCGATCCAAGATTTCCCCCGTCCTAACCCGATGGCAAAGGTCAAGGTTGCTAGGGTCAAAATTGCGTAAAGTAGGGTGCGGCTAAATTGGGCAAATTTACGGGTCAGGGGTGTGCTAAGGCTGACTCGGCTTTCCATCGACTGGGAAATCTGCCCCACTTCGGTGGCGTTGGCCGTAGAGACAACAATCCCTTTGCCCTGTCCAAAGGTAACAAAACTCCCTGCGTAGGCCATGTTTGTCCTTTCTGCTAGGGGCGTATCCCCGGGTAAGGGTTCGATCGCTTTTGACCCGGGCAAGGATTCCCCGGTCAGGGCAGACTCATCCACCTGCAAATTGCGGACTTTCAGCAGCCTCAAGTCCGCTGGTACTTTATCCCCCGATGCCAATAAAACGATATCTCCTGGCACCAAATCCTGAGATGGAATCCGGAGGGTTTGTCCCTCTCGCAACACGGTCGCTTCTGTGGTTACGGCTTTGGCTAGGGAAGCGATCGCACCTTCCGCCTTAGCTTCCTGCACATAGCCAATAATGGCATTGATCAGAGTAACTCCCCAAATCACCGAGGCATTCGTCCAAGACCCTAAAAATGCCTTAATAGTACCCGCAAGCAAGAGAATATAGAGTAGCGGCTGATGAAATTGCCCCAAAAATCTCAACCAAGCTGGTTTCCCCGGCTTAAATCGCAGTTCATTCGGGCCATATTTTTCGTAGCGACTGGCCACTGCTTCTGCTGATAAGCCCGCTGACCCATCGCTGGTCAAGTATTCAATCACCTCTGGTTGAGAAAGTTGATGATACAAGGGCAATGATAATTGAACTGGCATCATGCTCGACCATATTTAGGGTCTGCTGAAAAAGTTTTTCCTAGGGGCAGGGTGTAGGGTGTGGGGTGTGGGGTGTGGGGTTTTACCGATTTTGAGGGGGTCAATTACCTAATTTTCAGGGAAAAAAAAAGTCCAAAAGTCTTATCCAACAAGGTTTTTAGATTTATTCAGCAAGCCCTATTTAGGGTTTGCGGCAAAAAGTTTTTCCTGGGGAAGTGGGGAAGTGGGGAAGTTGTCTCATCACCCTATCACCCCAAAACCCTATCACCCTATTTATTTCCTGACGACCGACGACCGACTCCTGACGACCTTAAGCTCCCGTCTTATTTTGATAATAATCGCGGGTTCCCTTGGCATCTAGGGCTTCTCCGAGACGAGCAATCGCCTGGGCGTAGGCGGCGTTACGCAGAGATATATCGAACTCCTGGGCGAAAGACCAGACTTTTTCCGCTTCTGTCACCATTCTTTCTTTTAAGCGCTCATTGATCTCGTTTAATCGCCAATAAAGACCGCTGCGATTTTGCACCCATTCAAAATAACTCACCGTTACCCCACCGGCGTTAACCAGAATATCGGGGAAAACGAGAATCCCTTTTGAGTCTAAAATGCGATCGGCTTCTGAGGTAGTCGGACCGTTGGCCACTTCAAAGATATATTTTGCCCGCACGCGATCGGCATTTTCGGCGGTAATTTGGTTTTCTAGGGCAGCCGGAATCAAAACATCCACATCTAGGGCTAACAATTCTTCATTACTAATCGCCTCGTGTTCGACGATATTACACACAGTACCCTCACAGTAAATAGCAGTAATTCCGCGATGTTCCTGTTTATACTCACGAATGCTGGCAATATCTAGGCCTTTTTCCCGATAAATGCCGCCCTGGGAATCACTTACCGCCACCACTTGATAACCGGCTTTGGCGAGGAGATCCGCCACTACGGCCCCGGCGTTACCGAATCCCTGAACGGCTACGGTAGTATTAGCCGGTTTTTTGTCTAATTTCGGCAAAAGAGAATGAATAACATGAAAAGCTCCTGTTCCCGTCGCCGTATCGCGGCCACGACTGCCTCCCATGGTTAAAGGTTTCCCCGTCACCACCGCCGGACTAATTTTACGCTGAATGATGCTGTACTGGTCCATCATCCAACCCATGATCATCTCGTTGGTATAGACATCGGGGGCAAGAATATCGATATCGGGACCGATAAAGTCGGCTATACCCTCGATATAGCCCCGGCTAAGACGTTCTAACTCGGCTTTTGACAATTCTTTCGGATTGAGGGTAATGCCGCCCTTAGCCCCACCAAAGGGCAAATCCAGCAGGGCGCATTTAAAGGTCATCCAAAAGGCCAAGGACTGCACCTCATCAATGCTGACGTTGGGATGATAGCGCACCCCTCCTTTGCCGGGGCCGCGGGTGTCATCGTAGCGGACGCGGTAGCCTTGGAAGATTCTTAAAGTGCCGTTGTCCATACGGACGGGTATGGAGACGCTGAGACTAGCTTTGGGATATTTTAACCGCTCGATCGCATCATCGGAAATGGAGACATACTTAAGGGCGCGTTCTAGGCGACTGCTGGCATCGGTAAAGAGTGATTTCGACATGATTTTTTTCCCCCTATCTATCCCCATTAGAACACGAAAAAACAGTATATTTCGCTACAGTTTATTTTTCTTAATTAACCATAGACAGGAATTGCCGACAAGTGTTCTCAAACAAGGTTACTTGAGAGATTTTCCAGTACATCATCTACCCCACACCCCACACCCCACTTCCCTATCACCCCACTCCCCCATCCCCAACCTGCAACTAAAAAAGGGAAAGAGCGATGCTCCTCCCTTTTTTGATAATTTATTCAAGACGATTGTAGATGCACAGCAATCGAGGCTGAAATTACATCAAGCCTAATTGAGCAAGGATACCTTTGTGGGTTAAGTATTCCGTAGCTACGCCAATGACGAAACCGAGCATGGCTAAACGACCATTCCAGTTTTCAGCGAAAGCGGTGAAGCCGAGTTTGTTTTCTTGCTTATCCATGGTGAATTGCCTTCCTATAATAAAATTGCATTTGATTCAAGTGCTTGATATTAAATGTAACATAACTTCCCAGACTATGCAACATTTGTTTACATAAATTTTATTAATGTTGACCATAAACTTTTATGGGGGCAGGGTCAAGGGTGGGCAATGGCGGCCGAAAATCAAGCCTGATCTTAGTTCTAGGGCTAAATAACGGTTTTCCCATCCCTGACCGAAAAAGATTACAATCAAGCGAAAGGTCAAGAATCGATCGCCATCGAGCGAGGAGTGAATATGCGCGCCTTACTGATTTATCCCGTTTTTCCGCCGACTTTCTGGTCTTATAACAAAATTCTGGAATTAGTCGATCGCAAAGTCTTACTTCCTCCCCTGGGTATGGTGACGGTGGCGGCGATTTTACCGCAGCAATGGGAATTTAAACTGGTTGATCGCAATATTCGGGCGGTGACAGAAGCAGAATGGGATTGGGCCGAAATAGTGATTCTTTCGGGCATGATTGTGCAACGTCAAGATTTAATCGAGCAAATTCACGAAGCCAAGCAACGGGGTAAACTGGTGGCTGTGGGTGGTCCCTATCCCACTTCTATCCCCCACGAAGTGGCCGAGGCTGATTTTCTGATCCTCGATGAGGGAGAAATCACCATCCCGATGTTTGTGGAAGCATTGGCAAGAGGAGAAACTAAAGGTGTTTTCCGCACCACAGAAAAACCCGATGTGACAATTACCCCGATCCCACGCTACGATCTGCTCGATTTTGAAGCTTATGATTCCATGTCGGTACAATTCTCGCGCGGATGTCCCTTCCAGTGCGAATTTTGCGATATTATCGTTCTCTACGGTCGTAAACCCCGCACCAAAACCCCCGCACAATTATTAAAAGAATTAGATTATCTCTACGAGTTAGGTTGGCGCCGGGGCGTGTTCATGGTGGATGATAATTTTATTGGCAACAAGCGCAACGTTAAATTACTCCTCAAAGAATTAAAAGTTTGGCAAGAAGAACACCAGTATCCTTTCCGGTTTAACACGGAAGCATCGGTGGATTTAGCCGCCGATCCCGAATTAATGGAAATGATGGTTGATTGTTACTTTGATGCCGTCTTTTTAGGTATTGAAACCCCCGACGAAGAAAGTTTACAATTAACCAAAAAATTCCAAAATACCCGTAGTTCGTTAACCGAGACGGTAGAAAAGATTATTAAAGCCGGATTGCGCCCTATGGCGGGATTTATCATCGGTTTTGATGGCGAGAAAAAAGGAGCGGCCGATCGCATTATTAATTTTGTCGAAGAAGCGGCCATTCCCACGGCTCTCTTCGGAATGTTACAAGCTTTACCCAATACCGCCCTATGGACTCGCTTGGAAAAAGAAGGACGACTACGATTAACGGGGAAACAGGACATTAACCAAAGTACCCTAATGAATTTCGTTCCCACTCGGCCGATCGAAGATATTGCCACAGAATATATTGAAGCCTTCTGGAAATTGTACGATCCGGAGGTATTTCTTGATCGCACCTATCGCTGTTTCCTGAAATTAGGCGCACCTAAAGCGAAACCAGCCTTTAAACTGCCTCGCCGGGCCGATCTCTATGCCCTAGCGGTAATTATCTGGCGACAGGGCTTTAAACGTTCCACTCGCTGGAAATTCTGGCAGAATTTATTCGGTATTTTGCGCCATAATCCCGCCAATGCCGAACACTATATCACTGTCTGCGCCCACAACGAGCATTTCCTGGAATACCGTCAGATTGTTCGGGATGAAATTATGGCACAATTAGCCGAATTTCAACGCCAAGAGGCATTAACATCGGAAAAAACCGCCATAGCGGCCTAATTAGGGTATGCTGAAAAAGTTTTTCCTGGGGGCAGGGTGTGGGGTGTGGGGTGTGGGGTGTGGGGTTTTACCGGTTTTGAGGGGGCCAATTACCTAATTTTCAGGAAAAAAGTCCCGGAATTTTCCCCCTGATCACTCCCATGCCCAGTACTTTTTGATTGACAAAAAGTCTAAAAGTCTTACCCAACAATGTTTTTAGATTTATTCAGCAGCTCCTAATTATTCCGAGGATGGGTTATTTACCCATCCTGAACATTTTCTGTCCTGATGGTGGACGATCGATAAATCAATACTATTCCTATTTTCCGGTTAAAAATTCCCTCAATCTCTGCCAAAGCAATTCAGTATAATTTCTTAATTTTCTAGATATAACTACATTTTTTCCCTAAAATGTTAGCTGGAATACTGAATAAATCGAGAAAATCTGGATAAAGCCAGTATTTTTAGCTCCTTAACCCTATAAATCAAGGGAAAGTCAATGATTACTCGTCAAGAACTTAAGAAACTACAATCCCTAGCTCAAATACCCGCCCTTTCCATTCTCTTACCTACCCATCGCACCTCACCGGATAACAAACAAGACCCTATTCTCGTTAAAAATTTGGTCGATGAAGCAAAGCACCGATTATCGGCAGAATTCTCTAAACGTGAAATCGAACCTTTGTTCGAGCGCCTCGATAGTCTAGTGGCTGAAATAGATTATCCTTATACTCTAGATGGATTAGCTATCTATATTGGTCCGGATATTGCCAAGCTTTATAACCTGCCTTTTTCTGTCCAGGCAAGAGTTGTCATCGATAAAACCTTTGCCACACGGGATTTAGTTTATGGATTACATCGAGAACAACCCTATTGGCTGTTACTATTAAGTCAGGGTTCTACTCGTTTAATCTCAGCTACAGGAGAAACTCTCGAAGAAATTCGCGATCAAAATTTTCCCTTAGAAATGACTGGACCGGGGGCCACCGCACCACTGCCCTTTGATGCCGATACCAGTTATCTAGATGATAGAATCCGGCGATTTTTCCAGCAGGTAGATAATGCTCTGGGTGAATACATTGACATTGATGATTCTTCCCCTTTGATTGTGGGTGGAGTGGTTCGTCAAATTTCCTTCTTTCAAGAAGTTTCACAGTACACATCAGCAATTGTTGGCACTTTAACCGGCAATTTTGACAAAACCTCACTGCCAGAATTAATTCCGCAAGTATTGCCGATTATGCATTCAGTGCGTCAGACTCAAAAAACTGAAGCCCTGCAAGCTTTGGACGCGGCAGTCAGCGCTCAAAAAGTTATCTCTACCCTGGGAGAAGTGTGGCGTTTAGCGCAGGAAGGTCGAGGAAAATTGTTATTAGTGGATAAAAATTACCATGTACCCGCAGTTTTAAGCGAAAACGGTGATTTGATACTGGTGGAAAACGTCGGTGGTACGGAGGTAATCGATGATGCAGTGGATGAAATTATCGAAGTGGTATTGGCCAAGGGAGGACGTGTAGCTTTAGTCGATGAAGATTCCTTGAACGATTACCAAAAAATTGCCTTAATTTTGCGTTATTAGACCTAATGTTCCGTTTCACAAGCCCCAATACTAACCCATTGACTAGAACCATCAGACCAGTATTCTTTTTTCCAGATGGGGGCATTATGCTTGAGAGTATCAATAGCATAACGACAGGCTGCGAAAGCTTCCCCCCGATGGGGACAACCCACCGCTACTAAGACGCTAATTTCACCGATTTGTAGCTTACCGGTGCGATGGTGAATGACAACTCGATTGGTATCGGGCCAGGTTTGCCGAATTTGCCCGGCAATTTGCCGGAAAACCTCGATCGCCATGGGTTCGTAGGCCTGATAATCAAGATAAATAACCGGTTTACCGTCGGTTTGCTCCCGTACAGTGCCACTCATTAGTACAATAGCACCATTAGCCCCATCATCGGCTAATTGATATACTTCCTGCAAAGATAAGGGAGCAAAACTGACGCGAAAACTATCTGGTGTCATGGATGAGGTGATGGGTGTGGGGTGTGGGGTGTGGGGTGTAGGGAGAAGGGTGTGGGGTGTAGGGTGTGGGGTGTAGGGTGTGGGGAGAAGGGTGTGGGGAGAAGGGTGTGGGGAGAAGGGTGTGGGGAAGGGTGTGGGGAGAAGGGTGTGGGGAGAAGGGTGTGGGGTGTAGGGAGTGGGGTGTAGGGAGTGGGGTGTGGGGTGTGGGGTGTAGGGTGTGGGGTGTAGGGAGTGGGGTGTGGGGTGTGGGGTGTAGGGAGTGGGGTGTAGGGTGTGGGGTGTAGGGTGTGGGAATTAGGAATTAGGAAGTGGGGGGAATAAATAAAATAATCTCCTGACTACTGCCTTCCTTAACAACATAGCTATCGCTTTTTCGGAGTCAAGAGATGTTTCTATTTTTTCATCTTCATAAAGACAATTGCTGTCAAACCAGCGAGTCAAGTATTTTGGATGTATTTGTACTTCCTTGATATGTTTGTCTTTGAGTCTTTCAGTCAATGGGAATTTTAAGGAACCCATTCTTAAGTGGGTGGGTGGAATTAAATATAAGATGAACGTAGGTTGGGTTGAAGCATGAAACCCAACGCCCGCATGGGTTACGCTACCGCTAACCCATCCTACAAATAATTGTGCCCCGTCCGATCCAAAGCAGTCAGGGAGTTAAAAGTTTTTACTGTAGCTTTAGTGTATAGTGAAATATTCTCAACGTCAAGCCGTCCTTTTAGGCTGGGGTTTCAAACCGATTATTTTCGATGAAAAAATTAATTCTAGCCACGAGTAACCTGGGTAAATTAGCAGAGATAGGCGAATACTTAACTGATATTGACCTAGAATTGCAGTTAAAACCCGATGATTTAGAGATAGAGGAAACCGGGGCGACTTTTGCCGAAAATGCCTATTTAAAAGCTGCTCAAATTGCCCTAACATTGGGAGAATGGTCGATCGCTGATGATTCGGGATTGGAAGTAACCGGGTTAGGAAATGCCCCGGGGATTTACTCGGCCCGCTACGGTGAAAATGATCGAGAAAGAATCGATCGCCTCGTCAGAGAATTAGGAGATAATCAGGATCGCTCGGCCCGTTTTGTCTGTGTAATTGCGATCGCCCGTCCCGATGGTGAGATTGCCTTGAGCGCCACAGGAATCTGTACGGGAGAAATTTTAACCAGTCCTAGGGGTAAAGGTGGTTTTGGTTACGATCCGATTTTTTATGTTCCCGAATACGCTTTAACCTTTGCGGAAATGTCTCCCGAATTAAAAAGAAAAATTAGCCACCGAGGACGAGCTTTTGAGCAATTGCTGCCCCATCTCAAGACTCTCGCGGGTACAAATTCATCAAGGCTCTGACTTGTTCAGCATGATAAGAGCTTCTTGTCAAGGGACTCGCAACAATTTGTAAAAATCCCAGAGACTCCCCATATTCGCGCCAAGCGTGGAACTGTTCGGGGGTGATAAATTCCTGTACACCGAGATGTTTTGGCGATGGTTGCAGATACTGCCCGATGGTGAGAATATCACAATCGACGGCCCGTAAATCGCGCATTACTTGGCGCACTTCCTCGTCGGTTTCCCCCAATCCCACCATAATGCCCGATTTTGTGTAGGTAGCGGGAACAATGGCGCGAGCGCGCTGCAATAATTCTAGAGAACGCTGGTAATCACCCTGGGGACGCACACGACGGTAGAGACGGGGAACAGTTTCGGTATTGTGGTTTAAAACTTCAGGTTTAGCGGCAAGAATTAAAGCTAAAGCCTGCCAATTGCCACAAAGATCGGGAATCAGCACTTCGATGGTGGTTTTTGGGGAAATGCGGCGAATTTCCTCGATACAACGGACAAATTGACTAGCGCCCCCATCAGCCAAATCATCGCGATTGACAGAAGTGATCACTACATGATTAAGATCGAGACGTTGCACGGCTGCCGCTAGTCGCTGGGGTTCCGTGGAGTCTAAAGGTTGCGGTTTTTTCTCAAAATCTATATCACAGTAAGGACAGGCGCGAGTGCAAGCAGGACCCATAATTAAAAAGGTAGCCGTCCCCGCGTGGAAACATTCGCCGATATTGGGACAGGAAGCCTCCTCACAAACGGTATTTAAGCCTAAATCGCGTAAAACTTCCTTAACACTGCCGACTCGCTGCCATTGCGGTGCTTTTACCCGTAACCACTCTGGTTTGACCGTCACGCCTGAACTACTCCGATAATTTTTGCCTATATCTGTAATATCCTAGCAAGTCTCGACCCAATCAAGGCAGAATATGCTATGATAATTTAGCTAAAAACTTTCGGGATGTAGCGCAGCTTGGTAGCGCACTTCGTTCGGGACGAAGGGGCCGCAGGTTCGAATCCTGTCATCCCGATTAAAGACAATCAAGGTGTAATCTGTTCTATGGTTAAGTAGATAGGTGTTAAAAATTGTCAGTAAGTAGCTGGTTATAATTAAATTAAAAATGGATTTTAGGTTCGATCCCCCCTTAATCCCCCCTTGATAAGGGGGGTGCCGATCCCCCCTTAATCCCCCCTTGATAAGGGGGGTGCCGATCCCCCCTTAATCCCCCCTTGATAAGGGGGGTGCCCCTACTTAGATCATGAAAATTGAGGAATTACTCAAAAACAAACGAGAAAAAATCATTGCTATTGCTGCTAAACACGGCGCAAATAACGTGCGAATCTTTGGTTCTGTCGCACGGGGAGAAGCTGACGAAAAAAGCGATATTGATTTATTAATTGATTATTGTAGCGAACGTCGGAGTCCCTGGTTTCCTTTGCCGTTAATTCGAGAACTCGAAGCTTTGTTAGGCTGCAAAGTTGATATTGTTACCGAACAGGGACTTAAAGATAGAATCAGAGAGCGGGTACTTAAAGAAGCAATACCACTATGAGAGATGATACCGAACGCTTGCGGGATATTTTAGAAGCAATTGAGCGGGTAGAAAAGTATGCTCCACAGGGAAAAACCGTGTTTGAACAACAAGAATTAATTCAAACTTGGATTGTCTATCATTTACAAATTATTGGTGAAGCAGCGAGAGCAACTTCTCAAGAATTTCAAGCAAGATACCCCGAAGTTACTTGGCGAGATGCCAGCGATCTAAGAAACTTAACTATTCATGAATATTTTCGTATCAATCTAGAGATTATTTGGGATATTGTTGAAAATGACATTCCTCCTCTAAAACAACAAATCGAAGCTATTTTACAGGAATTGATTTGACGAAACCCAGTCCAATTATTTAAAACTGTTGGGTTTTAGGTTCGATCCCCCCTGCCCCCCTTGATAAGGGGGGTGCCGATAGGCGGGGGGATCCCCCTTGATAAGGGGGGTGTCGATCCCCCCTTAATCCCCCCTTGATAAGGGGGGCATTTGATAATTTTTAAAGCCTACCGACTTAGTAGGTTGATTCATGAATCAATAGAACTCTTGCAAATTAATTATATGTTATAATGATTGGTTAACTAATTTTCCCAAAAAAATTAGTTAACCAGTACATTCGTCCTGAATGAAAACTTGAAGTTTAACTTTTAAC
>VYLH01000180.1_pt1 | contig 10686 bp, 9 predicted proteins | sample 5114361 | NCBI WGS metagenome assembly VYLH01 (sample SAMN12291772, study PRJNA351875) | freshwater metagenome | isolation source: freshwater lake | place: USA: Michigan, Kent Lake | collected 2013-08-15
AGGGGCTTTGATTAAATCTCCCCGTGAAGTAGCGACAAAACTTTCAATTCCCGCGTCAATTCCTAAACAGGTCTTCCCTACTGTCATATCGGGAACTAATTCCGTAGATTGGAAGGAAACCGAAACGTAAAATCCCGACGCTTTTTGGATAATTCGAGCTTGTTTAGGCTCGAACCAGGGCGGGTACTTTCTGGATTTCCTAATCCGAATTTTTCCCAATTGTGGAAAATTTAAGTATTCGTCACCTAAGAAGTTTATTGTAGGGGGTCTAAGTGGGTTTTAGCCTAACTGCCTAATCAAACAACAATCTTAAGCTTTATCTCCTCAGTCCTCAACAGTGGTACAATTGCCGTCATAGCTAGGGGTGTCTGAGGCAATCAGGCTGAGAAAGACCCTTAGAACCTGAGACTGGGTAATTCCAGCGTAGGGAAGCTGTTTACAGAGGAAATAAAATTATGAGACAAGAATGGGTTGCCCCCCGGCGCGGACAAGCAAATGTATCGCAAATGCACTACGCCCGTCAGGGGATAATTACCGAAGAGATGGCTTATGTGGCAAAACGGGAAAATCTCTCTCCCGAATTGATTCGCAGCGAAATCGCCCGAGGAAGACTGATTATTCCCGCTAATATCAATCACCTCAACCTCGAACCTATGGCGATCGGTATTGCTTCTAAGTGTAAAGTTAATGCTAATATCGGGGCTTCCCCTAACTCCTCGAATATTAACGAAGAACTGGAAAAATTACACCTAGCGGTCAAATACGGCGCAGATACGGTGATGGATCTCTCCACCGGTGGCGGTAATTTGGACGAAATTCGCACTGCGATTATCAATGCTTCTCCTGTCCCCATCGGTACTGTACCCATCTATCAAGCGGTGGAAAGCGTTCACGGCAATATTGAAAAACTCACCCCCGAAGATTTCCTCCATATTATCGAAAAACACGCCCAGCAAGGGGTAGATTACATGACGATTCATGCGGGAATCCTCATCGAACACCTGCCTTTAGTCAAAACCCGTCTGACCGGGATTGTCTCCAGGGGCGGTGGTATTATTGCTAAGTGGATGTTACACCACCACAAGCAAAATCCTCTCTACACCCATTTCGATGAAATTATCGAGATTTTCCAGCGTTATGACGTTTCTTTTAGTCTCGGTGACTCCCTGCGTCCTGGTTGTACCCATGATGCTTCCGATGCGGCCCAATTAGCGGAATTGAAAACCCTCGGCCAACTGACGCGCCGCGCTTGGGAACACGATGTACAGGTGATGGTGGAAGGACCGGGCCATGTTCCCATGGATCAAATTGAATTTAATGTGAAAAAACAGATGGAGGAGTGTAGCGAAGCACCTTTCTATGTTCTTGGTCCCCTTGTCACCGATATTGCCCCAGGATACGATCATATCACTTCGGCGATCGGGGCGGCTCTGGCGGGTTGGTACGGGACGGCGATGTTATGTTATGTCACCCCGAAAGAGCATCTCGGTTTACCCAACGCTGAAGATGTGCGAAATGGCTTAATTGCCTACAAAATAGCGGCTCATGCGGCAGATATCGCCCGTCATCGTCCAGGAGCGCGGGATCGTGACGATGAACTCTCCATTGCTCGTTATAATTTCGATTGGAATCGTCAATTTCAGTTATCCTTGGATCCCGATCGCGCTAAGGAATACCACGATGAGACTTTACCCGCAGATATTTATAAGACGGCGGAGTTTTGTTCGATGTGTGGACCGAAATTCTGTCCGATGCAAACTAAAGTCGATGCCGATGCGATTACGGAATTAGAGAAGTTTCTCGCTAGTCAGAATCAAGACAATTTAACCCCGGTTTAAAGGGGAGTTATGGGAAGGGCTGCTTGATTTCAGCCCTATTCCTAGCATAGAAGTCAAAATTCTGGGAATAGCCGCCGATTTTTTGACTAATTGACCCGTTTTTCTAGATATTGACCGATCATCAATTCTTGACCGGCGCGAGAGATAATAGTTTGTCGGGTGCGATATTGTTGACCGATGAGTTTAATTTCTTCTTCAAAGACAGAACCGGCGTATTCTGTTCTCAGACAGAGAGTAGAGGGGTTAGGAAAGGTATAAATAGCGCTAACGGGTTTATCCGTCGCAAATCCCCGATCGCGATAGAGAATATTATCTAAAATACCGAATATAGTCGAACCGTTGGAGGGTTTTTTACTCTGGGGACGGAGATAATTACTTTGCCAAGTCACTTCCGTACCACCTAATAGAACTGTATCTTCCAGATTATGTAAACGGGCCAGTTGAATTAATGGTTCGCTGCCTTGGGGTAAATATTTAATCTCGATGGCGCTGATAACTTCTTGGGGTTCCGTTTCTTGGGTGAGGGTGTAATAACGTCTCTGGGATTGCCAGCGTCCTTCTGTCTGCTTAAAAAAGGCTAAAGCCAAAGTTTCTAGCGATAATTGGGCGGTTTGAATTAATGTCATAGAAATAAAACCTTTCCTGTTTTTTGGGAGAGCAGATTTGTTATCCTTTGTCAAGAGTTTGCCAGAGAATTGTTACACATCTTAATACAATTATAAGCTGTTAAGTATTTAAATTGCCAGTTGAGATGAGGCACTCTTGCAAGAGGCAAGAGGCAGGAGATAGGGTGGTCACTGCGTGCGCGTTGCGGGGGGTTTTGGGGTTTTAGTTGAAATTCCCCCACTTCCCCACTTCCCACTTCCCCATTTCCCCACTTCCCCATCCCCCAACCCCCTTTTTAGCTGTTACTTTTCACCCGATCTGCCCAGTCTTGGTATTGTTAAAAATATAGAACCTCCGAACAAGGTCTCAACTCCGTGCAGTTAAAACAAGTCATCATCGCTCACAAGGCCAACCATCCCCAAAGTAAAGCATGGGCGGAAAAATGCGCTAAACAGTTAGAAGCCCGTCAGTGTAAAGTTTTAATGGGACCCAGTGGCTTTAAAGATAATCCCTATCCGGTATTTTTAGCCTCAGCATCGGAAAAAATCGACCTTGCCATCGTTTTGGGGGGAGATGGAACCATTTTAGCCGCCGCTCGCTATTTAGCTCACGAAGACATTCCAATTTTAGCGGTGAATGTCGGCGGCCATCTGGGATTTTTAACGGAACCTTTTGAGATTTTCCAGGATACGGAGACGGTCTGGGATCGTTTACAATCCGACCACTACGCGGTACAACAACGGATGATGTTAAAGGCCAGAATCTATGAAGGGGATAAAAGAAACCCGCAGCCAGTGAGCGAGGCATTTTATGCCCTGAATGAGATGTGTGTGAAACCCGCTAGTATCGATAGGATGCCCACCTCAATCCTCGAAATCGAAGTGGACGGGGAAGTAGTAGATCAGTACCAAGGAGATGGTTTATTAGTGGCTACTCCCACGGGGTCCACCTGTTACACCGCTTCCGCTAATGGCCCGATTATACACCCCGGCATGGAAGCGATCGCTGTCACCCCGATTTGTCCCTTGAGTCTCTCCAGTCGGCCGATTGTCATTCCCCCGGCATCTCTGGTCAGTATTTGGCCTCTGGGAGACTACGAATTAAACACTAAACTCTGGATGGATGGCGCTTTAGCCACTTCCATTTGGCCCGGGCAATGGGTGGGAGTTACCAAAGCTGAAAAATTCGCCCAATTTATTATCCTGCGGGAAAGCTATTCTTTTTATCAGACTCTACAGGAAAAATTACAATGGGCCGGAGCGAGAATTCATTATGATGGCAATCGTCATAATTAGGGTTTGCGGCAAAAAGTTTTTCGTGGGTGTAGGGTGTAGGGTGTAGGGTTTTACCGATTTTCAGGGGGTCAATTACCTAATTTTCAGGGAAAAAGTGCCTAAATTCCCCCCGATCACTCCCATATCTGGTACTTTTTGATTTACAAAAACTCTAAAAGTCTTAACCAACAAGGGTTTTACCATTATTCAGCCAGCCCTACTTATAATTACCGAGATGCCAGTAGGGATCGTTAAAGGTTGAGCGGGGTCGAAGGAGCAAAAGGCCCCTTGCACCCCAGCGAATAGAGGGTCAAAAGTTGTCAAAATATTTGACAAAATTGCCACTTTATGGTAAGAAATTGGGTTATTCTTGTCCCGTAAATTTTAAATTTCATCCCATCCAGTTAAGCCAGAAGACATAACATAACTGGTAACGGTTGCTTCAAAAAAGTTAGCTTTGGTGTGGCCTTCTTTTTTGGTATCGGAGAAGCGTTCCAGATGATTATAGGGACTTTTGTTATACTTTTCTTCCTTGTATAAAGGCTCAAGTCCGATCGCTTTCAGTCGAATATTAGCGAGGTATTTGGTGTACTGTTCGGTACTGTATTCGGTAATACCTAAAATGTCGTTGCCAACAATGTGATTTGTCCAGCGACATTCGTGTTTAACGGCCGTATCGAACATCTCATAAATCTGTTCAACGGAATGGGAAAAAGTTGCCATGGCTTCGGGAATAAGTTTCTGATACAAACGGACGTGACTTAATTCGTCCCGGTTGATCATTTTGAAAACGTCAGCACTACCGGACATTAGCTGTCGAGAAGCGAGATTATAGAAAAAGATAAAGCCGTTGTAAAAATACAAACTCTCCAGCAAATAATCGGCAAGAAGGGCGATAAAATAGCTTTCAGTAGTTTGTTTGTCGATGTATTGCTGGTAGAGACTAGCGATAAATTCACAGCGATCCTTGAGAACTTTATCGGTACGCCAAAAGTCATAAACTTCGCCTCTGCGATCCGAGGGAATAATGGTTTCAATTAAGTATTGATAACTTTGATTGTGCATGGCTTCTTGAGAAATTTGTTCCGCCATACAAAGACTAATTTCTGGCGCAGTGACGCTACCTTTTAGGTGGGGAATATTACAGGTTTGCACGGAATCAAGAAAAGTTAGATAGGATAAAATACCATCATAAGCATATCTTTCTTCGTCGGTAAGATGCCCGTATTCAGTCACGTCTTGAGTGATATCTAAGCGTTGCGGAATCCAGAAATTTTCGCGCATTTGTTGATATAAACCCACCGCCCAGGTGTAGCGGACATCGTTTAACTGCATCAGGTTGGTGGTGTTACCAAACCAGATCGAACGGTTTTCGATCGCATCATCTCCCGCCGGATTGAAGATCGGGGAAATGGGCATCGAATGGCAAGAATTAACTAAATGTAAGGACATGATTACTTGGATATTATGGCACTTTTAGGTTATAATAGATTTTCGGTAAAAAGTCAAATGTTTTGATTTTGATTAGGAATAAATTCAAAATCTAGGGCTTCTGCCAAAGTAAATGGGCAATCCTTCGGGAATTTCTCTAGGTTTATCCCTGTTTCAATAGCGGCTTTTTTTCTGACCTTATTATAGCATTTTTTTAAATTGTCTTCTGTTAAAAAACTCTTAAGACTAGGGCTATTTTCTAAATCTTCTTCGATTCTTTCTCGCTGCTCAAAAAGGGTTAATGCCCAGCTTCTGGTTTGTTTTTCTGGCTCTTGTAAGTATTTTAGTAAATGCCATAAAATCACGGTCAGATTGCTTTTAAGGGCTTTCTGTTGACTGATAGACATAGATTTTATTTCTTCAATTAAATTCTCTAAATCTAAATCAGAAAACCGATGATTTTCTAGTAAAGATATGGTTTTCTCTATCCAGAGATAGTAATCCTGTTCGTATAAAGTCTTATCCATAGCTGTGATTAGGTGATGAGTAGGACTTATTTTAAATGATATAAAAAAATTAAGGTGGGCATTGCCCACCCAAGTTAACCTTAATTAGCGCAACTAGAACAACTATCGTCAGACTCTCGAAAATTGTCCTTTTGTACGGTACGGATATAATAAATCGCTTTACACCCCAATTCCCACGCCATGATGAGAGTATCAAAGATATCTTTAGCAGTGAGACAACGGTTGGGTTCTGCGGGGAAATAAACCCCTTCATTGAGGTTGAATAATAATTCCATAGAAATCCCCGTATCAATCCATTCTTGCATAGTAGCGATCGCTTTTACCACTTGTTGCTGTTCGAGATTTTTATTCTCTGGATAAAACCAGAAAGCTTCTTCAATAAAAGGTGGTGCGATGGGAACGGTTCCCTTTGCCCATTTATCGTAGAAAAAGCGACTATAAACCGGCAAAACACTAGCGGTACATCCCTGTACCAAACTAGAGGAAGTATTAGGAGCAATGGCGGTAATATGGGAGTTACGGATGCCAAATCGTTGAATATCTTCGGCTAATTGTTGCCATCTTTGCGGTTGCACCGCGTTATTTAAAAACCATGCCACTGGTTTTGCTCCGATTAATTTACCTTGACTCCATTCACTACCCAAGAAAGCTTGATAAGCGCCGCGTTCTTTGGCTAATTCCATCGAAGAATAGGTACACCAATAGCCAATTTCTTCAAATAAATTACTAATTTCTGACAGGTTATTGTAGGATAATTTCCGTTTAGCTAACCAGTCAGCCAATCCCATCGCCCCTACCCCAATAGTGCGATATTTATCGTTGTGGTTTTTAGCATTATCAAAGGGAGGATTAGTGATATCGATAGTATTGTCGAGAATCCTGACAGCGATTTGACAATTAGACTCGATTTCTTCCCTGTCGATATTGGCTAAATTAAGGCTAACTAAATTACAGCAATGGGCAGTTTTATCGGGGGTGACATTGCTAAAAGATTCGGTGCATTGTCCTGTTAGAATGCCGTTAAACATTCCCAGATGACGCTTGGGTTCTGTAAAACAGTAGGTGTCATCTCGACGACAGGTTAACTCTACCGATTCAATGCGAATAAACTGAGTGGCCGAACGTTGGGGTTCTTTTAAAGTCCATTGTAAGCGATGGGTTTTAAGTCCCAATTGACCAAGTTGAAATAGTCCGACAGAATTAATCAGTAAACGATATTTTGGTTGACAGAGATATTCTTGATAATTTCCCTTTCCATTTGGCATCAATTTATAGCCACCGTCATCCATAAAAGTAACTTTGGAATCAACTCCTAAAGTCTGTAACATTAGGCGAATATCGAGCAAAAATTGCCGGTTAACAGCAGCAATCTGGAGAGACTCGTTAGAACCATTGCGGGCAACTGTTCCATCGGCATCAAGTAAACCAGCTAACCATTCTAAACGAGATTTAATTGTGTAACCATTGAGAGGAACTGTAAATTTACTGGGAATATCTAACGGGAGTTTACAGACGATCCGATCTTGTTTACTGTCATGATATACCCCTAGGGTATCGGTTTCTTTTCTCCAAAAAGTACCTTTTTCAATAGAGCCATTTCCCCGATATTTGTTACGAATAGCCAATAAGGGAAGTAACTCTTTTTTAACTCCGTATAGGTCAACTTCTGGCATTCCATTGTTTCCGTAACTCCCATCTCCAGAAAAGAATCCTGCGGTGTAGGCGTAGGGAAAGTCAAGATCATTTTCTGACTGGATGAGAGGCAGCTGGTATTTAATTAATTTATCTCCTTGTTTGAGGTCTTTTGCCTCCACAATTTCCACGGTTCCCTTGTAGTTCTTCTGAACGTAAAACTTATGGTAGTAAGTACATTCTAATGCCTCTCCGTTAGAGAAATTGACCTTTAATAAAGGCTGGTTTTCTCCAGTCTTTTTAACTAATACTTCTGACCACTCCAATCCATTCCAGACATTAACATATTCCCCCACCAAATCAGCGATTGCTATTTGTCCTCGGTCAGTGAGAATTTTTGTTTCTCCCGCGACGCATAAATTTACACCGGGGATATAGCCATCGTGCTTATTAGGATTAGCGCGATTGATGGTATCTTTGAAGGCAATGTAGGGCATTCCTGTTTCTACTTGGGAACGCATGATACTTTTAAATAAGTCCCGGGCATTGATTTTTTTATAGAGGAGAATCTCTTGATCTAAATTAGCTTCTACTAAACGATAGGCCTCTTCAAATTCTTCCCCCCATAGTTCCGCTAATTCTATACCTAATTTATTGCGAACTTCGTAGGGATCTACTAATGTCCACTCGGCTTTATTTATCACCCGACGCATGAATTCATCGGTGATAACTAATTGGGGAAAAACATCATAAGCTTTACGTCTTTGATCACCGTTTTCTGTCTGCATTTCCAGAAATTCTGGCACATCTAAATGCCAGATGTCAACACCGATAGTTACTGCCCCGGCGCGTCTTCCCCCCTGATTTACTGCAATAGCTGTATCGTTGAGTAATTTAATCCAAGGAATAATCCCCCCGGAAGCATTAGCTTTCCCCATTACCCAGCTACCAGTGGCGCGAATTCTACTCACATTCACCCCGACACCGCCACCATTTTTTGAGATGCGGGCAGCATTAGTAATCTCGTCGAAAATGCTTTCTAAACTGTCGTCAATGGAGAGGATAAAACAACTGGTTAAGGAACCTTTGGGAGTGCGTAAATTGGCTAAAATTGGGGTGGCGAGAGAGATTTTTCTTTGAGCAATCGCTTGATAAAATTTCTTCGCCCAGGGGAGTCTATTAGCTGGTTCTTCCACAGTGGCAAGCAGCAAGGAACAGGTTAATAATGCCTCTTGGGGTAACTCATTTTTGAGTAAATAACGGCTAGTGATTAACAATGCCCCTGCGTAATCATAATCGATGTCCCAATCGGAATTAATCCAAGAACCAGCTTCTTTTAATTCTGCCTCGGAATAGATGAGAATCCTTTCGTCGTACAGCCGATTTTTAACTTGAGTTTTGACAGTTTTCTCGTAATTTCCGTACTGATAACCCCGGACTACTAAGGTATCTTTCCACAGACTCCAAATATGCAATCTTCCCGCCACATAGCGCCAATCCGGTTCCTCGGGACTACACATTTCTAGGGCGCAATTAATTAAATTATCCTGTATTTCCCTGGTGGTAATCCCATCCCGCAGGCGCGTGGTTAAACCTGCTTCTAAGGCGATTGAATTGACTTTTTTGCCTTCACAAGCCCACTCTACCACGTCGCGAATTTTGCCGATATTTAAGCTTGTGGTGGAACCATCGCGCCGAATCACTCTAATTCCATGGCTGCCCATATTAGCTAAAGGGGTAGAACGAAAGGGTATTACTTCGTTATTTTTGTGAATGGAGACGGTAGTAGTCAAGGGCTTTGATTGCATAATTAGGAAATTGCGGCGTTAAAAAATTTGACAAATTAATCTATTTGTACTAGAGTATTATATCAGATTTTCTGGGAAAACACAACATCTAGCGTGTTAAATAATCTTATCACTCTATATATGGTATAGCCAGGATTATTTTGTTCCCTAAAAACAGTGTTTTGGCTGACATTTTCTGGAAAAAATTCTTGATTTTCCAGAAAAATGTAGTTCTTTTGTATGCTTGACAAAAAGCTTTTTCTTTGGTACGAAAAACAGATTGACAAAATATTTTTGATCCGATTCTGCTTGACTGCTGAGGAGGTTGTGGTCAGACTTTAGCTAATGGCTGATAGCTTATGGGTATAGTTTTGTTCTTAAGTACCTAAGTAGGGAGGCACAATTATTTGTAAGATGGGTTAGCGGTAGCGTAACATAATCGGGCGTTGGGTTTCATGCTTCAACCCAACCTACGTTCTGTCCTGGGAGATATTGCTTTTACTCCCGAAGGGGAAATCATTCAGGATAAATTCTCCGTGGCACAAATTAAAATGAATGCCGATGGTAAAAATGGTAAATTTACTTTTGTGGAAAATTAATAAGTAAGTGGTTCTTCTCGTTTCTACCTCGTTGCAAGGGTCTCCCTTGCAACGCATTTCCAGAGGTTCTAGCTCTTGTGTAATACTAAATCCTGTTTAAAGTGTTCAAGAGTGTTAAAGTCGAGTCCAAAATCAACATAATCCTGTTTTGACTTGCAATGTTCTATTCAATTAATTTCTCTAGGGATAGGACAGTATTCGATGGTGGTGTTGGACAAGAATAAAAGAAAAATGTAGGTTGGTTTTCCCTTTCTTCAGAAATTCTTCTTAAGTTTTCGTGTTCCCTAATTCTTGCTCTAAGCTAGTTCTGGAATTTCTGGCAATTATTAGTAGTGAAATTTACAGGAAACAATAACAATTTCTTGATCAGACACGCTATAAACTAGGCGATGTTCTTTTGTAATGCGTCGTGACCATAATCCTGATAGTTCATGTTTTAATGCTTCTGGTTTTCCTAATCCAGAAAAAGGCTCTCTTTGAACATCTTTAATAAGGCTGACAATTTTAGCGTCAACTTTTTTGTCTGCGATCGCCCATTAATTAAACTCATCAAAACTTCGGGTTAGAAAGGCGACTTTCCTGATCAGTTAGCAGCATCTACATAAATATAACTATCAGGATTTTTCAGAGATTCTCTTGCCTCTTGGAGATGTTGACGGTTAGCTTCTGTGGAAAGCAGATAGTCCGTTTCATCCATTTCAGCAGCTTCTTTAATCAATAAAATCGCTTCGACAACTGTTCCTTCTGGTAAGTCGAGGTGAGGTAAACTAAGTTGACCATTTTTGATGATTGTTTGGTATTTTAGTGCATTCATAGAATTCTACTATTCTTGATATTCTATTAATTATAAGTAGGTAGGCGTTAAAAATTATCAGATGCCCCCCTTATTAAGCTATCCATTAGTCGGATCTTTCTTAACAAAAAGAGAAGAAACTTAAAAAAAGGGGAAACGATTGATAGGTATAGTTTTGAAAGAAGGAATTAAGGTGGAG
>VYLH01000183.1_pt1 | contig 10603 bp, 9 predicted proteins | sample 5114361 | NCBI WGS metagenome assembly VYLH01 (sample SAMN12291772, study PRJNA351875) | freshwater metagenome | isolation source: freshwater lake | place: USA: Michigan, Kent Lake | collected 2013-08-15
CCGATGATCGCCGCCCTCATCCGCTGGTCGGTCGCCAACCGGTTCTTCGTGGTGCTGGCGGCGCTGGCCGTCCTGGCGACCGGCGTCTGGGCGGTGCGCGTCACGCCGGTCGACGCCCTGCCGGACCTGTCGGACGTTCAGGTGATCATCCGCACCAGCTATCCCGGCCAGGCGCCGCAGATCGTCGAGAACCAGGTCACCTACCCCCTGGCCACCACCATGCTGTCGGCGCCCGGCGCCAGGACCGTGCGGGGCTACTCCTTCTTCGGCGACAGCTTCGTCTATGTGATCTTCGAGGACGGGACCGACCTCTACTGGGCCCGCTCGCGAGTGCTGGAATACCTCAGCCAGGTGCAAAGCCGTTTGCCGGAGGCAGCCAAGCCGGCGCTTGGCCCGGACGCCACGGGTGTCGGCTGGGTCTACGAATACGCCCTGATCGACCGAACCGGCCGCCAGGACCTCTCGCAACTTCGGAGCTTGCAGGACTGGTTCCTGCGCTACGAGCTGAAGAGCCTGCCGGGCGTGGCCGAAGTGGCCAGCATCGGCGGCATGGTCAAGCAATACCAGGTCGTCCTGGACCCGGTGCGGCTGGCCGCCTACGGCGTCACCCACCAGCAGGTCGTCGAGGCGATCCAGCGGGCCAACGGCGAGACCGGCGGCTCGGTGCTGGAGATGGCCGAAGCCGAGTACATGGTCCGCGCCAGCGGCTATCTGAAGACCCTGGACGACTTCCGGGCCGTGCCGCTACGCACCGCCGCCGGCGGCGTGCCCGTGCGCGTGGGCGACGTGGCGACGGTCCAGATCGGACCGGAGATGCGCCGCGGGATCGCCGAACTGGACGGACAGAGCGAGGTCGCCGGTGGCGTCGTCATCCTGCGCTCAGGCGAGAATGCCCGGTCCACCATCGCAGCCGTGCAGACCAAGCTGGCCGAGCTGAAACGCAGCCTGCCGCCGGGTGTGGAAGTGGTCACCACCTATGACCGCTCCCAGCTTATCGACCGGGCCATCGGAAATCTAACCAGCAAGCTGATTGAGGAATTCATCATCGTCGCCTTGGTCTGCGGCCTGTTCCTCTGGCACGTCCGCTCGGCGCTGGTGGCCATTCTCACCCTGCCGCTGGGGGTGCTGATCGCCTTCATCGTCATGCGGCTGCAGGGTGTGAACGCCGACATCATGTCGCTGGGAGGCATCGCCATCGCCATAGGGGCGATGGTCGATGCGGCCGTGGTGATGATCGAGAACGCCCATAAGAAGATCGAGCGCTGGGAACACGATCACCCCAACGGCCGGCTCGACGGCGAGGAGCGGTGGCGCGTCATCACTGACGCCGCCGTCGAGGTCGGGCCGGCGCTGTTCTTCAGCCTGGTGATCATCACCCTGAGTTTCGTGCCGGTGTTCACCTTGCAGGCCCAGGAGGGCCGGCTGTTCTCGCCGCTGGCCTTCACCAAGACCTACGCCATGGCGGGGGCCGCCATCCTGTCGGTGACCTTGGTTCCGGTCCTGATGGGCTGGCTGATCCGCGGCCGCATCCCGGCCGAGAACGACAATCTGCTGAACCGCTGGCTGACCTCGGTCTACCGGCCGGTGCTGGACTGGGTGCTCGACCGGCCCCGGACGGCGCTGGTTATCGCGGCGGTCGTCTTCGCCACCACCGCCTGGCCACTCTCCCAACTGGGCGGCGAGTTCATCCCGCCGATGGACGAGGGCGACCTGCTCTACATGCCCTCCGCCCTGCCCGGCCTGTCCGCCGCCAAGGCCTCGGAACTGCTGCAACAGACCGACCGCATGATCCGCACCGTCCCGGAGGTGAAGAGCGTCTTTGGCAAGGCCGGCCGCGCCGAAAGCGCCACCGATCCCGCGCCCTTGGAGATGTTCGAAACCACCATCCAGTTCAAGCCGCGCGACCAGTGGCGGCCGGGCATGACGCCCGACAAGCTGGTCGAGGAACTGGATCGCGCCGTCCAGGTCCCCGGCCTGGCTAACGTCTGGGTTCCGCCGATCCGCAATCGTATCGACATGCTGGCCACCGGCATCAAGAGCCCCATCGGGGTGAAGGTGTCCGGGTCGGACCTGGCCGACCTGGACCGCATCGCTCGCGAGGTCGAGGCGGTCGCCAAGCGCACGCCCGGCGTCAGCTCGGCCTTGGCCGAGCGGCTGACCGGCGGCCGCTATGTGGACATCGATATCGACCGCGCCGCCGCCGCCCGTTTCGGCCTCAACATCGCCGATGTGCAGGAGATCGTCGCCGGCGCCGTCGGCGGCGAGACCGTCGGCCAGACGGTCGAGGGCCTGGCCCGCTACCCGATCAGCGTCCGCTATCCCCGGGAGATCAGGGACAGCCTCGAGGGCCTGCGCGCTTTGCCGATCCTCACCCCGTCGGGCCAGCAGATCACGCTCGGAACCGTCGCCGGCGTCCAGATCGCCGACGGCCCGCCGATGCTGAAAACCGAGAACGGCCGGCCCTCGACCTGGGTCTATGTCGATGTGCGCGGGCGCGACCTGGCGTCGGTGGTGAAGGACCTGCGCACCGCAGTCGCCAAGGAGGTGAAGCTCTCGCCCGGTATCTCCGTCGCCTACTCAGGGCAGTTCGAATACCTGGAGCGCGCCATGGCCCGGCTCAAGCTGGTCGTGCCGGCCACCCTGCTGATCCTCTTCGTTCTGCTCTACGTGATCTTCCGCCGCTTCGACGAAGCCGCGCTCGTCATGGGAACCCTGCCCTTCGCCCTGACCGGCGGCATCTGGACTCTCTACCTGCTGGGTTACCACCAGTCCGTCGCCACTGGCGTGGGGTTCATCGCATTGGCCGGCGTGTCGGCGGAGTTCGGGGTGGTGATGCTGATCTACCTCAAGCACGCCCTGGCCGAGCGCGGCGACCGGCCGGACCGCGACCAGGTCGAGGCGGCGGTAAGGGAGGGCGCGCTGCTGCGCGTAAGACCCAAGGCCATGACCGTCGCCGTGATCCTCGCCGGCCTGCTGCCGATCCTGCTCGGCCATGGCGCCGGGTCGGAAGTCATGAGCCGCATTGCCGCGCCGATGATCGGCGGCATGCTGACCGCGCCGCTGCTCTCGATGCTCGTCCTGCCCGCCGCCTATCTGCTGCTTCGGCGGCGGCGAACCCGTTTCATTCAACCGCCTCAACAAGGAGACACGCCATGAAGCGCCTCACCCTGATCCTCACCGTCACGGCCATGGGGGCGGTCCTCGCCGCCTGCGACAAGAAACCCGCCGAGCCGACCGCCGAGGCCCCCGCCGCCGCCGCGCCGGCCTCCGGCGACGCCATGGCCGGCATGGACATGGCCGGCGCGGCTATGGCCAAGGGCACCGGTACTGTGACCGCCATCGACAAGACCGCTGGCGCGATCACCATCGATCACGGCCCGATCGCCGAAGCGAACTGGCCCGCCATGGAGATGGAGTTCAAGGCGACCCCGACGACACTCCTCGACAACATCAAGGTTGGCGACAATGTTTCGTTCGAGCTGAAGATGAGCAGCGGAACGGGCGAGGTCACGGCCATCACGGCGCAGTAGCGGCGCCGACGGCGACAACCGCTGACTATCCGTAGCCGCGTCCGGCATTGGCCGTCACGACGAAGCGTCGTTGGCGATCATCGCCAAAGCCCTAGCGGGCGCTGTCGAGGAGCGTTGAGGGCGCGAGCGCGTCCGCCGCGAACAAACCAGGCCGGGGCGCGGCCATGGCGGAAACGGCCGACAGGCCACCTACACCGGCTCCAAGCATCAGCGCCAAGCCGACAGCAGCGGCGCGCACGGGACCGGCGAACATCTTGACCCCTCGATGCTCCCGGCTGTGCATCCGGGATTGCACGCGCAGTTCAAGCCCGACCAGCGGATGATCGGAGGGCTGTTCGCGCAACTGCGCGAGAAGTGAATCGAGCTTGTCGGTCATCGGTCTACCACCCTTGTCTACTCACCATACGCAGACGGGTGTGAACACCCCTCATGGTCTGCGCTGAGGGGTTTGTCGCCGCGCCGCGTATCTACCTGTCGAGGCGCCCGGGGCGTGCGAACCAACTTGCAGGAGCAACCATGAATACCAAACTGATGATCGCGGTAGCCGCCGCGCTGATTTCGACCGGCGCCATCGCGATGCCGGCGCTGGCCCATCCGGGCGAGGATCACGCACCCGCGCCGCAGACGGCGGAAGGTCAGGGCACGGTGAAGGCGATCGATGCCAAGGCCGGCACGATCACCATCGCGCATGGTCCCATCGCGGCGCTGAAGTGGCCGGCGATGACCATGAAGTTCAAGGTCGAGAAGGCCTCGATCCTGAACGGCGTGGCCGTCGGCAAGAAGATCCACTTCGTGCTCAAGAACATCGGCGGCAAGCCCGTCGTCACCGAAATCCATGTGATGTGATGCATCGAGGGCGCGCCACCGGCGCGCCCTCGACTGCGTTCTAAGGAGGGGCGCACGATGGCAAACCGGAATTTCAAGGCGGGCGCGTTCGCCCTGCTGATGGCGTTGACCGTGTCGGTTGCGCCGATCCATGCGGCAGAGCCGGCGAGCGCGCCAGCGACCGCCGAAGCTACGGCGCCCGCAACGACCGAAGCTGCCCCAGCGATGGCCGACGACATGCCGGTGACGGACATGGCCTGGCCCACCGAGGGTGGCGGCGGCATGCAAATGTCGCACGACAAACCGAAGACCTTCCAAGGACGCCTGCTCTCCTGGCTCGGCATGTGGCACCCAGCGGTGATCCATTTCCCGATCGCGCTGGTGCTGACGGTCGGCCTTCTGGAAGCGGCGGCGGCGCTGCGTCGTCAGCCCCTCTACGCCGCAAGCAACAAGCTTCTGCTGGGCATCGCGACCCTGGGCGCCTTCGCGGCCGCGCCGCTGGGCTGGGCGAGCGCGGGGCTCCCCGCGCCGGACGATGAAAGCGCGCTCACGATCCACCGGTGGCTCGGCACGGCGATGCCCTTCCTGATCCTCGCGTTGTGGTGGCTCAAACGCCCCGCCGAGGCAGCGGCCCGCCGCCTGAGCACACGCGGGTATGAGGCGGCGCTTGGCCTCACCGTCTTGCTGTTGCTGGTCCAGGCCTATTTGGGGGCCGAGGTCACGCACGGCGCAGGCCATTTGAAGTTCTGAGGTTTTCCTTAGGCGTGAGGGGTGCCGATTGCTCACGCGTATGAACAAGCGGACCCCGACTGACCTATCTTGCTCGGGCGGGCCGAAAGTGACTGGGGTTTCGAATGGTTGATATTGCCCGCCGTACATTGCTGAGAAACGCCAGCCTGCTGGGTGCGGGCCTGGCCGTAACGAGCCTCTTCCCGGCCTGGGCGCGCAGCAGTTCCTTGGGACTGGTGCGCGACCTGCCCTCCCTCGCAGGCGCGGACATCAAGCTACGCATTGGTCATACCGAATGGCCGGTCGACGGGCGCAAGGGCCATGCGGTCACCATCAACGGGACGGTGCCGGGTCCGCTCATTCGCCTGAAGGAAGGTCAGATGGCCCGCATCGCGGTGACCAACGACCTGCATGAGGACACTTCGATCCACTGGCACGGGCTGATCCTGCCCTTCCAGATGGATGGCGTGCCGGGCGTCAGCTTCCCGGGGATCAAGCCGGGTGAGACCTTCGTCTACGAGTTCCCTGTCGTGCAGTCAGGCACCTACTGGTATCACAGCCACTCGGGTCTGCAGGAGCAAGAGGGCCATTACGGTCCGATCATCATCGAGCCGAAAGACGCCGATCCGGTTGCGTTCGACCGGGAGTATGTCGTCGTCCTGTCGGACTTCGCGTTCATGCATCCGCACGAGATATTCAAGAAGCTGAAGGCCCAGGCGGGCGTGTTCAACTTCCAGAAGCAGACGGTCGCGGGCCTGTTGGCCGGCAAGGATCAGTCGCTCAAAGACCGCACCGAATGGGCCAAGATGCGCATGGACCCGACCGACGTCTCCGACGTAACGGGATCGGTCTACACATTCCTGATCAACGGCCATGGGCCGGACGATAACTGGACGGCGCTGTTCAATCCCGGCGAACGGGTGCGGCTGCGCTTCATCAACGCCGCTGCCATGACCATCTTCAATGTCCGTATTCCGGGCCTGTCGATGAAGGTCGTTGCGGCCGATGGCCAGAACGTCAAACCGGTCGATGTCGAGGAGTTCCAGATCTCGGTCGCCGAGACGCTCGACGTGGTCGTGCAGCCGACGGAGGACAAGGCGTTTACGCTCGTGGCCGAGGCGGTGGACCGCTCCGGAATGGGCCGCGCCACGCTGGCGCCCCGTGCCGGGATGGTGGCAGCGGTGCCGCCGCTGCGCGAGCGCCCGCTCGCGACCATGAAAGACATGGGCATGGATATGTCCATGGGCGGCATGGAAGGCATGGACCATGGTGCGGACGGCGGCATGGAGATGGACATGTCGGGGATGGATATGTCCGGCATGGACATGTCCATGCGCAATCCCGACAACGCCCCGCAGGTGAAGATGGGACCGGGTGTCCAGACGATCTCGCCGATGCCGATGGATCGCATGGGCGAACCGGGCCAGGGCCTGGAGAATGTCGGCCATAAGGTCCTCGTCTACACGGACCTTGAAGCGCTTGATCCCAATCCCGATACGCGCACGCCCAGCCGTGCGCTGGAGCTTCATCTCACCGGCAACATGGAACGGTTCATGTGGTCGTTCGACGGAGAGAAGTTCTCGGAAATCACCAAGCCGATCCCCTTCCGCCTCAACGAGCGGGTGCGGGTCACCCTGGTGAATGATTCCATGATGGCGCACCCCATCCACCTGCATGGGCATTTCTTCGAACTGCTCACCGGGCCGAAGGGGAAGCACCCAAGAACGCACACGGTGAATGTCGCGCCCGGGGGGAAGGTCACGTTCGACCTGACGGCGGATGCGCCCGGGGACTGGGCCTTCCACTGCCACATGCTCTACCACATGCATGCGGGCATGTTCCGCGTGGTGAGTGTGCGCCCGATGACGGGAGCCGCCCAATGAGAGCCGCCGCTTACCTGACCGCTCTGGGCCTGGTGTTCGCGACGCCCGCCTTCGCGCAACAGCACCCCGGTCATCCGATGCCGGCGCAACCTGCCCCCAAGGCGCCTGCCAAACCAACCCCGCCGCCTGCCAAGCCTGCCCCGGAAAGCGCGCCGGAAGCCGACGCCATGGAGGCGATGGACTGGCCGACCGAGGCGCCGGCCACGGACGCCGCGTCGGGCGACATGCAGGGGATGCCCGGCATGGAAGGAATGCCCGGCATGGAGGGCATGGATCACAGCGCCCACGGCGGCGACACCGATGACGCAGTCGGCAGTGAACCGCCGCCGCCGGCCCCGGATGATCACGCGGCTGATGCGGTGTTCGGCGCGGCGGTAATGGCCCCCTCGCGCGATCAGCTGCGCGAAGAGCACGGGGGCAGCCTCAATTGGAAAGTCATGATCGACGAAGCCGAGTGGCGGGTGCGCGACGGCGAGGACGGCTACGCCTGGAACGGCGAGGCCTGGTTCGGCGGCGACTACAACCGGTTCGTCGTGAAGTCCGAGGGCGAAGGCAGCAGCGGCGATCTCGATGACGCCGAAGTCCAGTTCCTCTATTCGCGGGCGATCTCGCCCTATTTCGATCTGCAGGCGGGGCTGCGCCAGGACCTTCAGGACGGCCCCAAACGCACCTACGCCACGTTCGGGTTCGAGGGGCTTGCGCCCTACTGGTTCGAGACCGAGGGCGCAGTGTTTCTGTCCAACAAGGGTGAGGCGCTCGCGCGACTGGAAGGCAGCTATGACCTGCGTTTCACGCAACGGCTGATCCTTCAGCCGCGCGCGGAAATGAACTTCTCCGCGCAGGACATTCCCGAGCTCGAGCTTGGGTCGGGGCTCACCGACCTCGAACTGGGCCTGCGGCTGCGCTACGAGCTGAAGCGGGAGTTCGCGCCGTATGTCGGCGTGACCTACGGCCGCAAATTCGGTGGCACCGCGGACTATGCCAGGGCGCTGGGGCAGGACGACAGCGAAACAAGCTTCATCGTCGGGGTGCGCGCATGGTTCTAGGCACGCGCCGCGTCTTCTTCGCTGTCGCCGCCGGCCTGTTGCTGGTGGCGTGCCAGCCCGGCAGCGCCGCTGCTGCGACCGTGACCGTCTACAAGGATCCGAGCTGCGGCTGCTGCTCGGGCTGGGTGGAGCATCTCAAGGCTGCCGGGTTCACCACGTCCATTATCGAGACCACTGACCGCACGGCCTTGCAATCGCGGTTGAAGCTGTCCCCCGGCATGGGCTCCTGCCACACGGCCCAGGTCGAGCAGTACCTGATTGAAGGCCATGTCCCGGCGTCCGATATCCAGCGGCTGCTTAAGGAGCGGCCGGACGCGCGCGGGCTTGTCGTGCCCGGCATGCCGCTTGGCTCTCCGGGGATGGAAATGCCCAACGGTGCGCGACAGCCCTACGACGTTCTGCTCGTGAAGGTGGACGGTACGACCACCGTGTTTTCCCACCACCCCTAGGGCAAGACCCCCATGAACGTGCTGCGCTGGGCGCTCCAGTTTCACAAATGGGTCGCGCTGGTGATTGGCATCCAGATTCTGCTCTGGGCGCTGGGCGGGCTGGTTATGACGGCGATCCCGATCGATCGCGTGCGCGGCGAGCACCACGTGCCAGAGCCCGTCGCGACCGCGCTACCGACCACCGAGCTGATGCCCCTGGCGCAGGCCACGGCCAAGGCGGGTTTTGCGCCGGTGAAGGCGGAGCTTCGCCAGACGCCCCGCGGCGCGGTCTGGGTGCTGCATCCGGTGAAGGGTGAGGCCTCGGTGCTCGACGCCCGCACCGGCGAGCGTCTTGCTCCGTTTGGGGCGGAGGACGCGCGAGCCTTTGCGCTGGGCGCCTATCGCGGCGCAGCCGTTCCGGTGCGGGCCGTGCTTCTGAAGAATGCCCCGCAAGAAACCGGCAAGCAGGGGGCGCTGTGGCGTGTCGACTTCGCGGATGCGGAGCGCACCACCCTGTACCTGGCGCCGCTGACGGGCGAGACGGTGTCACGCCGTTCCAATCTCTGGCGCTTCTACGATTTCTTCTGGCGGCTGCACATCATGGATTGGAGCAAGGGCGAGAACTTCAACCACCCGCTGATCATCGGCGCAGCGATGCTGGCGCTGACGACGGTGCTCAGCGGCTTCGTGCTGCTGTGGTCGCGGCTCGGCAGGGATTGGAAGAAGGCGCGAGCCGGCATGCGGCCAGAGCGGCCGTCGGCCTAGAGAACCACGCGCACTGGTGTCGTCGCGTTTGGGCGTCGTTGAAGTGACGTGCCGCGCGTCTACGGCTGAGGGCTTCGCATCGCGGCTGCGTATGGAATGACGAGGGGAGCGTCATCCATGCGAAGCGATCAGCAGGACTTAATCGGGTTTGCCCACTGCCGGAGCGCCAGACGTGAGCGCGGCTGATGGCGCGAAGGGAAGTTTTCCCTCCCAACTCCACAGCCTCACCGCGCTGCGCTTTTTCCTCGCGCTTGGCGTGGTGCTGTTTCATCTGCATCTGGGTTGGCGCTACGACGACATGGCCGTCACCTGGCTGTTCGAGCGCGGGAGGCTCGGGGTCGATGTCTTCTTCATTCTGTCCGGTTTTGTGCTGACGCATGTCTATGCCGGCGCGCTTGAGGCTGGGCGGTTCAGTTACCGGAGCTTTTTGACGGCCCGGGTCGCCCGGATCTTCCCGGTGCACGTCCTGGCTCTGGCAGGCATGCTGGTGATGGTGCTGGCGGCGGAGTTGTTGAACCAGGAGTATCGCAGCGAGCATTTCACGGCTGCGGGCTTTCTGAAGACCTTGCTGTTGGTCCAGGCCTGGTTCCCTACAAGTACCTTGAACGAATGGAATGGTCCTTCCTGGTCGCTTTCGGCTGAATGGTTGGCCTACCTCGCATTTCCACTGTTTGCGTGGATCGGCATCCTGCTGCGGCGCCGGCCGTGGTTCATCGTGGTCTTGTCCGCCATCCTGTTCGTTGGACTGGATGACTTCTACCGCTCGGCGTTCGGCAAGCTGCTGACGCATGCGGAGGAAAATCTCGGCATCCTGCGCATCCTTCCCGAGTTCCTGCTTGGGGTCGGCCTCTACCATTGGGGTCGCCGGCTGAATCCCGGCCCGATACTGGCCTGGTTTTGCGCCGGCGCGAGTGTGATCGCGATGCTGCTGGCGATGCATCGCGGTCTCGATGACCGCCTGATCGTCTTCCTGGCCGGGGCCTTGGTCTTGAGCCTGGCGCTTCTATCCAAAGCGCGGAGTGGAGCCCGATCCGCGGGCGGGGTGCTCGTGCTGCTTGGTGAGGCGTCCTACGCGCTGTACCTGATCCATATTCCGCTGTTCACCGCCTGGCGCGGGCTGATGGCGGCGCTGCTGGACAAGCCCAGCTCCTACAAGCTGCACTGGGTAGAGGCCGGAGCCATGCTGCTGGCGGCGCAGGCAATCGCCATCCTTCTTTTCCTGTTCTTCGAACGGCCCGCGCGCGACTGGATCAAGTCGCGATGGGGTCGGCCTCGTGCTCAATCTGCTGAACCTCAATAGGGAACTCGCTTCATGGATCGTCGCACCCTTCTTGCCTCTGCTCCGCTCGGCTTGCTCGCTACTGCCACCCCGGCGCTTGCGAGCAAGCCGAGCGGAG
>VYLH01000356.1_pt1 | contig 10552 bp, 12 predicted proteins | sample 5114361 | NCBI WGS metagenome assembly VYLH01 (sample SAMN12291772, study PRJNA351875) | freshwater metagenome | isolation source: freshwater lake | place: USA: Michigan, Kent Lake | collected 2013-08-15
GGAAAAAGTCCAGGAATTTTCCCCCCGATCCCCGCAATGGCTGGCACTTTTTGAGGGGAAAAAAGTCCAAAAGTCTTATCCAACAAGGTTTTTAGATTTATTCAGCAAGCCCTATTTAGCTCTAGATTTTGCTCTTGTTTAAGGTTAGGTACTATTGATTGCTGTACTTCAAGATGCTCTGCCAATTCTGATAAAGATAAACCTAGTTTTTCCTGCAAATACTTAAGCGTAAGTTCCTCCAGATAAATTTGGGAAGCTCTTGCTTTAATAATTGCTTGTCGTTCTCCACAAAGTTTATTAAATTCTTCCGAGAAGTTGGTATATTCTTTCATGACTTTTCTTCCTTAAGTTTTTCCAGATATTTTTGATAACGTTGATCTGCTATAGGAATATTTTCTTTGTACCATCTTTTGTTACCTGACTTGTTCCCCCCAACAAGTAAAATTGCTTGTCGATGAGGATCAAAGGCAAATAAAACACGCCAAGGTTCACCTTTATACTGAATACGAAGCTCTTTCATATTCTTAAAAGAAGCTCCTTCAATGGTATCAACTCGTGGTCTCCCCAGTGCTGGTCCAAGTTTCATCAATACAGTTAAAACAGCAAATACTTCATTTTGAAGTCCCTGTTCTTGTTGATAAAACCAGAACCTAAAATCTGGATCAAATATAATATTCTATTCCATAACTATAATATAGTCTGTACATAAAATAATGTCAAGCTTTCAGTTAAACATTCGGCTCTCTTGCCATCATCATTATAAATTATAACATCGGTGAATAATCTCTGTGTTCTTTGTGTCTCTGTGGTTAATTACCCTCGATAATCTCCGTACCTCAATCCAACTCGAAAATGCTATGATAAAAGTAACCTATTATCACTAAGGAACCTTTAATCATGACTAACTTAAACAATCATTCAACCTCTAACACATCCGAAGAGCCTGAGTTATCAATGGAAGAACTCGATGCTAAATGGGATGCACTAGAAAATGACCGAAAACACTTACCTACAGACTTTGCGCGTAATTTTGAACACTATATGTACGGCGCACCGAGAGAAGATGAGGAAGAATGAAACAAATTTTCGCAAAACATTTACCTGACCAGATAATTTAGGTTATCATTAACTTATTCTCTTTAATCTAAAAGGAACCTTTAATCATGACTAACTTAAACAATCATTCAACCTCTAACACATCCGAAGAGCCTGAGTTATCAATGGAAGAACTCGATGCTAAATGGGATGCACTAGAAAATGACGTTCCCCAATCAGAATGGCGAAAACACTTTCCCAGAGACTTTGCGCGTAACGCGGAACATTATATGTACGGCGCACCGAGAGAAGATGAGGAAGAATGAGAAAAATTTTCTTAGATACCTTCTATTTAAAAGCGTTAGCTGATAGAGGAGATAATGCTCATAGACTTGCTATAAGTATGGTAGCAAGACTGGGTAACTTTAGAGGTGTTACCAGTGAAATGGTTCTGACAGAATTACTCAATGCTTTATGCAGTAGAGGGGAATTTTTGCGTAAATCAGCTATTCGTCTAACTCATGATTTACGCAATGACAGCAAAACCATAATCATTCCCCAAACCAGTGAACAATTTCAGCAAGCTTTTGATTTTTACCAAAGACGATTAGATAAAGGATACAGTTTAACTGATTGTGCTTCCATGCAGATTATGAGACAACTGGAAATCTCTGAAATATTAACCTTTGATAAGCATTTTCAGCAAGAAGGATTTAGCGCATTACTCAGAGAATAGTCACTAAACTTTACTTCACTTTAATTTTTTCCTCGCTTCATATAACCATTGCTCCTCCTCCGTATTAATTTCCCTCCCTTCGGCTAAATTAAGACATTTACGCCAATTTTCCTGAGATAATTTCTTGTCTTCTTTTTCTAAAAGTTGAGCATAAATACAAAAAGCAGCACCGGGATTGCGGATAAATTTCTGATAAGCTGGATTTTCAGCGATACCAATAGCAACTAAAAGATTAGGAACTGCATCTTCACTGCGATTTTGCTTAAATCTGGCCCAGCCTAGATTTTTATAAATACTATATTTTTGTACTGCTAAATTGCGTTTCTCCTCTTCAGTAAATTGGTCTAGTTTTTCATCTTTTTCTGCTAATAATCTCTTAGCTTTTTCCAGTAACTCTACCGCTTCTGCATTCTTATTATCGCGCAGATACCAATAAGCGAGATTATTATAAGCATCTATAAAACCACCTTTTGCCGCAATTAAATAGTGTTTCTTCCCATTAGTCAAATCCTGTAACTCTTCATAAAGTGTTGCTAACTTATAATGAGCATCTAGATTATCTGGATCTAACTCAATCGCTTTTAAATACTTCTCTTCGGCTGAAGCTAAATTAGGAAATTCTTGACTTGCTGGCGGAGGAGATTGTAAACGGTTGCCTTCTTGCTTATAAAGCTCAGAAAACCAAGAGAAATTTAGATAAATTCCCAAGAGAATAGCAAAGACTATTACTGTTACAGAAAACTGTATTTCTTCATACCAATGTTCAGCAATCCCAAGCAATTTCATTAACTTAACAAAACCCTTCTGGCGCGTCCGTGTGAGAGCATTTTCAGTTTGTAATAAAGAAATGAAAGTCGAAAAAATAACACCTCCTATTTCTAGCAAACCTGAACCACCACTAAGAAACCGAGTAGCAATCGTTCCGATTAATGTAAAATTAACCCCTAATAAAACCAGTTTAACGATTCTCAATAGCCAATCAAAGCGATTGCAAGGATGCAGAGATTCCCTACTTTCTAAATGCCACCACCAAGCCTGAGCAGACATAGGTAAAGTCTCCCGATATTCAGCTAAGTCAAGAACTTGAGTAATTTTGTAACTTTTCTGTTTTAATCTATTATCTTGTTCGATTAATTTTGACGACAGATCAACCGAAATTTCCGCCTCAGCTTCCATTTGTTTATTAAGAGCATCTCTGGCGGTAATAATTTCTAAAGCCTGTGCTTTTTTCAGAGATTTATTATGAGAAGTATCTAAATAATTTAGAGCATTCTGGTAACGCTCTAAAGCAACTTGAAAGGGTGTCGGCACAGGTGCAGGAGAATTCATATTATACTAAATCCGTTGAGCATAGGTTACTTATAAGGACAGGCAAAAGGCAAGAGGCAAAAGGCAAAAGGTGGAATAAATAATCAGTTTTTAATAACCAGATTTAGTATTATACAATCCTAAAAGTTTAGTTTCTTTCACTGTTTGAGGGTAAAAAATACTCCAGCAAAACTGGCTGATGATACTAAATCCTGTTTAAAAAGTATAGGAAAGTGGGAAGATGGGGCAAAAAACCAAAGAAATTAGGAACCATAGGTTCCTAATTCCTGTAGTATATGCCATTGTATGTAACGGGCTTGGAGAGACTCGAACTCCCGACCTTGTGGTCCGTAGCCACACGCTCTAATCCACTAAGCTACAAGCCCTTGTTTTTCTCAACAGTAAACTACTATAGCACAGGTTCATTCAATGACGCAAGAGGGTAAAGAAAAATTATCTCATCTCGACGGCCAAGGCCAGGCCCAGATGGTGGATGTATCGGAGAAAATGCCCACTAAACGCACTGCTATCGCCCTAGGACAAGTGAGAATGCTAAAAACGACTTTTGAAGCCATAGAACAGGGAAATGCGCCCAAAGGTGACGTTTTAGGGACGGCCAGACTAGCAGGAATTATGGCGGCCAAACAAACTTCCTCCTTAATTCCCCTTTGCCATCCCTTACCCCTGCAAAAAATCAATGTTCAGATTATCCCGAAAGCAGAGTTACCCGGCTACGAAATTCGGGCAGAAGTGGTGACAAAATCGGAAACTGGGGTAGAAATGGAAGCTTTAACGGCGGTATCTGTGGCAGCCTTGACTTTATACGATATGGCTAAAGCGTTAGAAAAATCAATCCTGATTGAAAATATCCGTCTGCTGAGTAAAACAGGAGGGAAATCAGATTATCATCAGGATTCCCTGTTGCGATGAAAACCCGGGTGCATCTCACATTTGCAGAAATACCGACAATCAGCAATTATCAGTGACTCTTAAATTATTACAGATGGGTCAGCGGCTGCGTGTAAGCATCCCACCGAAAAACTAATGCGCGGGGGGTTTGGGGGCGGCGCCACGCCCCCAACGGGGGGTTTGGGGGGTAGAACCCCCCAAAGGCTTGGATTGAGTGGTAAACCTAAGTAACCCCTTCTAATTTTTCATCGGTCAATTGATATAATTCCTGTAATTTCTCTAATTTGTCGGGGTCTGCTTGCCAAAAACCGCGACCCTGTGCTTCTAACATTCTACCGACAATATTACGGAAAGCTTCGGGATTAGCTTGACGCAATTTTTCCGCCATTTCTGCATCAAAAGCGTAGGTATCGGCTGCCTGATCATACACCCAATCGTCACTAAAATTAGCCGTACCGCCCCAACCAATTAAAGCGGTCATTCTTTGGGAGATTTCGTAGGCCCCACCGGAACCTTGATTAACCATGGCATTGGCCCATTTAGGATTGAGTAATTTACTGCGGTATTCTAAGCGCAAAACCTCCTCTAATTTGCGGGGAGTTGTATCATTGGAAAAACTCTCGACAAAACTCGTCATCACCCGTTGACCGCTTTGTTTTTCTGCGGCTAATTTTAATCCTCCTGTATTGCCGTAGTATTCCTGAATATCGGTTAAACCGTATTCTACCGAGTCAATTTCTTGGATAATACTTTCACTGGTTTTTAATAACTGTTGTAGCACTTCTGGTCGCGCTTGTCCCTTATCTTGACGACCATAACTAAAAACATTACGCTTTTCCCAAGTTTTCGCTAATTCGTTGTCATTGTCCCAATTTCCCTCCACTACTTGGTCATTAACTAAAGAGCCAAAATCCCCGGCAGGATTGGAAAATAAACGAGCACTGGCATTGTCAATTCCTTGACTTTTTAAGGCTAAATAGTGCTTACGGATATAATTATCATTTTCCGATTCTTCTATCTCGGCTGCCCGCTGCATTAAATCATCCAATAACTCGATAATATTGATAAAAGTATCTCGAAAAATTCCCGATAAATTAGCCAAAATATCGATGCGCGGGTGTCCAATTTCCCCTAGAGGTTTTAATTCATACCTGACAATTCTTCCTGTTCCCTCTTTGACTGGTTCAGCACCGACTAATTCTAAGAGAATACCCAGGGATTCACCCTTAGTTTTAATCACATCTAATCCCCAGAGTAAAACTGCTACAGTTTCGGGATATTTTCCTTTTTCGGTTAAGTTTTGTTGTAGCAGTTTTTTGGCGATTTCTCGTCCGCGAGTGTAGGCTGCGGGGGAAGGCATCCGGTAGGGGTCTAAAGCGTGTATATTGCGTCCTGTGGGCAAAACTCCCGCACCATCCCGGAGTAAATCACCCCCCGGTGCCGGGGGTACATATTCGCCATTTAATCCCCGCAAAAGATTAGTTAACTCTTCGCTATTTTGTCCTAATAAATTTTTAATAGCAATGCCTTCTTTAAGCTTTTCATTGGTTGCTTCGTCAGCGATAATTTGCTGAAATTCTCGCTCAGATAAATCGGTGAAATAAGCGTCAAGATAACCTTTTAATTCTTCCTGATTGGGAGCAGTTCCTAGGGTGTGTAAACCCGAAGAAAATAGTCTTTGTTCGACGATTTGTAGGTAATTATACACCTTGACAAAATAATCGGTTAGTGCATAGCGGCTAAATAATTTGGCATTTTCTAAAGTGAATTCTATTCCCTGTTTTTCTGCTTCCAGAAAAGGACAATCTTTAGCGATACCTGTATCAATAATCTTTTGGAGGATACTATCTCTTAAAGCGTAATTTTTCTCAGGATTTTCTCGAAACTCGGCAATCAAATCTCGTAAAATCATCAATTCTTTATATAATCCCGCTCGTCCGTAGGGAGGCACATTATGGGAAATTAACACCCCATAACCGCGACGTTTAGCTAGGATAGATTCCGAGGGATTATTAGCGGCATAAATATATAAATTCGGTAAATCTCCTAATAAAATATCTGACCAAGAATAACCAGTATTTCCTAGGGGTGAACCGGGCAGCCATTCGACAGTTCCGTGCATACCAAAATGAATGATCGCATCGGTCTTAAAATCTTTTTGTAACCACTGATAAAAGGCTGCATACTGAGGGTGAGGAGTTAAATCTTTTTCAAACATTAACCGCATCGGATCCCCAGCAATTCCTAAAGGTGGTTGCACTCCAATCCAGATATTACCTAACTCAATTCCCCCTAAATGATACTGGTTGCCAACAGTTTTTATTCCCGCATCTTTCAGAGATTTCCAGTGTTTTTCAATGCGAGAAGTTAATAGATAACCTAGCCAATTTTCTAAAGTTTCTATCGATAAACGATTTTGTTTAGAGAGATTTTCATCATCGGCAAATTTAACTTTTTGAATAATTTCTTCCCCGTCTTCGGGAATCGTTCCCAGATTATAACCCTGCGCTTGTAAAGCTTGTAAAAACTTAACTAAACTCCGGGGAACATTTAATAAAGCTGCCGTACCAACTGCCCCATAACCCGGGGGAAATCCATAGAGAATGATGGCTATTTTGCGTTCTTGCGGAGGTGTTTTATGTAACTTAATCCAACTATTTAAACGTCCAGTTAAACGCTGTAATCTTTCGGGGATTAAATAGATAGTTTCTCCCACTAATCCCCCCAGAGGAATCGTATCAATTGCTCCATCTAATTCCGGTAAAGCGTATAGAACCACACTCTGTAAACCACCGATTCCCTGTCTTGTCCAAGAATAAATATCTTGAATCAATAAAGGGGCAGCGATAAGATAAGGAATATTTTTAGCGGACAGAATTCGTTTAGCCACTTCTACCTGTCTTCCTGCTTCCATAGAACCCGCAGGACCCCCCACCAAAGGAAAGCCAATCGTCGAGACAATTGCATCTACTGTCACCGCATCTTCACTTAAAGAAGGAGTTTCAATGATTCCTTTTTTTCTTTGCTGAATTTCGTAGTCTGTGGTTAACCAATCCCGAACAATTGTATGGCCTTCCACTCCGTTAATAAACACGGGTAGGGGAATTAAATTAGCCGTTTCAAAATGACGGATTAATTGATTAATATAGGGCAATTTACTGATAACGTGCTTCCGATAAAGCAGCAGTGCCACCACTGGTTTATCAAGAGATTTATTTTTTTTATACCAAGCTAAATATTCTTGGGGAGTGAGAAAATAACCCTGATAATCGGGGTGTAATAGTCCCTTATTGGGAGTTTCGATGACTTCGGGTATTTCCTGTACTTTTAATCCTAGATATTTTTGGGCAATTACCCAACACATAGCGGCAACATTTTCAGTTCCTCCCGCATTCCAATAACCGTAAATAATTAACCAATTACGCAAATCTTGAACTTTTTTAGCGGGAATAAATTTCAGCAGTTTCGGGCCAGTTTTAAGGAAACTGAGATAACCAGCTAACTTATCTTCTTCCTTGCCACTGGAAAATTTACTCAAGATAAATTGAATTGGTTTTGGCATTCCTTTTGGTTTATCCCCGATGGCAAATTCTCCCAAACGGGTTAAACTCATTAACTCTAAAGCAGACTCAAAAACTAAGCGAATCGGAATCTGTGCCGCTCGTTGCCGCAGCCAAGTAACTTGATCGTAATCGAAGATCAAACTAGCAAAAAAAACGTCGGCATTGGCTAAAGCTTGCTCGACTATTTCCGGTTCGCTAGTCAAGGATTTATCGCTAAATACTTTTACTTCTAAATCGGGACATTTAGAACTAGCCAACAGGCCCGATTGCCGATATAAATTGGTGTTAAAGGTTTCAAAGCCAACAATTAAAACAATACTTTTCATAAGAATTTATTTTCTGATAAATCAGGGTGCGTTATTTTGCCTTAACACACCCCCTGAAATGATCATAACAACAAATTAATAATAACTGCCAGATTTGCGATGATGGATGGCGGTTAAACCTTGGTGTAAAACCTTACCTTTTTCTGCGATCGCATAAATCAACCAATGATCACCGCACTCCATTCGTTGTCCCACCCGACATTCCAGATAAGCGAGCGCTTCGGCCAAAATCGGCCCACCGTTCTCAGCTTTAGTGGTTTCGATATTAGCGAAACGATCTTCTCCGGGGGAAAAAGGTTTAAGAAAATGCTTCATTAAAGCTATATGTTGTCCTTCTTGCAGGATATTAAGGACAAAATGGATATAAAGTGGGTAGAGTCGATGGGAGGTATTATCAGCAATTCTCATTTTAAGGTTTCATGACATCAAAACCCTTGCATCTAGAGGGGTTAATAATTCTTAACGAATCTCTAGATCGCTGAAACAAGGCAAAATCGTTTCAAAATGAGAATTGCTGCCACTATCTCACCTGCATCGGTCTAACACCCCCTTAATAAGACTTATAGCAGAGAACGAGTTGGTTAGGACAACCTAAATCGCTAAAATTCAGTTCTGGCAAGGATTTTCCTTCTGCCTTCTGCCCGCTGCTATAATAGCGCACTGTGCGGTTTAATCACCTCAATCAGGAGTCAGGAGACGATGCCAAATCAGATTATACTTCATCTTTATGAGAAACGCTGTAAGCTGTAATAATTAAGAGACATCTTAAAAAAAGTCAGAAACCCTTCTGTTCCCTGTTCCGGAGTTCCCTTGTCTCTAAAGTTAACTTTATTTTTAACTAGGTACTTAGAATGAAAAATGAAATATTAAATCTAGAATTTTCTCCCGATGTTCTTGCCGCTTTAAAAATAGGAATTGATGAACTCGGTCAAGAAATTAAACTTCTGGCCGCTATTTATTATTTTCAAGAAAAGCGACTTTCTTTAGGAAAAGCGGCGGAATTAGCGAGAATTAATCGCCTAGAATTTATGGATATTTTGTCTAAAAAAGGGATTGTATTGTTTGATTATGACGAATCGGCGTTAGCGGTTGAATTAAAGGGAATAGAAAAACTGGAGCCTGATGATTGTAAGTAACGCTACTCCCCTCATCGCTTTTGCGCGAATTGGTCAACTCGGTCTTTTACAAGAAATAGTTAAAAGCATCGTTATTCCTAAGGCAGTAGCTCTTGAAATCAGCACTTACGATCAGGACAAAACTGGCTCGATCGATCTATTACGAGAACAGTGGATTTCTGTCCGAGAAATCGCCTCTCAACAGCAGGTTTCCTTACTATTACCGACTCTAGATCGAGGAGAATCAGAAGTCATCGTCCTTGCACTAGAACAAAAAGCCTCTTTAGTGCTTATCGATGAATTAGCTGCTCGTCAGGTGTGTAAATCTCTCAATATTCCAATTACAGGTTCGATCGGTATTTTAATTAAAGCAAAACAGTTGGGAAAGATCGCTGCAGTCAAACCTTACATAGAAACGATGCAACAACAAGGCATATACTACAGCCAGAAATTTATCGAAAATTTGGGTTAAAACCCCGTCGTTTTACGACGGCTTTTCCTGATTTTCAATGTAGCACTTAAGAACTTCCAGTGGCGCACCTCCTACAGAAGATACAAAATAACTGGGCGACCAAAGAGCGTCTTTCCCGTGCGGTTTAGGATAACCAGCTTGTCCATACCTACGACTAGAGACTCCCTTTAAAGAATTGACCATTACGGAAATAGATAGTTTTGGCGGGTATTCAATCAATGCGTGTATATGATTAGACTCCCCGTTAAATTCCAATATCTGAAAATTCATTTTTCCCGCAACTTCCCTAAAAGACTTTTCAACTAAAGTCAGACTTTTACCAGTAAAAACCTTACTTCTGTATTTTGTCACACAGACCAAGTGTATCTTTAAATCGGAAACAGAGTTTCTTTCTCTTCGCAACTGACTTGACATTATTAACAGACCTAGTTAGAATAGAGTACAGACACACACATCTTAACCCAATGAAAGCGAGGTATCAATACCGTATTTACCCAACAGACCAACAAAAGAGGCTTTTGTCTCAGTTGTTCGGGTGTGTGCGTGTTGTCTGGAACGATACCTTAGCCTACTGCCAAGAACTCTATCGACAAGGGGAGAAAAAGCCAAAATATACCGAGTTATCTAAAAGACTAACTCAAATCAAAAAAACAGAAAAAAAGCAGTGGTTAACCGAGGTTTCTTCTATCCCTTTACAGCAGTCTTTGAGAGACTTAGAGACTGCTTACTCTAACTTCTTTGCATCTTGCAAGGGAGAGAGAAAAGGAAGAAAAGTCAAACCTCCTCAATTTAAGAAGCGTAAATCTAAGCAATCAGCAAGATTTACTGACAATGGTTTTACCGTTAACCAACACTGCGTTACTTTAGCGAAAATCGGTGATCTAAGAATAGTTTGGAGTCGTCCATTACCTTCTAAACCTTCTAGCGTCACCGTGATTAAAGATGCGGCGGATCGCTATTTTCTCAGCTTTGTTGTCGAGATTCAGTCCGAAATACTTCCCAATAATGGGGAGTCAGTGGGAATTGATCTAGGGATTGCTACCTTTGCTACCCTCTCAACAGGAGAAAAGATAGACGCACCGAAACCG
>VYLH01000187.1_pt1 | contig 10427 bp, 7 predicted proteins | sample 5114361 | NCBI WGS metagenome assembly VYLH01 (sample SAMN12291772, study PRJNA351875) | freshwater metagenome | isolation source: freshwater lake | place: USA: Michigan, Kent Lake | collected 2013-08-15
ACCCCAACATGGGCACAAACCCGCGCGGCGGCATCACCCGCGCGGGCACCGACGGCTCGTTCACCTACGCCGTGAGGCCCAACATGGGCAACAAGCCCGTGAACTTCGTGAACTTTCTCGATGCGGCCCGCATGGCCAACTGGCTGACCAATGGGCAGGGCTCAGGCAGTACGGAGAGCGGCGTCTACACCTTGTCCGGCAGCGGCATCGGTGCCGTCACCGCCATCACACGCGATCTCTCGAATCCCAAACAGGTCTTCCTTCCCACGTTGGACGAGTGGAACAAGGCTGCATTCCACCGGCCCGCCACCGATGGCGGCGACACCGACAACTTCTGGAAGTTTGCGACGCAAAGCAACGACCAGCCAGGTATCGCGACCGCGACCCCGACCGGCGACATCGCCAACCCGGGGCCGAATATCGTCAACTGGCGATTGGGTGCCGACTGGAACGGGCAGAACGGCAATTTGACCACTGTCGGTTCGGCCGGGAACGCCAGCTTCTACGGCGCGTTCGACATGGCCGGCAACGTGGACGAATGGTGCGAGACGGTCAACCTCGGTGGGCGGGCCATTACCGGCGGCGCGTACTTTGCGGTCCCCACCTTTGGTATTCGTCCTGAAGACGCCTACTTCGGACTCGACACGCCCGAACTGGACTTCACAGGGTTCCGATTCGCGAGCCCTGAGCCAGCCGTCATCAAGCCGTGCCCCGGAGATCTCAACGCCGACTCCTTCGTGGACGATTCCGACTTCGTGGTGTTCGCCGCCGCGTACAACCTGCTCGAGTGCGCGGACCCGTCCATGCCGCCCGCCTGTCCCGCGGACCTGACAGGCGACGCATTCGTCGACGATGCTGATTTCGTTCTGTTCGCCGCTGCGTACGACGCGCTGGTTTGTCCGTGACGGTTGGCTCGATCCGCCTGCGCCTCCATCCGCCGCGACCATCCGGTGCTCTGATCGGATGGTCGTGGCCTTTCGTGTCTTCGGATCGCTCTGCATGGCCATCTCTCCCCCAAACACGACCACGTGCCCCGAGGCAGGTGGCCCGGCCACGTCTTGATGGACCACGATCACGCCGCTGCTCCGATCACATGGTCGCGCTCGGCAGCGCATCCTCGTTCAACAACGTCCGGCGCTCGGAATGCAAATTTGTTGCGAAGAACCGGTTCGCGGGCAAGCGATTCTCGCCGCGAGAACATCTCAGCACGGTGTTTCGATCGGTGGCAACGACTCAAACGAAAGGCTTGTGAATGTTCCGGATCTCGTCGCCCGTGGGTTTCCTCGGATTCGTGCTTGCGGCGTTGTGGACCTGCCTGATCCCGGCCCTAGCCCGCGCCGAGAGCATCGTCGCGCCGATCCAGATCACCGTGCCGAGCGTTGTGTACGACACCGTCGGCAGCAGCAACAGCCCCAGGCGGAATTACTTCAGCTTCAACGCCGTCGCTGGCACGAGCTACTCCCTCTCGCCCCAGCGCGTCGATCCCGTCAGCGGCGAGATCTACGGCCCGGCGGCCTTCGTCGTCTCCGTCTACACCAACGACGGCGCCCAGACCCTTGTCGCTGAAGGCCCGGCGTCCAATCTCAGCCCATTCGTTTCGCCCCCGCTCCAGAACGGCAACTACCTGATTGTCGTCAGTGACTCGCTGGTGGGCTATGCCAGCGTCGGTGCGTACTACTTGACAACCACCGTCGCCGCGACCGGCGGCACGCCCACCGGGCCCATCCCCGGCTCGGCGGCGATCGCCGTCGCGTCCATCGCTTCGTCCAGCGCCAGCGTCACCGGAGGTTCGAAGGTCACCTTCACCGTCACGCTCAGCGCGCCGGCACCGACCGGCGGCACGACCGTCTCGCTCAGCTCCAGCTCCTCCGCCGCGCCCGTTCCTGCGTCCGTGACCATCCCGGCCGGGGCACGGACGGCGACGTTTGTTGTCACCACCAGCAAAGTGAGCAAGCGGACCTCCGCCACGGTGACCGCGAAGGTCGGCTCGACGTCCAAGTCGGCCACCATTACGGTGACCCGCTGATCCAACGCTTCGGGTTCGCTTGATCGATAAGGCAATCAGCCCGACCACGCCGTGATGAATCACGATCACCCGCTCCTTCGAGCGGGTGATTGTGTTGGGGCGTGCACCCGGGTCCGAGCCGCGCCGAGCGATTCTGCCGCACCCACGAAAGCGCCCGCCGTGTTGGCCGCCGTCGAGGCATCCGGGTCGCCCCCCGTCGCTGCCTCGCTTCGGTACACTGCGGATTCGGACCCGCCGTCGGCCATTGCGCGATGGCGTGCCCAAGAGGATCGGATCATGAGAACCCCCGTGGCATTGATCGTGGCGACAGTCTGTGGCCTTGGCGGATGCGTCTCGACGCAGTACCAGGGTTCATCCCGTGCGGCGACGGCGCGTGTGGAGGTGTACCCCGATGTGTCGCAGGTGTCGCGGCCGTTTGAGGTGCTCGGGACCGCGACCGCCCGCGGCGGGGAATCGCTGCCCCGCCATGCGATCGAGGCCGACTTGATTCGCGAGGGCCAAGCACGAGGGGCCGACGCCGTCGTGATTGTGCGCGACGAGGTCGTTGTGATTGGCACGGCGGCTCGTGTTCATCGCGACGGGCCGCAGGCCGGGCAGGCGTATGAGGCTCCGGTGCGGGAGCGCGTGCTCGAGGCGAACCTGATCCGCTACACGGGAGGTTCACGGTGAGAACTCGCAGCACGTGCATTCGTGATTGGGCCCGCCCCCGAGGGCGGAACGTCGGAGCAGCGATGCTGGCCGGCGTCTTGTTGATTGCCGGCTGCGCGGGATCCGATGCCGGGTCGGGCTGGCCGTTCGGGGGTGGAGACTCTGAAAAGGTCGCCGCGGCGGACGCAGCCACGGCGCGGACGCAGAAGGACCTGCAGGCAACGCTGATGGGCTTCGCCGATACGTACATCGCATTGAAAGCCCAGGCGATCGACAACGCGTTGCTGGTGGTGACCATGGCCAACGCGGACAAGCCCGAGATGGCGCCGATGGTGCAGCAGCTCCGAGAGGCGGCCCTGCGGTCCAAGGTCGAGGGCGCAGAAGCGGTGGTGGAGATCGTCACCGGCGGGAACTCGCGTGCGGCGATGTTCGACCTGGCGGTGATGGTCACGCTCGAGCACGGCGTGTGGAAGGATTTCTGGTCCAAGCGATTCGGCGACGATGCGTCGTACAACATGATGGACGCGCTCGCGCGGCTGGAGAAGGAGATCTGGACGATCGCTGCGGGCGAAATGTCCGAGGCGGAGGTGGCGGACCTTCGGGTGCTGGCGGGGGAGATCCGCAAGCAGTACATCACCCAGGTGTTCGTGACCAGCATCCGCGCCAGCCGCATCATCCGCTCGACCGAGCAGAAGGCCTTTGAAGCGCCAAAGAGCCTTCTGGCGGCCATCGGCCTCGATCCGTTGTCCTCGCTCTCGCCCGCGGTGCGGGAGGTGACGGAATCTCGCTTGCTCGCTGAGCGTGTGTACTTCTATGTGCAGAAGGCCCCGGCGCTGCTGCAGTGGCGGTCAGAGTTGATGCTCAGCCGCTCGTTCGCGACGCCGGAGGTCGGCGGGCTTGTGGCACAGTTGGAGTCGTTCCGGGCGACGGCGGCGAAGCTGGCGGAACTGGGCGAGAAGTACCCCGAGTTGCTCACCGCCGAACGCCGCGCGGCGCTCGATCAGGCGGGCGATGTCCTCGCTGGCGAACTCGATCGAATGACCGTGAATCTTGGCAAAGAGCGTGCGGCGCTCTTGGAAGGTGTGGCCGCGGAACGGCGGGCGTTGCTCGCCGCGTTCGACGAGCGCCACGAGGCGATCCGCGGCATGGTGGGCGATGCGAAAGGTGCCGTCGAGTCGGCGACCGCGTTGAGCGACTCGGTCGGACGCACGCTCGAACGCGTGAAGCAACTGCAGGGCGAACCCGATCCCAACGCTCCTCCCGGTCGCCCGTTCGATATTCGCGAGTATCGCGATGTCACCGAGAAGGCGGGTGAGGCTGTTCGTGAACTGAACGCGTTGTTGAAGACCACCGATGCCGCTCTCGCGCCGGACGCGTGGGGCAAGCACCAGCGCCAGTTCGAAGAGCTGGCCAACGGCCTCGAGCGTCGGGTCTTCCGCGTCGTGCTGTGGTCGGCCCTTGCGCTGGCGGCGGCGATCTTCGTGTCGCTTTCGGCCGTGGTGTTGCTACACCGATGGCTCCGCCCGACCGCGACGGCGCGGGCCGCGGCATGAAGGCGACGAGCGGCCGGAGTGTCGGCGGCCAAAGGCGGCAGGGGGCCTTTCTTCCAGCGGTGCCGGAATTCTGGCACCCACTCTCGTTCCCACACGAATCGGAGTGCAGCAGCCCGCCACCTCGGAGGACCCCGTGCCTCCTGCGCCCCAGCCACTCCAGAAGCCTCGCCCTGTCGAACCCATTCCATGCCCTTGGTGCGGCTACGACGTCTCGTGGCTCCCCAAGGGCATGGTCTGCCCCGAGTGCGGCGGGCGGCAGAGCGCCATGGACTTTGCGTTTGCCGCTCAGAGCGAGCGCGATACGTGGCGCAAAGCCTGGATTGTCGTGCTTCTCGCCCCCGGCTGCGGCGTGTGGCTCGGACTCGTCATCGAGCAGTTCGCGTGGGTCGTGGGCGGCGTGCATCCGGGCATCATCGCCGCGATGCCGCTGGGGTTGTGGTTGATCGCCGTCCTCGTCGCGGTGATCGCCCCGGGTGGGCGATCGCGGGAGGTGATGCCGGCATTGCGGCGGCGTCAGTGGTGGCTGTTCGCGTGGGTCGCGGGCGGATCGCTCGTGATCGCCGCGGCACTGGTCTGGGCATGGCTCAACATGACTCAGCTCGGGGCGATGCTGAACATGATCAACATCGGTGCGACGCACGCCGTGATGACGCTGCTGGTGAGCTTCTTCGGCATCGCGTCGGGGCTGCTGTGGGCGCTGCCACTGATGCGGGTGCGGCGGGCGTGAGACTCGGCATCACCCTGCGTTGGTGTAGACCTTCTGAACGTCATCAAGGTCTTCGATGGCTTCGATGAGTTCGCCCAGTGCATCCGCGGCTTCGCCCGTCACGTCGACGGTGTCGTTGGGGACCATGGCGATCTCGGCTTCGGCGATGGTGATGGAAAGGTTCGGCGAAGCGTTGGCCTTGGAATGGGGGTTCGGGCCCGAGTGAGCAGGGGCAGCGCCAGCCTTCTCGATGGTTTCCTTCACGCTCTGGAAAGCGGCCACGGCGCAGAGGATGGTCCAAGGTTCTTCGCTGGGGTCATCGGGTGTGACGCAGTCGTCGGCACCGGCCTCGATGGCGAGTTCCATCATGCGGTCTTCGCTGACGCCGGGAGCGTTGACCAGGATGCGGCCCTTTGGCTGGAACATGTAGCCGACGCAGCCGGAGTTGCCGAGGCTGCCGCCGTGGTCGCCGAAGGCGAGGCGCAGGTCGCCGACGGTGCGGGTGCGGTTGTCGGTGAGGGCGTCGACGATGATGGCGACGCCGCCGGGGCCGTAGCCCTCGTAGCGAACGGGCTCGTAATTCTCGCCGGTGCCGCCGTGGGCGCCCTTTTGGATCGCGCGTTCGATGGTCTCGCGCGGCATGTTGGCGTAGCGGGCTTCGTCGATGGCGTAGCGGAGGGCGAGATTGGTGACGGGATCGCCGCCGCCGTTCTTGGCGGCGACGATGATCGCCTTGGAGCACTTGGTCCACACCTTGCCGCGGCGTTTGTCAACGACGGCCTTGCGGTGCTTGATTTTGGACCATTTGTTGTGGCCAGCCATGGGATGAAAAGTGGGGAAGTCGAGCAGTGGGGCAGAGCGATGGTTACTTCACGCCGCGCTTGGGGGTGATGGGGGGTTCGCGGTTTTCGGCGACGGCCTTGAGTTTCTCGTCGACGCCGTTGAGCGTCTTCTTGAATTCGTTGAGCTGCACCTGAAAGGCCTCGGGGTCGACGCCGGGTTGGCTGCGGGCGCTATTGATCTGATCGACGGTGCGTTTGCCGGAGACGCGGGCGAGTTCCCACATGTCTTTGGCCTTCTGCTTCTCGCTGGCGGACCAGAGTGCGTCGCCGTAGTGATCGGCGATGACGGCGTTGTCGGCGCCGTCCGGAGTTTCGAGGGCGCGGGCGAGCAGAGAGAGCGCGCCGGGCTCGACCAGGTTGCCGACGTCGTCGCGGCCGTCCTTCAGCCGGCCCTGGTGATAGCGGAGCCAGCCGAAGGAGTCGAGGATGCTCGAGGCGGTGGGGTTCTGCGTGTAGGCGACAAGCAGGAGGCGCTCGGCTTCGGCGAGATCGCCGTCGAACTCGATGTAGTGGTACGCGAGGTTGTTCGCGGCCATTGCGTGGTTGGGGTCGCGGGCGAGGACGGCCTTGTAGAGCTCGACGGCAAGGTCGGTCCGGGATTCGAGCGTGGCGTTGTTGGCCACGCGGTAGAGGATGTGCGTGATCTTGGCTTCGTGAGCGGCGGGAACTTCGTCCTGGTCCTGGAATGCGGCGAGCTCGGGAACGATTTGGGTCCGCTCGGATGCACTGAGCAATGCGACCGACGGGGCGATGTCGGCGGCGGTGCCGTAGCGAGCGGTCAGGAAGTAGAAGAGGTAGGCGTAGAGCTGGGTGGTCGGTTCCTTGACCGCGGGCAGAGCATCGCGCAGGAAGCGTGGGGCGCCGCTGGGGGCCGCAGACTTGGTGAGGCGATCGGCAGTGCGTGCGATGATCTGAGTGGAGCCGTCGGGGAAGAGGCGTGCCAGTTCGCTTGCGGCGGCGACGAGCGCGTCGACATCGGTGGGGCGGTGGGTGGCAAGGAGGGTGAGGCGAGCTTCGCGAACCGCGCGGGGCAGGTCGAGGCGAAGCGTGGCGACGTGGTCGAGAAGGGTGAGCGCTTCGGCTGCGGCGGCGCCCTTTTCGTCCTTGGTCGCGGCGGCGGCCTGCTGATTGACGAAGGCGAGGAGGCGGTCGCGTTGGGCGGTGTTCAGAACCACGTCGGCAGGGATGCCCTGTGAGATCGCCTTTGCGGTTTCTGTGTTGCGGCCGGCGGCGGCGTGAAGTTCGGCCAGTTCGAGCGACTCGTCCACGCTCCGGGGGAGGTGATCGAGGCGGGCGAGGGCGAGCTTGTCGGCGGCGGCGGGATCCTGAAGCGGGCCGCGGAGCAGACGCTCGCGCTGGCGGGAGAGGCCTCCTATCGGGAACTTCTCAAGCAGCGCGGCGAGGCGCTTGTCGGCGTCGGCCGGCCGGGCGCTGAGTTCGTCGATCCGAGCCTTGGCGGCGAGGAGGTAGACGCTCTCGGGGTGGCGCTGGAGCTTGGCGTCGAGCCAGGCGGAAGCGCGGTTCAGGACGGCGTTGTCGCCGACCGCGTCGCGCTGCTGGACATTCTGGCGTTCCCAGCAGATGACGAGTTGGTCGATGAGTGCGGGATCCGGCGACGACTCTTCGCTGAGAGCGATCAGGGATGCCTCGGCCTGCGTCCAGAGCTCACGCTGGGCGAGTTCGCCGGTGGCGAGCCAGCGGATGACGCGAGATGTGGGAATGGCGTCGCGCAGGGCGCGGGATGTCGACGCGATCTTGGCGTCGTCGCGCAGCGGCCCACCGGGGAGGTAGAGCGCGAGGAGACTCTGATGGGCACGCTCGTCGTAGCGGTCGGTGGCGAGCGTGAGGTTGAGAAGATCGGCCGCGTCGGTGGCGCGGTCATGACGGGCGAGCAGCTCGGCGGTGCCGATGCGCTCGTCGGCGTCTTCGGGGATGCTGCCGGTGGTGTAGGCGGCGGCGAGCTTCTTGACGGTGTCGACGTCGCCGGCGTCGAGGAGCGAGGAGGCGCGGAGCGAGAGCGGAATGGCCTCGTCAACGCGGAGTGCGTCAACCACGTCGGATGCGGCGGCGAAGTTGCCGGTATCGAGTGCGGCCCGGAGCTTGACGCCAAGGGCGACGGCGCGGGCTTCGGGGTCCGTGAGTGCCGCGGCGTTGACGGATTCGGCGGCTTTCCATGCGAGATCGGCGCGGCCCAGTCGCAATTCGAGCCACGACTGGAGGATCTTCTGGCCCGGAGTGGAAGCCCGCGAGCGGATGGTGTCGCGAGCGGAGCTGAGGCCGCGGCCTTCGGCGACCAACGCGTCGGCGAGGCGGACGGCGGCCTGGGGTGCGGCGTCGGCGATGGCGAGCGCCTGGGTTGCGAGGGCGTTGGGGCTGGTGCTCAGGCGTGCGAAGAGGTCCGCGGCGACCTGGGTATCGCGCGGGTGGGTCGCGAGGTGGTCGCGGAGCAGCGCAACGCCGTTCCGTGTGTCGGCGGCGGCGCGAGCGCGGAGGAGTCGCGACTCGAGCGTCGGTGTGAGCGCGACGTTTGCGTCGGCGAGATCCTGAGGCAGGACGGCGAAGGCGCGAGCGAGCGCCGGACCCAGGTCGGTGTTGGTGGCGAGGTAGTTGACGAGCAGGAGCTGGCGATCTTCGATCCACCCGCCGCTGGCGAGGATCCGATCGATGAGCGCTTCGGCGCCGCGGGTTTCTTCACCGAGCAGGGCGCTGGCGTAGACGAGACGGAGCAGGGAGGAGCCAGCATCGAGCGAGGGGAGCTTGCTGGCAAGCGTGTAGCGTTCGAGTGCCGCGGCGTTGTCGCCAAGCCGCAGGGCGATATCGCCGGCCAGTTCAAGGAGTTCTCCGCGACGGCGATAGACCTCGCCGAGGTCCTGGCGCAGGTTGGTCTGGGCGGTGAAGGTGTCGGGCAGGTCGGCTGCTTTGGCGAGAGCGCTTGCCGCGGCGGTCGAGTAGCCCTGGGCGAGCAGCGACTGTCCGAGCTCGGCGTCGATGACGAAGGGCATGCCAGCGTCGGCGTCAGCGTCGGGTGCGAGGCGTGCCTTGGCGAAGAAGGCGGCGGCACGCTTCGAGTCGCTGCGCTGCTGAGCGTCTCGGCCGAGGGCGAGCCAGACGCGGGATTCGTCGAGGCCGCGGCGGGCGGCTTGGAGATACGACGAGGTCGCAAGGGTGCGGCGTCCGAGGCGAAGCTGTGCTTCGGCGAGTTCACGCCAGACGGCGGCGGCGGTGGGGTCCTTGCCAGCGGCTTCGGTAAGGAGTGTCTGGGCTTGTTGAGCGTCGCCGCTGGCGAGCGCGGTGCGGCCATTGATGTAGAGGCGAACCGCTTCGCTCCGGGCTTCGTCGGTCGGCTCGGCATCGGTTGGCGTCGGGAGCGAAATCGACTTGGCGAGTTCGGGGACGATTTCGTCGAGCGTGCGTGACGCGTTCGCGTCGGTCGGCGACGCGGCGGTGATGCGGGTGGCGTCGATGCCGGGCGGGGGCGGCAGCGGAGAGGATGGCGGAGACTTCGGAGATTTCGGGGCGGCGGTTCGAAGCACCCAGATCGCACGCGGGATGGTGGAATCGGCGGGGCGATCAACGATGATCGGGGCCTGGGTCGTGGTTGTTGCCGTCGAGTGACGAGCGTCGGTGGCACAGGCGCCGAGGGTCCCGGCGATGGAGATCAGCAGCACGACCGGCGGCGCGATTGGCGCGGTCAGGAGGCGGCGAGCGTTCAGCGATCCGTGCCGAGGGCTGGCGGGCCGGTTCATTGGTGTCGTTCCGTGGGGGCGATCCGAGAGGCGTGTCGTTCTGGAGTCGTCAGGGGACTCTGTCGTAGCGCCGGGAGGTGGGCGGGGGTTCAAGATTTCGAGGATGCGCCCTTGGACTTCTTGGCGGGCTTCTTTTTCTTGGCGACCCGCTTGGCGGCTTTGGCGCTTTCGGGCTGTTCGAGCTGAACGGGCGGGGGAATCTCGGGGGGCGAGAAATCCGGCGCGTCGGCGCGGCGATCGCGTTTGGGCATTGCACCTTCGTCGTCGGACCAGGCTTGCAGGATCGTCGCGGTGTGGGCGGCTTCGCCAGCACGGACTTGACGTTCGAGCCATGATGCCGCGGAGTCGGCGTCGGTGACGTCGTCGCTGAGGACGGCTTCCTCGGCGAGGAGATCGGCGATGCGCTGATCGACCGGAATGGCGTGGCCGCCGAGCCCGAGGAGGAAGACGCGGGAGGCGACGTACGCAGGCGTGCCGTCGAGTGATTCGAGATACCCACGGGCTTCACGCTTCGAGAGTTCGGCGATGCGTCCAAGGGTGAGTGCGTGCTCGCGGTTGAAGATGTCGTGGAGGCTGGAGCGGAGGCGGAGGGCGCGTTCGTAGCCACGGGGGTAGCGTTCGCCGAACGACGCGGCGATCTCGTCGGCGAAGGCGACGCGGAGTTCATTGAAGTCAACGAAGTTGTCGCGGAGGCGCTTCAAGGCGGCGCGGGCCTGTCCGGACGTGGCATCCCAGAGCAGGAACGAGTAGACGTAGAGGTGGAGCAGCGGATCGACGCCCTCTTCGACGCCGGCACCGAGCGGCTCGGGGGCTGCGTCGGGGTAGCGGGACGAGAGCTTTTTGAGCAGCGAGGCGAGGGCCTTGCTGGGATCGGTCGGGCTCATGGCTTGGGGCTCGGGTCGGTGG
>VYLH01000190.1_pt1 | contig 10279 bp, 8 predicted proteins | sample 5114361 | NCBI WGS metagenome assembly VYLH01 (sample SAMN12291772, study PRJNA351875) | freshwater metagenome | isolation source: freshwater lake | place: USA: Michigan, Kent Lake | collected 2013-08-15
AAAAGATACTGATATTTTAGCTGCATTCCGTATGACTCCACAACCAGGTGTTCCACCTGAAGAATGTGGTGCTGCAGTAGCTGCTGAATCATCAACAGGTACTTGGACTACAGTTTGGACTGACGGTTTAACAAGTCTTGACCGTTATAAAGGTCGTTGTTATGACATCGAACCTGTTCCAGGTGAAGATAACCAATATATTGCTTACGTTGCTTATCCAATCGATTTATTCGAAGAAGGTTCAGTAACAAACTTGTTTACTTCAATTGTAGGTAACGTATTTGGTTTCAAAGCTTTACGTGCTTTACGTCTTGAAGACCTTCGTATTTCAGCTGCGTATGCTAAAACATTCCAAGGTCCTCCACACGGTATTCAGGTTGAGCGTGACAAATTAAACAAATATGGTCGTGGTCTTTTAGGTTGTACAATTAAACCTAAATTAGGTCTTTCTGCTAAAAACTACGGTCGTGCTGTTTATGAGTGTTTACGTGGTGGTTTAGACTTTACAAAAGACGATGAAAACGTAAACTCACAACCATTCATGCGTTGGAGAGACCGTTTCCTTTTCGTAGCTGAAGCTATTTATAAATCACAAGCTGAAACAGGTGAAGTTAAAGGTCACTATTTAAACGCTACTGCTGGTAATTGTGAAGAAATGATCAAACGTGCTGTATGTGCTAAAGAATTAGGCATGCCTATTATCATGCATGACTATTTAACTGGTGGTTTCACTGCTAACACTTCATTAGCTGAATATTGTCGTGATCATGGTCTTTTATTACACATTCACCGTGCGATGCACGCGGTTATTGACCGTCAACGTAACCACGGTATTCACTTCCGTGTTTTAGCCAAAGCTTTACGTATGTCTGGTGGTGACCACCTTCACTCTGGTACTGTTGTAGGTAAATTAGAAGGTGAACGTGAAGTTACTTTAGGTTTCGTAGATTTAATGCGTGACGATTATATTGAAAAAGATCGTAGCCGTGGTATTTATTTCACACAAGACTGGTGTTCAATGCCAGGTGTAATGCCAGTTGCTTCAGGTGGTATTCACGTATGGCACATGCCTGCTCTAGTTGAAATTTTCGGTGACGACGCTTGTCTTCAATTCGGTGGTGGTACTTTAGGTCACCCTTGGGGTAACGCTCCAGGTGCAGCAGCTAACCGTGTTGCTCTTGAAGCTTGTACACAAGCTCGTAACGAAGGTCGTGATCTTGCTCGTGAAGGTGGCGACATTATTCGTTCAGCTTGTAAATGGTCTCCTGAACTTGCGGCAGCATGTGAAGTTTGGAAAGAAATTAAATTCGAATTTGATACTATTGACAAACTATAATTTTTTATAAATTTTTTTAACCCCTCCTTTTTTAGGGGTTAAAAAAAATTATCAGGTATAAGTTAAAACTCATTTTTTATGTAGGTAAAATTTTTATTATAATTTAACCCTTTTTATGTAGGTAAAATTTTTATTATAATTTAACCCTTTTGTTCCTCAGGGTATAAATCAGGGTATAAACAAATTTAATACTATTTTTTTTTTCAGTTTTATATTATAATTTTGTAAAGCGGATGTAACTCAATCGGTAGAGTGCGATCCTTCCAAGTTCGAGGTTGTGGGTTCGAGTCCCGTCATCCGCTAACCTGTTTACCTTTTTTTTAACAAGCATTAGTTTAATGTATTCCTAAAAATGTTTTATTTTTTTGTGCTAATTTATATTTTATTTAATTGTTGAGGTTTTACTTCTAGAAAAAGATTATAAAAAATCAACAGGTGCTATATACTTTAATTTTGTAAGAGTTTAAAATTGTATAAAATTATTTTTTTTCTATTTCAATTTATTCTACTCTTGTATTTTTAACCATTTGCCTTTTTTTATACTCTTTTATATTTATTTTTTTTTATGGCAATGCGCACTCCTGAAGAACTAAGTAATCTTATTAAAGATTTAATTGAACAATATACACCAGAAGTTAAAATGGTAGATTTTGGTATCGTTTTCCAAGTTGGTGACGGTATTGCACGTATCTATGGTCTAGAAAAAGCAATGTCAGGTGAATTATTACAATTTGAAGATGGTACTCTTGGTATTGCTCTTAACCTAGAAGCAAACAACGTAGGTGCTGTATTATTAGGTGATGGTTTAAAAATTACTGAAGGTAGTCGTGTACGTTGTACAGGTAAAATCGCCGAAATTCCAGTAGGTGAAGCTTATTTAGGTCGTGTAGTAGATTCTTTAGCTCGCCCAGTAGATGGTAAAGGTGCTATTCAAACAAAAGACAGCCGTGCTATTGAATCACCAGCTCCTGGTATCGTATCACGTCGTTCAGTTTATGAACCTTTAGCTACAGGTCTAGTAGCTGTAGATGCTATGATTCCAGTAGGTCGTGGTCAAATGTTGGCCCTTTAAACAGTACACTGTGTTATTAGGCTATTCTAAAAAAAGGGCCCCCCCCCCTTTTAAGGGAGTCTATTAAAACTTTTTACTGCTTAACGCAGGAAACTATATGCTGGAACCTAGACTTTTAAAAAAGACGTACTTGAATATTAGTGACTAAAACATTAGGTCTGTTTTTACTCCCAGACACTTTTACCCCAAGGGACGTTATTCTTAAAGGGAAGAACAGTCGGATAGATAAAAACTAGCCCTATGCACATATATAACTTTCTGTTTTGTATTAAATCGATTTATATATATTCATTCGGTCCCATTCAATGTGATAACCGTTCTTTATATTAAGGAATCAGCAGGAAACCAAACATTTTTTTTTATAAAAATTGGAGTAGGATCCTCAGAGACTCTATGTTTCCTAATAAAATATTAATAACTCTTTCTTTTCAAATAATTAGATTCTTTAGGCTTTATTTTTTAAAACTATAAAGTTTAAATCTTTATAAGCACGATAGTATCAACGGTTTTGTTAAACGCCCACAAAAAATTAATATTTTTAAAAATGTATTTTATGAGTCTAAACGTATCTTTTAATAATTATTCTGGTTTATGGAATTACTGGTTTGCTGGTTTAGTTGATGGTGACGGGTGTTTTTATAAAAACAAAGGAAACGAAGTTAGTTTAGAAATTACAACCCATATTTTCGACGAGAAAGTTTTGGCTCTTGTAAAAAACGGTTTAAAGGGCGGTTCTGTAAAACTACGTTCGAATAGTCAAAGTGTTCGTTATCGTGTGAAAGCAAAAGCTGTTGTTGTTAATGCTCTACAACGTTTAGATGGTAAACTATTAAATGCCGTTCGACTAAATCAATATAAACAAGCTTGTTTACTACTTAATTATCAACCCTTATCCCCTTCCCCTTCGTACCTTGGGTTACACCACACCCTAAATCCGAAGGATATGGACACTGAGCAACGAGTTGCGTATTTAGCGGGTTTAATTGATTCTGATGGTACAGTCACAATCACAGTATCTCACGCTGACAGCCAGACTGGTATTTATCCGGGCGTTGAGGGTAAAATTCAACGTTTAATGTATTCTCGTGGTTTTAATCAATTAACTTTAAAAATAGCTGGAATAGACCAAAAACACATTGAAACCGTTCGAAGTCTTTTTAATTATGGCAGAGTTTATGATATTAAACCAACAAAAAGCATGAAATCAGACAAACATCAATACCATTGGTACATACGAACCGAAGAAGAGTTTAACAGTTTAATTTTTGATTTAAAAACTTATTTTCCGTTACGCTCGGTAAAAATGCACCGACTACGTCTTGTACACATTTATTACAAATACAAATCTCTAGGCTATCATTTAAGTGAACCAGGTACAACTACTTTTAAATTATGGGAAAAATTTTGCCGCTCTTGGCACAAATATAGTTATTAATTTTTATTAAAGAGAGAGTCCAGTTAATAAACAAGAGACCGGAGCCATTCGTTGGGTGATTTACTATAACTATAAAAGTGTTTATATTTATAGTAAATCACCCAAGCTTAAGATTATTAATATATAAAAAGATCTTAACGTACCTCGGGTTACAGGTCTTCGTGCCTAAAGGCCCTTATATTTTTTATACTTTATAATTTTAACCCCCTCGTCCCTTTAACCCCCTCCGTTCATATAATTAAGGAGGTAAAAATAAAAACAGGGAAAGCTACAGGGCGGGGTAAAAAAAAGAAAGTATTAAAGAGGTAAAAATAAAAAAACCGGTCTGTACGGGTTTATTAATAGCAGCGCGAATTAATCATTGGTGACCGTCAAACAGGTAAAACAGCTATTGCAGTTGATACTATTTTAAATCAAAAAGGTAAAGGTGTTATTTGTGTATATGTTGCTATTGGTCAAAAAGCTTCTTCAGTAGCTCAAGTATTAAACACGTTAAAAGAACGTGGTGCTTTAGATTATACAATTATTGTTATGGCTAACGCTAACGAACCTGCTACTTTACAATATTTAGCTCCTTATACAGGTGCTACATTAGCAGAATATTTTATGTATACTGGTCGTCCAACATTAACAATTTATGATGACTTATCAAAACAAGCACAAGCTTATCGTGAAATGTCATTATTACTTCGTCGTCCTCCAGGTCGTGAAGCTTATCCAGGTGACGTATTCTATTTACACTCACGTTTATTAGAACGTGCTGCAAAATTAAATAATGCTTTAGGTGAAGGTAGTATGACAGCTCTTCCGATTGTTGAAACACAAGAAGGTGACGTATCTGCTTATATTCCAACAAACGTTATTTCAATTACAGACGGTCAAATTTTCTTATCAGCTGGTTTATTTAACTCAGGTTTACGTCCAGCAATTAACGTAGGTATTTCTGTATCACGTGTTGGTTCAGCTGCACAACCAAAAGCTATGAAACAAGTAGCTGGTAAATTAAAATTAGAATTAGCTCAGTTCGCAGAATTAGAAGCTTTTAGCCAATTCGCATCGGATCTTGACCAAGCAACTCAAAATCAACTTGCTCGTGGTTCTCGTTTACGTGAAATCTTAAAACAACCACAATCAAGCCCGCTGGAGTTAGATTCTATGGTAGCATCTATCTATACAGGTACTAATGGTTTCTTAGATAAAATTGAAGTTTCTTCAGTACGTGCTTTCCTTTCTGGTTTACGTAGCTATTTAGCTAACAGTTATCCAAAATATGGTGAAATTCTTCGTTCTACGTTAACTTTTACACCTGAAGCCGAAGGTATTTTAAAAACTGCTATTGCAGAGTACACAGCAGAATTTATGTCACAATCTAAAGCTTCTTAATTAGTTTTATTTTAAGATTACTAAAAGGTTTTAAAATAATATCTAATTAAAAATTTTAATTATATTTTTTTATTAAAAATAGATTGTTATTTAACACCTGTGTATACAGGTGTTAAATAACAATCTATTTTTAAGTATTTATTTAGATAAAAACTTCATTTTCAAATAAAAATGTTATTTAATTTATTTTAAATTTGTCTCTACCCTGAAGTATCTCTACCCTGAAGTATCTCTACCCTGAAGTATGCCTCTTCATCCCTCGCGGTAAAAAAAAAGGGTGAAAGGGTTTAGACACATTTTTATTACTTAGTATATATAAATCAAAGTTTTATAAACTATGTTTAGTATTAAGATTTATCTTACCCCTTTTTTTACCTCGAAGAATCTTTACTGTAACCCGAGGGACGCAGGGCCTGAAGTAAGCCCCTTGGTACCTTGGTGTAAAAAAAAGGGTGAGGGGCGTCCCTCGCCCTTGATTCCTTGTCCTTCGTTCGGTTATTTAAAATAAACCTGCTATTGTCTGAACTACCTATTGTCTGAACGACTGTTCAGATGTTCAGATGTTTTAAATACAGATTTATTTAAATAACCGAAGCTTGGTTGTTTAATTATATTATTTTTTTATAAACCTTTATAAAAAAATAATATACTTAAAGCAACCAATGTTCCGTGGGTTCCAGGTTACAGGGGTAAAAAAAGTATAAAAAGGCTGAGGTTAAACACTTAACCATCTAAAATACTACATGGGATCAAATTTTATATAACAATGCAATTTTTCTTATCGTTTTATGCTTACTCTTAAGATCTTCGTATACTCTGTTGTTACTTTCTTTGTGTGTCTTTTCATTTTTGGTTTCTTATCTAATGACCCTGCACGTAACCCAGGTAAAAATATTGACTAATTTTATTTCTTAATTTAGACCTTTTTACTGGTTTAAATTAATTATCATAGCTTAAAAAAAAGCTATAAATACTTCTCACCCCCTGAATATTTTTTTATTATTTTTAGTATTATTTTTTATCTGGATAAAAAATAATACTAAAAATAATATTCAGGGGTTAGTAAAATATTGAACCTTTTTGGTTTAAAAATTTTACTTAAGATAAAAACCTCAAAACATTATATTAACAATAATTCAAAAATATTTTTTATGTCACGTTCACAAATCAATGAATCCAAGGTAGAATATGTTGCGTTTGAAGAAATTGGTTTATTTCCTCGTTCTTTTAGCCGTGTTTTAGATCGTTTTTTAAAACAACTTTTTTCTGATGTTGATAATCTTGTAATCCAAGAATACCGTTTTTATCGCTATTTGTTTTATACAACTTTAAAAACACTTTTTATACTTTTTTTTGTTCCGTTTTTAGTAAATTTTTTTGCAAAAAATTATATAGTAAAACCTATAACAGAATATTTTTGGAATAATAACCATCCAGAAATTTTTTTAAATTCTTATGAACAAAAACGTGCTTTTGCTGAATTAGAAAAATTTGAAGAAAAAATCTATTTTGAAACTTTAGTTGAATCACATAGTTTACAACACGTAACGTTAAATGTTGGAAACATGCATACTCCTTCTCAGCAAACAAATGACGATATGTCTTTGACTCCTGACAAACGTAATCCTTTTTCTTACCCTTTTTACCCCGAGGGACAAAAGGGAGTACCTCAGGGTAATAACACATTACAATCAAACTCAAGCCAGCATATGCATGGGGCTATGTTACAAACTTCGTCTGTCGTTTCTATTGAAAATAACCAAAAAGAAGATGATCATATGTCTTTTTATACCTTTAAAATGAAAAATAAAGCAAGTTTTGCAGCTTATCAAGAAAAAACTGTTGAATTAGCAACAAGTTATAATAATCATAGTATACATGCTATTACAAATTTTTTTGCTGATCTTTTAAGTTTATTTACACTTTTATATCTACTAATTACTTTAGAAATTCAAATAAATATTACGAAATCTTTTTTATTAGAAGTTTTTTTTGGTTTAGATGATAGTAAAAAATCTTTATTAATTTTATTAATTACAGATTTATTAGTAGGTTATCACTCGTCTAATCTTTGGGAATTATTTTTTGAATTTATTTTTAACCATTATGGAATTCCGGAAAGCCAAACTGGTATTTTTTTATTAGTTGCAACACTTCCTGTATTATTAGATGTTTTATTTAAATATTTAATCTTTCGCCATTTAAATCGTTCTTCTCCTGCTACTGTAGCGACATATCAAGCTATTATTGAATAATAATGTTGTTATTTTTAATCCCAACTTTAGTTGTTATAGAATCTGAAGGACAAAAGGCCTTTTAACTCTCGCCTCTTTTTTTTTACCCCGACTAATCGTTACCCTGAAGGATGCCCCTTCGTTCGGTGATTTTAGTATAGTTTTTATAAAAACTATACTAAAACACCAAAGCAGTTAACGTTCCTTGGGTTACAGTTCCTCACCCCTTCGTTCCTCGGGGTAAAAATCAGGGTGACGGGCGTTTAGCAGTCTGAACTCAGGTTAAAGGCCGATACGTAACTGTTTGGGATGATATAACTTTTATGTTCAAACATAAAAGTCCCCCTCACTATTCCCCGTAAAAATTGGTAGTGAATACAGCTTGGTTGTTTAGATGAAGGTGGTAATCTTTAGTTTTTTAAGTTTAATTTTTCTACTAACAAATATCCGATGACTGGTGGGATATTAAATTAAAAATTAAGCAGTTATACCGTTTTAAGTATTGTACAGACAATAAATGAGGTTATTAACCTAATTTATACCCTGAGTGACCTAACGAAAAACCGAAGCTTAAGATATTTTTAATAAACCATTGTTTCAAACAATGGTTTAGTAAAAATATCTTAACGTCTCTTCATACTTCAGTGTATAAAGGATAAATAAGCAGTTCATCCATGTGTGAATAACAGGTAAATTTTAGCTTATTTAAATTATTTAAAAATCTTAAGCTTGGATGTTTATAAAAATCTATTGAATCTAACAAAGGTTTTAGATTCAATAGATTTTTATAAACATCCAACGTAAAAATAAATAAATAGTTAAACCCATTTTTTTTTAAAATTTTTATAAGAACTAAAAGCTTTTTGAATATGTTATTTAACACATAACTTTTATTTCCAATTTTTTTTTTAGTTTTTTGATTTATAAATATTTAAACCGATAAAATATTATTTTTAAATACGTTGGTTGCTTTGGTTTATATATAATACTTTTTTGTCCAAACAAAAAAGTATTATATATAAACCAAACAACCAATCTTGCCCCTGCCTAAGCAGGGGCAATGTAAAGTGATTTTATTAAAAACTTTTAGGCTTGGGTTATTTATATATAAATAATCTTAACGTGCCTCAGCTTAAAGTACCTCAGGGTAAAGAGGGTAAAAAGAAAGGTAGAAAAAATTAGATCATTTTTAAATTTTTAGTGTTTATCGTTGTTTTTTTTTTATATTTTTTTTATGAGTTTACAAATTTCTATTCTAACACCAGAGCGTCCTTTTTGGAACGGTCAAGCTGATGAAATTATTTTACCAACTGAAACAGGTGAAATGGGTGTTTTAAAAAACCATGCCCCTATTATTACAGGTTTAGACGTTGGTGCTATGTTAATTCGTGGTGGACAAGCGTCTAGTTCTAAAGATGAGTGGAATTCTTATGCTATTATGGGTGGTTTTGCTTTAGTAAAACAAAATCAAGTTACTATTTTAGCTAATGAAGCAGTTTCTGCGGAAAATATTAATCCTGAAGAAGCTAAAGAAGCTTTTGAAGCTGCTAAGTCAAATTTAGAAAAAGCTGAGGGCGTAAAAGAAAAAGTAGAAGCTAATTTTGCATACAAACGCGCAAAAGCACGTTATCAAGTAGTAAAAGTATTAAAAAAAATTTAATAGTAGTTTTTTTTAAATACATACTTTGTTTAGCCCAACGTTGGTTGCTTTGGTTTATTTATAATAATCTTAAGCCAAGGCTTAAGATTATTATAAATAAACCAAACAACTAAGCTTGGGTTTTTATTTGTTTATAAATTTTAGCAAGCAAATTGTTACTTTTTGATTTTTTATAGTAGTTTTTTTTATTTTTATGAATATTGAATTAGCTGTAACTCTTGTTAGTTTAGTTTTAGTTGTTTCGGCAGGTCCGCTAGTTGTTATTTTATTATCATTTCGTGGTGGTAATTTATAATATATTTTTATATTAAGCGAAGCTTAATATAACACTTGGATTTAAATAGTCCTTTGTTAGTTTATAATAACTTTCAGCCAAAAGCTGAAAGTTATTATAAACTAAATATAACTAACTTAGATCAGTTAAAAATGTTGTCTATTAGGGACTTTAAATATTAATACTAGAATTCGTATTAGCCGTTAATTTCCTCTTGCTTTATAACCATAAAATTTTTGGTTTTTGACAAGAAATAAATAATTTTACTTTAATAGTTATCTTTCTTGAGTTTATTTTTTTAACCTAAAATTATAGTTTAAAACTTCATTATCTGAAGCCGTTTCTACCTCGAGTCTTACAACAAGATTTAATTTTTTATATACATATACTTGTCATTTCTCTTTTTTTTAGGTAAAATAAAAAATAAAACTTTATTTTTTTATTCTTTTTTAGTTATAAATATAGGAGAGATGGCTGAGTGGTCGAAAGCGGCTGATTGCTAATCCGTTTAAGCGCGACTTGCGCTTACGAGGGTTCGAATCCCTCTCTCTCCGTTTAAATCAATTCGTAAATTTATGTTAAATTTTTATCAACTTTTATAAAAAAACAAAATACCAAATCACCCAATCTCACTAAACTAGGAAGCGTTTTTTTGGACTAAGAAAAAAACTTGAAGTTCTACTTAATATAAATTACCTATCTTAATAAACAAAGAAAAGTTAGGTTTTCAAATTCTAATCAAATTTTTTTGGACAAATACTGCGTGGCTGGGTATAAACAAAACTTCCATGTGATTTTTGTGTTTTATGTTTGTGTGTCTTATGTTTTTTATCTTCGTCTGCAGTCTTTGGTGTATAAATAATAACCTTCATTTAAAGCTTAAGC
>VYLH01000358.1_pt1 | contig 10186 bp, 14 predicted proteins | sample 5114361 | NCBI WGS metagenome assembly VYLH01 (sample SAMN12291772, study PRJNA351875) | freshwater metagenome | isolation source: freshwater lake | place: USA: Michigan, Kent Lake | collected 2013-08-15
ATTGCTGTCCAGAGGCGTGCCGCACCTACGCGTTAGCGGCTAGCGCCGGCGGCCTGCAGGTGTGTCCCTCACATCGTCATGTACCTACGGGAGCGGGCAAGGGGCGCGGCGACCAGTGGATGGGCCGCATATGGCCCGGGCGTGGTGCGGTTGTTGGTGCTGCGGCGTTGGAGCTGAAGAACGTGCGCAAGCTATCTTAACGGCTGCCGCCCACATGCTGCGACCAGACGAACATCCTAACCATCACTAGGGAGCTTCCCTGCAAGCGCCGCGGCTTTGCTCCGAATGCGCAGGGGTGCGAAGGGGCTTGGCGCACGCCGGTGCCGCGCATCATGCGCCGTGCAACGCCGTCGTCAGGCCGGGGCCTGCCCCAGGAATGCCGCCTCACCTTCAGAAGCGGCTTCGTGCGCCGAGAGCTCGCCCAAGCCGGGCCCGATGGCGGACATGTCCGCCTCGGATGCTGTTGTGGGCTCCACACACCGCGCACGGCCACGTTCCCGGGCGGGCTGCTATGCGTGTGCCTCAAGTGAGCTGATGGGGGCCTGCCGGGGCAACTGCACGCCGCACGCCGGAGATCCGTCCTCGATCGCCGGCATCCATCGCCAGTCCAGCGCGCACACCTGGCATACCTCCTTCTCCAGCACTTCTTCGTGTGCATTGACACCTACCTAGACGCGGTCTCTGTCTTCCGCGTTCCATCAACCTGCAAGGCAGCCGCAAAGGCTGTTAGGCTTCGCGCCCACCTCCCGCGCGAGCCCTGCGGTCTGCTAGGCAGCAGTTGCCCATCCACAGCAGTTGCCCATCCACAGCATGCCGCTAACTGGCTTGCTTGGAGCGGCGGTGGCGGTGGGCAGGCACCTGCTTAGCCCAAAGGGGCGTGCTACTGCATCGCCTCGCTCGGCTCTTGAGGATCGCGGTGCGTTTCACGAGTGTGCACAGCACGGCATGCCCATGCCTTGCAACAGCTTGCTTACGTGCGTAAAGTGTTGCGGCGCAGGGGCGTCAAGCAGTTCCAGCCCCAACGACAAGCAGCGGGCTGGGCGCGTGCTGCTTCCGGCGCTGAACGACGCTGCTCGTCGTTCAAACACCAGCAGTAAATGGGACCCAGCGATCCCGGAAACAAGCAAATATCTGCAATTGCCAGAGGACAAGGCCGGGAATGCCCGATTAAGGCAGGAGGACCTGAACCCCAAGCTGAGAGAGCGGATTTCCGAAGTTCCGGCGCTCACCAAGTTCGAGGTGAGAGCCTAGGCCTCCGCACCGATGAACGACGCGTTTGTAGATGGCATGTTATGGGGCTGAAGTGTGAGCCGCGCACCAGGACGGCGCCCCGTCGTGCGTCGACGGGGCCGGCACCAACGGCTCCATTGGCAGCCTGGACATAATCACCCTCCTGGCAATCGCCTGCAAGGAGGCCCCTCTACCCAAGGGTGCAGGCATCGTGGACATGGGCTCTGGGGGTGGCGCGTGAGTGTCGGAACACCTCGCTCAGTGCCCGGGAAGCCGCTCGGCCTCATCGCCTCTCTGCCGCACACACGCTCGCCTGGCCCTCGCGGGTTTTCTCAAACACCTCGCTCAGCTCGCTCAGCTCTCATGGCTCGCCCTGCCTTCCAACAGGGCTGTCGCGGTGTTCATGGCAGCGTGCCCCCGTTCTATCTCCATGGGCGTCGAGGTCAGCAGCCAGCGCTGCGAGGCTGCACGCAAGAACATCGCGGACTACCTGTCAACGGCAAAGCACCTGGGCCCTGATGTCGCCACCCCGCAATTCCAGTGCAGTGACTTCACGCACGTGAGTCAACGCGCGAAGCACGATAACGCGGTGCACCCAGGCACTCAGACGTGTGCTGCCGCGAGCAGCCCTCTATGCCCGAGGTGTCTACCCGTCTGTCTTGCCACAGGTACCACGCCTTCCCGCCCACCTCCGTATCCACATCGTGTTCACCTTTTGGTGGGGCATTGGTGCTGTGGGACAGCTCGCCGTCGCACGCTTATTCCGAGAGTGCGAAACAGCCCAGGTACGGCATGCATGTTGGCGAATTGTGGTGCTGGCCCAGCTCTGAAACTGATGCCAGGTTCCTCTTGGCAGGTGCTGATCGCCGTGGGCTACGCAGGAAAGGGCTCGGGCACAGCCGCACAGGCGATGATGGCCGCCGGCACTGGACCGGTCCGCTTGGTTGGCAGGACAGCATGCAGTATGGCTGGTGAGCTGGCGCCGAGCTGCACGCACACACACGCGTGGCTGCACCGCTAGGTGCACAGGTCCCTTGGCCCCCCTCCTTTCCCAGGTGGTGGCAAGAGCTGCCCCCTCGGCATGGTGTTCGTCAAGTCCAAGGAGGCGGGGCTTGAGGAGGAGGCGCGCGAGGGCGTCGAGACGAGCACAGAGGAAGGCCTCCAGGAAGCAGAGCAGTTCTACAAGGCAGCGCTTGAGAGCCTGGTCAGCGCAGAAAGGGCGCAGAAACGTGCCACCGTGTCGACCATGGCTGCGAACGCTGTGGCCAGGGCCAAGGCTGCTATGGAGAGCGCAGGGCAGAGGCAGGAGCTCATAAGGCAGGCCATCACCTACACGAAGCCCGAGGCCCGGCCCATGGTAGGTCGAGTATTTGTGACCACGTGTACTCGGTGGCCTTGAGCAGTACAGCACACGAGCGGGCCTGCTGGTTGAGGCTCTGTGTGGTGTCTGTAGGAGGTGCAGCTGCCCGGTGGGCTGCGTGCGCCAGAGGGCTTCGCCGTCATCTTCCCTGCAACCAAGTACCCAGGCGAGGCTGGGGCAGTAGACCCTTCGTGCGTGTGCAAAGGAAGACTCCTCTGTACAGCATCATGTTTGGATTGTGCGTGGCCCGTGGCCGCAGACCTCGTCGGGGGCGAGGTGGCCGACGTGCTGTGCGCAAGCCGTTGCGGCGCCATCTTTGACGCCAAGACAGGGCGCTTCCCCAAGCTCCAGATTGGCAGCACGAGCAGCAAGGCGGGCAACATTCCCCTCGTCACGTTCAGTGTGGCCCGCCCATTCAATAAGACGTGTAAGTGCAGCTGCTTATGACGGCTTGTCCCAGACGGCTCTGCCTAGCGGGCTGTTCACACGTCTGTCTATGGGTTGCTTCCGCAGACAAGTTCACCGTGGCTACATGCGTCCAGCTGGCGCATGGCCCCGAGGACATCGGGACAGTGCTGGGCGTCGGCCACAACGGGACCCTCAAGCAGGGCAGCAACGAGAACTACATGCGCATTGTACCGAAGAACGGCAACTGGTGGGACGTGTCGTTCGAGAACCACTCGCTGGTGCCCAGGGAGGAGGCTGCACAGATCAAGCGGCGGCAGGCAGACCCGCAGGCGCTGGCGGCTGCAAAGGCAGAGGAGCCGCGGAGCAAGCGTGTGTGCAAGCCAAGTCAGCGTAAACTAGTTGAGGTGTAGCGGGTGTGGTGCTTACACGTCTTATTGAGTGGGCGGGCCACACTGAACGTGACGAGGGGAATGTTGCCCGCCTTGCTGCTCGTGCTGCCAATCTGGAGCTTGGGGAAGCGCGCTGTCTTGGCGTCAAAGATGGCGCTGCAACGGCTTGCGCACAGCACGCCGGCCACCTTGTCCCGGACGAGGTCTGCGGCCACGGGCTGAGAACCCCGGGTTGCTGCTGCTGTGTTGGCTGGCAAGCGTTTGCAAGAGAACTCCATGCATGATGCATTTGCGTGGCCGGTGTATATGAGGGGGCTTGTTGCAAGTGGAGTGGCGGTGAGGGCTGTCGACAGGTTCGGGGCGCGTGAAGAGCTCCGCATGGCTACGCTCGTAAGTCCTGTGCTCGCTCCACGCCACGGGCTGCCCCACAACCCGGCCGCTGCAAGGGCATACACTGCCGGGGCCCGCAACCGGGCAGCGCGGTCACTGAGGCGGCGAGCCTGGCGGGTCGTTCAGCATGGCCTGCGGGTACCCCACGCCCCGGCGGAATTCTATTGCCCAGTCCCACAACAGGCCCCATCCGACGCATCGGGCCACAACACGTTGACGGCCGTCCGGCTGCCGCGCGAACCGGAACAGAGCGCCAACCCTGCCGACCGGTGCCGATGCCGCCACGCGGCTGCTGCACCACCCGCTGGCCCGTCCTTCCATTGCCCAGTAACGCCACACGCCCACGCCACCGAGCGGCTGGGCCCATAAGCTGCGTGTGTAGGGGGGGGACAGGGCAGAATGCATTGCTGTGCGGGCACACGGCAGGCACACGGGTCAGCCCTACTCTATGGGGCGTTGCTGAGCTGAGCTGTGCTGCATAGCACTGTGCGCGACCAGCAGGCCCAGTTTGGCCCGCGAGGGCTGCCACCAGGACGTGGCAGCCCCCGGTCGCGCACAGTGCCACGCATGAACACAGGAGTGAGTGGCGGAGGGCTGGCCGGTGCTGCAGCCGAGTCGAGCCAAGCGACACGGCACAGCGGCGCGTCCTCACCTTGCGCTGCAGTCATCAGTTGCCGGCCTGCGCCTTGACGGCATGCGCCTTGACATTGCTCTGCATCCGGTGGTTCTTGCTCGCGCCATTCCTGTACGAACACAAGTGGACGAGGAAGGGAAGATCTCATGCACGTTACGGCAACGCGAGCAACTCGCTCCGACCTCACAGGAAGTCTGCAGCCAGGCTACGCAATCCCTCTTACCGTGTCTTGAGCTCCTCGTTGATCACGGGGAACCACGGATGGAAACGGTCCGCGAGAGGACTGGAGCTGCCCGCCACCAATGCCGCCTTGTACTTCACCAAGGGTGCACCAAAGACGAGGCCGAGGACCTCCTTCTCTGCCGAAGCGATGAACTGCTTCCGCAACTGCAGCCTCACGGACTCCTCCTCGGCCCCCATGAGCTCAATGGCCTTCTCGCAGGACTCCACACGGTAGTGCTCCATGGCACCACGTTTCACGGCTGCAGCCCACAACACATCCTCGAAGCGGAGGAAGTGGGAGCTGCCGAGGCGAGCACCCAGGCCCCCCGTGACTCTCAGCGGAAGAGTACCGTGCGTCAGCACGGCACTAGCAATGAGGACCACCGTCACATCGGCCGTCGCACCAGGCGTGAACAGCACACCGAGCGACGGAAGCACAAACTGACCGCCGATCATCAGAGTCTCGGGCGAGCCCCGGCCACCCGACGTGCTGGTCCACGCGATGATGTTGAGTGGCGCGTCCTTCAAATCTCGGTGCAGCCCCACGTGCGGCATGTCGAGGCCGCAGCTGATGAGGTTGGCGGGGACACGGCCGTCCAGGCACTGCTCGCGGCCCTCCGCCAGCAGCAAGTCGCGCCTATGAAGAGGGGGCGAGCACAGTTGCGTGAGTGTGCGCTCGAGACAGTTCGTTACCTTGCTGTGCGCTCAAGACAGTGAAACTCACGTGTACTCGTTTAGCCATGGGCACACACGAAGAAGCGTGTCCCAAAGCGCCTTGGCCACGCGCGCATCCCAGTCCCGAATCTCCTTGCGCGCCTCGTCAGGCAGCTTCTTCGCAGCCGCATACCTGTGGGGCAAGCAAGGCGAAGTTGCACTTAAAACAGCACAAGGACGGGAGCACCGCCACCGACAGATAGCAAAGCAACAGATAGCAACACTTACTCGGCCTCCAGGCAGTGTACGTTGAACGCCTTGAAGGGAGCTCCGGTGGTGACGAAGGGTACGTCCCCTGAGGCAGCCCTTGTGCGCCGCGCGCCATATGCAAGGGCCTTGTGGTTCTTGACCATGCACTCGGCGTGTCCGCTGAGCATGTCCTTCAGCTGGCGGCAGTTGAGCTGCAGGAAGGGGAGGAGCAAGGCAATTCGTTAGCACAGCCTCCGTAGCCGAGGCAGGGCATTGCTCATGCAGTCGCCCCCGCATCACATGAGCCGCGCACCTCGAGCTTGATGAGCACAGGCGTGTGCCTCTTCACCCCGTCGAAGACTCCCTCCGCCACAATGACCACGGCGGGTCGGCCGGTCAAGTCCTCACAGGACGCACGAAGCCGGTCAGCCACACGCGTGTCGAACGTCTCCTTGCAGTTGGGCTCCTGTAGAGGGAAGGGCAGGCACCTCAGCACACAGTGCGCCATCGACAGCCGTGGCAGCCAGCCAAACATGACGGGACGTACCGCGAGCTCGCGCTGAAACGCCTCATCCGTCTGAATGAGGGTCTCGTAGGCGATCTTGGCGAAGTAGCTCCCCACTGGCGGCACCATCTCACGCGAGAAGAAGCGGCTGGTGAACGCGTTGAACACTATGTGCGGTTGGCGCACAGGCTCCAGATGAGGGGACTTGCAGTTGGCCTTGTCGTCCCACAGGAGGACAGGGGCGTCGCTGTTGTTCCCTGGCACCTCGATGCCGAGCAGCCGGTGTGGCAGCCCCGCGTGATGGGCCCTGTGGGAAGCAGGCGAAGCGAGCGGGGCTAAGCGAGCGCGAGACCTACGCGCAGCCCCAGGCGGGCGCGCGCGAGACCTACTCGCAGCCCCCCCCCCCCCCCTCACTTGTCCAAGATGCCGAGCCGTTCGCTGTCAGCCTTGCTCGCACACACGTTGTTGCCGTGGGCAGCCCAGTCCTGAATGAACCTTGCAGCCCGGGCCACGTCCTCAGGAGTGTCGCCCGGGTACGGTGCAAAGGAGCTGGGATACCCAGCAGCGAGCATGTCTGCAGCCAGCTCCCGGGTCTCTTGCGCCGCTCCCTCCATAGCACGTATCCCCGCCGTCTGCTGTGGGGTTGCGCGCACGCTGGCCTTGGGGCCACGCCTCCTGCCGGGGTGGGCAGTGGGAGGAGCAGCACGATAGCGTGGCGAGTGGCGCGAGGCAAGTGGGCGGGGGCGGGAGAGCAGCCTCACTCGACACGGCACAGCGGGCGGCTGCGCGCGCGGCACCCCTGCGCGGCGCTCCGCGTGACTAGCAGGCCCAGGTTGGCCCGCGAGGGCTGCTACCAGGACGTAGCAGCCCCCAGCCACGCGGAGCGCCGCGCAGGGGCACCCGAGCGGGTGGTGCAGCTGGACGTGCGAGTAGGGAGGAGGCGCGAGCCGGCGGGACTCACGTGGCTCGGCCGCGTGCGGCCGGCGTGGGCTCCTCAGCGGCGGTGACGGGCTTGTGGCCTTGCGCGCAGGCGGGCGGTGCGTGCGTGGGCAGCTGCTCGTCGTCGTCGGCGGCGGCCACGAGCGTTTGCAGTGCACTCAGGGAGATGGTCTTGTCCCTTCTGTGCGGCGGGGTGGTTGAACGTTGCCGCTTGGGGGTGCGGCCCTTGTCCTTGTTGTTGCTGGCGGCACTGCGTGGCGAAAGGTACGGAAGGATGCGAGACGAGGAGACGCGTGAGGTGCGCGCTGCTTTCCGTCTGCTCCCGCGCTTAAGCACTGTGCCCCATGAGCTTCTACACCCCGCATCAGGCGTGCCCATAGCCAGCAGGCCCGCCCATACCTTGTGCTGGCGCCCAGGGCGCTGCGTGCGGCAGCGGCTTGTGAGCGCGTCTCAGGTCGCGAAGCAGCCGCACGCCGCCGAGCGTCTGCAGACTCGTCCAGCTGCAACTGCCGCGCCAGCTGCTCATCATCGTCGGGGGGTGCACCTTCTTGCCGATCGTGGTTTGTTGCGGGCGTCAGCTGCAGAGGCGCAGCGCCCTGCAGGCAGAGAGGCAGAGAGAGAGAAGGGCTCAGCGCTGAAAGCACCGTTTGCGCAGGAACGAGCTGCTACCGCCAAGCCCAGCAGACTCGACTTGACACGTTCCTATCACCAGCAGGACATGGGAGCGCCAGATCAGCTTACCTGGTCGTGAAGCAGGGCGTTTGGCTGCGGCGATGGCTCTGGCGCCCAGCATTGCGGCCCGGCGCCGCTGCAGGCCTGCATCTGGCCAGCCGCCCGCCCTACAGCAACGTGCTGCCAGCAGGAGCGAGTTCCGTCGAGCGAGCAAGCGCCGCGGGCTCGCGGGCTCGCGGAATGTTGAAGATTCCAGTCCCGGACGCCCGGACGCAGCCCGGACGCACCCCGCCCGCGTCAGGAATGGCCAGGAGCTCTGTGGAGCAGCGAGCAGCGAGGGCGGGGCGGATCAGGTGAGCCAAGCAGCCCGCCGTTCAAACCGCGGGGCGGGGCGTGCCGGGGAGTGCCGAGCGACAGGCCGCGCACTTCACGAGCCCAGCAGCTTGGCTGGCTGCTTGGCTCACCTCAGCACAGGACGGCGTGAATCCTCGCTCGTCCTCCGCGCTGATCGTTGATGGGCTGATGGGCCACCAGCCTGGCTGGCCGAGCGGGCCAGGGCGCAGAGGAGGTGGTTGGCTGTGTGCTGCGGGGAGCGGCGTGTGTGGTGCTGTGCGCCTGCGGGCCGCGGTGCAGTTCGGCGCGGTCGGCTCCGCAGGCCCCCCCCCCACCCTGGCCACGTCGATGGCGCACCCGCAGACCAGCCCCTCACCCGCCCCACCTTGCTCGGGGGGTTGTATGGGGTGCGTTGCGCGGGTGGCACGCACGTGTTCGTCGTGGGCGCCTGCTGCTCTTGCTGGGCCGCGGGTGCGGCTGGCGTCTGGGTAGCCTCTCCTGCGCGGTGCCCCTGCGCGCCTCCGCCAGCAACGATCTGGCGGGCGGGCGCCCCATTCCTGCGCGGCATCGGTAAGGTGTGCTTGATCCCGAAGTCCGCGCCTGAGCGGCTGCGGCGTGGCTTGGCTTGGTGTGTGTGAGCACTACTTGTCGCCGTCACCTCACCCAGCCAGCAGGCGCCGCGCGCGCCCAGGGAAACTCGCCCCAGGAGCGCGCCGCTTCGCCGCCCGACCGCCCAGCCGTCGTGCACACACCCAGGGGCGTTGCCTGTGGGGGGCAGCTCGCTGGCTTGGGCCATCCATGGCACACGGCACGTGTGCGTGCGTGCGAGCCGGTGCAGGGCGTCGCATGGGCCGCCCACACCAACACAGCAACCCCCAGCCCAGCCCAGCCCAGTACACCACCCACAGTAGTCCACACGTCGTGCAGCTACCACTGCACTGCACGACCTCCTACCAACCTGCTGTGTGCAGGCGGGCCTAGGTCGCCGGCGACGTGGCGTTGGTGGAGGAGCGCCAGACGCCGCCGCGGCGGCCCAGCTGGTCCCGATACACGTGCAGGTACGCTCTGCCCGCGTCGATCCGCTGGCGGACGTGTCCCCTGGCGTTGTGGAACGCCATGTTCTGCGTGTGCGTCATCCATGCCAGGTGCAGCACGTTGAGGCAGCGCGGGTTGCCGCACAGGTGGCCCGCCACAGCTTTGGCGGGGCCGCCAGCGCTCCTTGGCGGTGGGCCATACGCCAGCCACGCCAGCATGCGGTGCGCCTCCTCATAGATAGGCTGACAGCTGCTGGGCGTGGCCCGCTTGCGCTTGGCTGGCACTGAGGCCGCTTCTGCTTGTGGCGTGGCAGGGCCATACGCCCCGGTGTACGCCCCGCCGCCGCCAAGGCCGCCCGCGGCTCCTGCCTGCTGCTGATGCACGGCAGCGGCAGCGTCCGCGGCGGCAGGTGGTGGCTCAGCACCGGCTTGGGGCCCAGCAGCCCCTGAGGCCGGGTGGGCGGCTGCTTCCGTGGCAGCCCCCGCAGCAGCCGCTCCTCCTGCAGGCGCCGCGCCAGCTGCCGCCGCCAAGAGCCCCGCTTCCAGCCCTTGCAGCAGCGCCTGGGTGACATCCAGCAGTCGCTGCAGTCTGGCCATCTCTGCCTCACGCTCCGCGCCTCCCGCCGCAGCAGCCGTGGCGGCTCCCTCCAAGCCACGGCCCACAACGCCGGCCAGAAGCGGCAGGAGGCCGGTTGTGAGGGCGTCCCGCAAGCGTACGTCCCTGGCAGCGGCGCGCAGCGCCAGGCCCTGAGCCGCGTCTGAACACTGCTGCGGGTGGTGCGCCACGCTGCTGACGTTGGTGCCGGACACTGCGTCGCGGCGGTTGACGGCCTCAGCGACTGCGGATGCGGCTTGGCTGTCATCCGTGCGGAGCAGGGTGTTCAAGCCTCCCCACAGCAGAGTGACCTCAACCGGCTGCTGCTGCGCCTGGGCCAGGCGCACGGCGCTAATGATTGCCGTGTACAGCGGCTCTTGCTCCGCCTGGACCACTGCCGCTGCGGCGGCGGATGGGGCTGCCGCCGCAGCTGACGCCAGGGAGGCCGACGCACCAGCAGCGGGGAGCCGCGCGGCAGCCGCGGCCACTCCGGAGGCAGCCCCGCTACTGCTGCCAGTGGGGTAAGACAGCCGGCGACGCACGCAGCCCCCTCTGGCTCGGGCGTGCGTCTC
>VYLH01000304.1_pt1 | contig 10169 bp, 10 predicted proteins | sample 5114361 | NCBI WGS metagenome assembly VYLH01 (sample SAMN12291772, study PRJNA351875) | freshwater metagenome | isolation source: freshwater lake | place: USA: Michigan, Kent Lake | collected 2013-08-15
ATGATTTCCTGACCTAAGATCACATTTTATTCTTTTTTCCACTTCAATCTAAGAATTGAGAAAAAAGCAAAACCTTATATTATACCATAAAAAAATTATGCAAGAGGTCTATTGAATGTTAAGAAGTGCGGAAGGTGGGTTGTAATTATTCTGTACAAAGATGAGAGGATTTTTCGTACCTGCTCTGATACTCTGGTTTTTATTCACCTTTAATGAGAGGAAATAACCTAGTGAAGCTCAATGCCCTTAATTCTTTAGCTTTCGCCACAGGGACAGTAACTCTACTGTTAAGTAGCGTGTCTTCTGTTAGTGCTTATACCATTTATACAAATCGGACTGCCTGGGAAGCGGCACTCGCCACTAACCCCTCGTACAAGATTACCATTGATACCTTTAGCAATACTATTTCTTCGGCACAGTCAATTACCCTAGATTCAGGGATTGTTTCCACTAATTCCGCTCCTCCCACACTGCCTAATTCGTTTAATAACAACAGTGTCAGCATCGTCAATCCTGGTGTTTACGATAATGCTTCCGGTACACTTGCGGGTGCTTCTGATACCATAACCTGGCAGTTTCCTGCTACCGTGTTGGCTTTTGGTGCTGACTTTTCCCGCATTGATGAGTTAACTCTTACTGGCAATTTCGATGGCACAGGAGACCAAACTATTTCTATCAATCCTACAATTGGTGGAGAGAATGGGTTTCTCGGTATTATCGGGACAGCAGAATTTAGTTCTGTTATCTTTGCCAATAATACAACAGCTGTCGATAGTTTTAGTATTGACAATGCTTCCTTTGCCACCAAAGTTCCTGAACCCAATGCGGTTGTTGCTTTCGCCATACTTGGGGGCAGTCTGTTGTTAATTAAGAAAGCCAAGGGCAGCTGACCGGCTGACAAGCAGATTGAAAGTGAGAAGTGATCAGTAATCAGTAATCAGTAATCAGTGAAAAGACAGTAGGCAAGTGCTATTTAATACTACTCACTTAACACATACTGTGGGTGCATCTGACATTAGCAGAAATACCGACAATCAGCAATTATTAGTGACTCTTAAATGATGACAAATGTATCAGCAGCTGCCTGTAAGCATCCCACCGAAAAGCTAATGCGCGGGGGGTTTGGGGGCGGCGCCACGACCCCAACGGGGGGTTTGGGGGGTAGAACCCCCCAAAGGCTTGGATTGAGTGATAAAATCAGAAGTAATGTCCGATTTTAAAAGAGAGTTTCCCCTTAAAAATCCCAACTTGCTAGATTTGCAAAAATGAGATGCGCCCCATACTGCTCACTTAAAACTCAAATCTGATAACTGTTAACTTACCCACTGATAACTGATAACTGATAACTGTTATAAAGCACCGGCTGCCGTGCGATCGAGTATTCCCGATCCTAGATGAGAGGTAATATTAATTGCTTGCAGGACCGGTTGAGAGTCAACTCCTTTGGGATAATCGATAACACTAACCGCGCCATTTCCCTGTTTAATATTCCAGAAATTGGCGGGTTTTAAACCCAATAAATAACAAAGAATCACCTTATTAATGGCATCGTGGGCCACTACCATAATTGTCTTAGGACTATCGCTATTACTATAGGTTTTAACGATTTGCCGCCAACAAGCGATCGCTCGATCCCAAACTTCCTGTAAATTCTCCCCTTCCGGCATTTGTACGGTTTCCGGGGCATTTTTCCAGTCTTCTAACATCCCGGGGAAACTCGCTTCAATTTCCTCCTCTAATTTGCCTTCCCAAAGTCCGTGACAGATTTCCGTCAGATCCCCTTGGGTATCTAAGGTGACATCGGGGTGATATTGCAGGATAATTTGGGCAGTTTCCTTGGGACGGGACAAAGGACTGGTGACAGCGTGATCGATCGCCGTTTCTCGCAGAAATTCGGCGGCTTTCTCAGCTTGGGCTTTGCCATTATCATTGAGAGGAATATCGCGCACACCTTGAAAACGTTTATCCCGATTCCATTGGGTTTCTCCGTGACGCACAAGCAGCAGCCTGGAACCTTGGAAAGGAGGACGCGGTGGGGGTAAAGCTATCCCTAAGTGTGCTGTTTGATTGAGGGATTCCACCTGGACAGGATCACCAAAATCACCCGTAAAATTGAGAACATTAACGCAACAGTTAGATTGTTGCAGGGAATGGTATAAGGAAACTGGAATACCGATGGCACTGAGGATTAAACAGCGATTAATGCCGTTATGGGCAACAATGAGGATAGTTTTGCCCTCGTGTTGGGGAATAATTTCTCGCCAAAAATCCTGCGCTTGTTGATAGAGGGAGAGAACGGGATAATGTTCTTGACCATCGGGCAGTATCATCTTAAATTGGTGAGGTTTTTGGTGCCAATCCCGATATTCTTGGGGGTATTGAGCTTTTACCTCCTCTTTGACCATATTTTCCCAGATAGGCAGATCGATTTCTAGTAACTGCGAAGTGGGTTGAATGACGGGAGAGTTATTTAAACGAGACTGAATCACCTCAGCAGTAGATTTGGCTCTTTGGAGAGGACTACAGTAAAAAGCGGCGATATCGATTTGACTGAGGGCATTTCCTACTTTTTCCGCGTCCAGATGGCCTTTTTCTGTCAAAACCGAGCCATCACTGCGACCTTGTATTTTCTGCTCTGCGTTATAACTGCTTTGTCCATGACGAACAATAATCACACGAGTAGCCAAGCGGTTCAGTCTCCTTAACTAAAAGTCTCAATATCAGATTACAGGCGATCGGGATCGGAGTACAAATCAGTGATCAGTGATCAGTAATCAGCAATTATTATAGTTTATTTGTACTATAATATCGCCTACAGTTTCAAGGCAGCACAGCATATCAAAACTTCCTGATATAACAATCTCTTTGGGATCAAGGGTTTGGCGGTTTTATCAAGAAATCATGACAAGGTACTTGGTCAAAATCGGAATCTTGCTGTTTAATAGGTATTTATAACAAGCGATTCCCTTGATCCCCATCGAGTGGATCTCTCGTTCACAAAGCAATCGATGAGTAGTTAGAAGGATTACCCAGATCACTGCTTTTGCAAATGCCCAAAAACATTTGCCGTCGTAACTAATCGGAGAGCGTCAACTCATGGTTCCAGAATACCCCCCCTTAGATGAGATGACCTTGCGGCAACTACGACGAGTTGCCAGTCAATACAGCATCTCTCGTTACAGTCGGATGCGGAAAACGCAGTTAATCGAGTCAATTACCCAAGCTATGGGAGTAAGCGGCAATTTTAAATCTATTATTAAAGAGGAAAAACCAGTGGAAGCAGCAAAATTTGAATTAGGTCAAGCTAACCCGATCGAAGATATCCTAGGTTCAGTGGATGATGGTTTAGGAGATCTGCCCGGGGGCTACGGTGAAAATCGCATCACCCTCCTACCTCGCGATCCTCAGTGGGCCTATGCTTACTGGGATATCCCCAACGAATCAAAAGAAGATCTCCGTCGTCAAGGGGGACAACAGTTAGCCCTGCGTCTTTATGATGTCACCGATATCGATCTCAATAGCCAAGGCGCGCATAGCGTCCAAGAATATCTCTGTGATGAATTAGCCCGGGAATGGTATTTACCGATTCCGGTCAGCGATCGAGATTATGTTATCGATATCGGTTATCGTTGTGCCGATGGTCGTTGGTTAGTTTTGGCCCGTTCTCCTTTAGTGCGGATTCCTCCCGTCTATCCTTCCGACTGGATTGAAGATATTTTTGTCACCGTTAACTGGGAAGAAGAACTGGTGGGTAAAACTGTTTACGAACTCGTTCCCCCCAGCAAACGCTACGGCAGCAGCGCCGGAACCACGGGAAGCCCTATCTACGACCAAATTTTCGAGAGTGTCGGCGATATCGAGGCCCTACGGGTGGCCGGTTCCTTGTTTGGTTCCATGCAGCACGTCGCTGGTTCCGTACCGATGTCGGAAGTGATCAGTTCTTATGTATTCCCCTCTGGGGTTGGTATGTGGGCAGTTCCCACGGTATCGGGACTAACTGCTTCCGGTATAGGCATAACTGCTTCCGGTATCGGTATGGGTGCTTCGGAAACCCTACAACGTCCGCGCAAATTCTGGTTAGTTGCCGATGCCGAATTAATCGTCTATGGTGCTACGGAACCCGATGCCACCGTAACTATCGGTGGTCGTCCGATTAAACTCAATCCCGATGGCACTTTCCGCTATCAGATGTCCTTCCAAGATGGTTTAATCGATTATCCGATTATGGCCGTGGCCGCCGATGGTGAACAAAATCGTTCTATCCACATGAAATTTACCCGGGAAACCCCCTCTCGCAATACCAACACTAAAGATGAGGCGGTTCTAGAATGGTTATTCTAGATCGGGTTTTCTAACGTTACCAAAGCCAACCTAATTACTTCCCCCTAACTGAGATTTAGTTAGGGGATTTTTTTCGAGAAGTTAACGGCAAGCTACCGAGGGGGTTGCTTGCCGCTATCAACTTCTATTCCCAAATCTGACAGCTTAAATCGCCCGATTTTTGGGAAAGACGCAGATTTTCACCGTAATCGACGGGAACATCGATCACCGTAGGCACCTCTTGCCGGAAAGCCTCCTCTAGTGTCGGGATCAAATCCTGAGTAGATTCCACCCGATAGCCTTTTAATCCCATACTTTCGGCAAATTTAACAAAATCGGGATTACCAAACTTAATAAAAGAAGATGTCCCAAAATAGTTTAACTGCTTCCATTCGATTAAACCGTAACCGCCATCATTAAAGATGAGAGTGACGAAGGGAGTTCCCACCCGCAAAGCTGTCTCCAATTCCTGACAATTCATCATAAAACCGCCGTCCCCCGTCACCGCCACAATGCGCTTATTGGGATAAACTAACTTAGCGGCGATCGCACCAGGGATAGCAATACCCATAGCGGCGAAACCGTTAGAAATAATGCAAGTATTGGGACAATCGGAGTGATACTGGCGCGCCATCCACATTTTATGAGCGCCCACGTCACAAATAGCGATATCTTCCGGTCCCATCACCTGACGCAGATCGTAGATCAATTTTTGTGGCTTGATCGGAAAACCCGTATCATTGGCATAGGTTTCGTAATCGGCCCGAATTTCCGTCTTTAATCCCGCGGTGACAGGAGTTGGTTTATTCTGGCGATCGGCCCGTTTGAGGATATCGATGAGAGAATCGGTGATATCACCCACCACTTCCACCACCGGGGCATAACTGCTGTCAATTTCCGCCGGAGTCATGCCGATGTGAATAATCGGTAATTTACCGTCTGGATTCCATTTTTTCGGGGAATACTCGATTAAATCGTAACCAACAGCGATAATTAAATCACTGCGCTCGAAGGCACAACTAATCAAATCCCGTTGCTGTAATCCTACCGCCCAAAGAGCCAGAGGATGGGTATAGGGAATCACCCCCTTACCCATAAAAGTGTTAGCCACAGGGATATTCAAGGCCGTGGCGAATTCCGTTAAAGCCTCACTAGCATTAGCGCGAATTGCCCCATTTCCCGCCAAAATCAAGGGATTTTTCGCTTTAGAAATCACCGCCGCCGCCATGTTCAAAGTCCGATAGGAAGCGTAAACTTTTTCCTGACTATCGAGGGGCAAGGGATGACCATCGGCAGCCATAGCGGCGATATTTTCGGGAAGATCAATATGAACTGCCCCCGGTTTCTCACTTTGGGCGGTTTTAAAGGCTCTCCGTACCACTTCTGGGGTGATACCCGGCCGCACGATTTGTTTATTCCATTTCGTCACCGGGGCGAACATGGCCACTAGATCCAGGTATTGATGGGATTCAATGTGCATCCGATCGGTTCCCACCTGGCCGGTGATGGCCACTAAGGGCGCCCCATCGAGGTTAGCATCGGCTACCCCTGTCATCAGGTTAGTCGCCCCCGGTCCTAAAGTGGAGAGACAAACCCCCGCTTTTCCCGTCAAGCGTCCATAGACATCGGCCATAAAAGCCGCGCCCTGTTCGTGACGGGTGGTGATAAATTTGATCGAGGAGTTTTTCAGGGCTTCCAAAACATCGAGGTTTTCTTCCCCGGGTAGCCCAAAAATATACTCGACCCCTTCATTCTCTAGACATTTAACTAGAAGTTCGGCTGTGTTTAATTCCCCCATAGTTCCCTCCTGTAGAGCTTACTTCATCAGTAAAGTCTCTAGAGATAGTTCATCCCGGCGGATTGAGGTTGTTGCGCTCAACTCGTCGGGATGATATCAGTAGACTATATGTACCAATGTAGCTGACTAAAATTTTGTTTAAGTCTATCCATATACCATTGTGACTTAGATCTTGACCCTTGGCAGATTATTTATTAGCACAATTGGGGAGAATTTTTTTTAGGCCGTTAATTCTTCGGCGGCGTGGGCTAGTTGGGCGGCGACTTTGGCTAGATAGGGACGACTTAACCACCAGATAAAGGGGGACAGCCAACCCCGCAGAGTGACAGAATAGGAAATATAACTACCACAGAGGGTTGATTCCACTTGGTAGGTCATTTTCTGTTCCATGCCGGGGATAGCGAGAACTCTGAGGCTGAGGAGTTCACCGGGGCGAACATTTTCCACGAAAACCCGGACAGGAATGGGAGTCAGACGGGTGACAGCTTGATAGATTAACCCCGGTTTAGCGATTAAACCCAAGGGAACATCAGCCTTGGCGATCAAAGGATGCCAAGAGACATCGGCCACATTGATTAATTTTTGCCAGAGGACATCGACGGGGGCGGTACTGACCACCCGATAGGTTTTGTAGAGTGAAAACTTACAGAATAGTCTGCCTTTGGCCGCTACAATCCTTAAGGAAAAATTGAGAATCACCGATTGCCTCCCGCAAAAATAATCTAGGGAATCTTCTATTTTGACATACCCCACGTCCGTTTACGGACGTGGATTCTTCTCGCATCACTGCTGTGAATTTCTGGCTCAACGAGTCCACTTGAATTAGATTCCTGGCGAAATCCCACCTAGAGGTGGTTCTCTCCTCAGACTTTCGCGACCTTACAGAAGCCTGTTTTCGGGGTCCCCTACGATACAGTTCCAAACCTCTAAAATACTTGGTTTCTCTGGTACTTGGTGCTGAGAATTTTTACCTATAGGAGCATTCCCCTAGAGAACCCCATAACTCTAGTTTTCAAGGTGCGTTCATCGGTTGATGACTGGGTTTTTTAAGCGGTTGCTTACCCGGCCCCCTATTCTTAATATCATACATCCTATAAAGTCGCCCAAATGGCTTTCCGGCAGTGTGCGCTTTTGATAATTTTCAATTATATGAATAGATTGATAAAGCTTGTTCTCAAGCCGCTAAAAGCCTATCAGTTCTTTGTGTGATCAGTTTAACTTACTATAGAAGCGATCAATCTTTGTGTCCTCTGTGTCTGGAGTGGTTCCTTCTACTCCCTCGCCAGCAGGACTGTATCTTAGAATACATTTTACCCACCAAACCTAAGATAGCCCGGTTCTTCGGTTTGTGTTATGCGATGGATGGGGTTACAAGGGATGAAAACCCTCTATAGAGTTGGCTGAATAAATCTAATTTTTTCGATAAAAGCGGCAGGGTTAAAACCAGCAAGAGTGGCTGTGCCAAGGGTAGCACCTAAAAGATAAAGAAATTGACGGCGATCGAGAGACATATTCTCAGAGCAGATGTTCCGATGATCAATTATCCTATCGATCGGTGCCTTGGCAGACAAAAGTTTTTAAGTACCTAGGCAAAATTAATTACACATATCTAACCCCGCTCTTGCCTCTTGCCTCTTGCCTCTTGCCTCTTGCCTATCTTCACTAGGAAATTAATTTTGCACGACTACTTATTTTTACCTGTCCGCCATTAAAATGTCAAATCTTTTGAGTAATTGCCGGGGAATTAAAAAAAAATTGTTTACTCAAATTAAGAGTTAAATTTGGAAGGTTTCTAGAGCGCGTTTTTCCTCAAGTTGGAATGGAAAACATCCCATCCCCACACTTGTCAATTTATCGTTTTTGTTTGAATTGAGAACCGATGCCTAAAAGTCCTAAACCCAATAATCCTAAAATTGCCGAAGGTTCGGGAACCGGTGTAGCACTGGGAGTGACATTGATGTTATCAAACTGATGAAACGGAGATGCCTGAATCCATTCAACAGATACTAAATTAGTGAAGCTAGAATTAAAGGTAAAAGTTTCTAGGGTACTAAGAATTGCATCGGTAGTAAAAGCTTGGCTAACGGTACTAGAATCGGCCTTTGTTCCTGTAAAATTGACAGTCACACTATCATCACCATTGGCGCTAGTTAGTTGAATAGAATTTAAGTCAAATAAGCCTCCGCCATTTTGGGTTAATCTGGTGATTCCATCAACTGTATCATTCAATAAGGCGGTAGAACCAGGGTAACGAGATGCCTGAGTGCCAAAAAATTTAAAGGGATTAGGAGTAGACAGGTTATCTAGGGTAAAACCGTCTTCGGTATAGGTAAAACCGACACCATTAACGTTTTGGTTATTTTGTTCTAAGCTTTGAAAATCGATAATTACAGCTTGGGCGGCTTGGAAAGGGGTTAGGATGGCTAGAGTTGCCCCCGCTACCAATAAGCAAGGCTTACCCCCCCCCCGCATTTTTGATTACTTTTGTTAATGTTTTGTCCATGGAAAACTCTTCACTTGGTAAGTTTCCTTCGATTATATAATTGTATTTTTCAAAAGACTGGTACTGCCTGCTACAAATAAGTAATGCTTACCCCCCCCGCATTTTTAATTATTTTTGTTAATGTTTTGCCCATGGAAACCTCTTCTTTGGTAGGGTTTCTTCGATTGTATAATTGTCTTTGCCTCTCTTGGATATTGGGTGAAAAATGTTCACAATGTCACATTATGGGCGCAAGCGTTGCGCTCCCACATTACACAATCACCTCAAATACTTTTTCAGCAAGCCTTTATTACCATAAACGATAAAAACTTTTCAACAAATGCGGCGGAATTTTTAGATAATAACCAATAATAACTAATTGATTAACTAAGGTAGTTTTGCCAACTCCTAATTTTTGCCAACGTCTTGCTGAGGTAATTACCGCAGCAGCAACTATGGCTATTTTACCCCTTTTTTTCAATCTTTGTATTAATTCAAAATCTTCCATAATTGGCAACTCAGGAAAACCACCCAAATCGGCAAAGATTGAGGCTCTTAAAAATATTCCTTGATCTCCGTAGGGAAGGGAAAGCCAGCGAGAACGCCAATTAACTAATTTTTCCACTAAACGCAGGGTTTTTTCCTCTCCATCAATTTTTAATTTAAAGGCCCCCGCTACTATCCCAGATTGGGATAAAGTATCGATAATTTGTTCTTGAAATTCATGGGGAAGTAAAGTATCTCCGTGTAGAAATAACAAAATATCTCCTTTGGCTATTTTGGCTCCTAAATTCATCTGAAATCCACGACCTTTTCTGGGTGAAATAATTACTTTTCCTCCCAATTGTTCGGCTATTTCTCTGGTTTTATCGGTACTGCCCCCATCGACAACAATAATTTCTACCCCCGCACCTATCTGTTTTAACGTTGCTGCAATTCTTAACTCCTCATTGAGAGTCGGAATGATAATACTAAGATAATTCATCAGGTTTTGTGGTAACTAAAGTCAGAGGATTTAGGGGCGACCATCGGGTAAATTTTCCTACAGATACCGAGGGATTGACTGGGATTTTTAATAACTGTTTTTTCGGTAGAAAAGTTAAACATTGCTGCCAGTTCTTCAGAGTGGCTAAAGCTGGAGTCAAAAGTCGATACCAAATTAGGTTACACTTCATCTTTATGGAAAGCGAAACTCTGTTCTAAGATAGGTGGGACAATGCCGAATATTAAAGGAGACGATGGTGCGCTCAAAACCATCTTCAGCAATAGTAAAATTATCGCAGTGGTCGGGCATTCCGAGAAATCGAGCCGCGCCAGCTATCAGGTGGCCAAATTCCTGCAAGCGGTGGGTTATCGAGTCTATCCTGTCAATCCTATGGTCAAGCAAATTGACGGTCAAAGCTGCTATCCTTCTCTAGAGGCTATCCCTGAACCTGTGGATATTGTTAACGTTTTTCGTCATCGAAAATTTTGGGTCTGAAACCCCGTCGTTCTACGACGGCTTTACTGTTAAATATGAGCATCGTTTACGAAATATATGCTAAAATGTGAGGTATGGAAAAAGCCTAT
>VYLH01000193.1_pt1 | contig 10131 bp, 7 predicted proteins | sample 5114361 | NCBI WGS metagenome assembly VYLH01 (sample SAMN12291772, study PRJNA351875) | freshwater metagenome | isolation source: freshwater lake | place: USA: Michigan, Kent Lake | collected 2013-08-15
GGGTGTGGGGTGTGGGGTGTGGGGTGTGGGGTGTGGGGTGTGGGAAGAATAAATAAAAATAATCTCGGTTCTTCGTTACTTGGTATGGTTCGATCAGGGGGCATAAATAGGCTAAATCCTTATCTGGCAAGAGACTTAATTGATTAGCTCGTTCTAGATTGAAAACAATTGGCAAAAATCGAAGCAATGTCTTTCTATATAAGGGTTTCATCCCTTATAACTCCCGTCCATTGCATAACACAAACCGAAGAACCATAATCTCCTGACTCCTGACTCCTGACTACTGACTCCTGACTACTGACGACCGGCTACTGACGACCGGCTCCTGTCTCCTGACTCCTAACACCCTAGTCATTCGGGGACTGAGGAGAGATTTTCAAAGAGGAAATGGCCCCTTCTTCTATCGGGGTTTCTGATGTATTCCTTTCCCCATCGAGAGAAGGGGTTTTTTTGCCGCCAGAACCGCCACTTTTCGGGGGTTTCGAGGAGAGGAATCGGGCCTCGAACTGTTTGATCAGCACATACAACACCGGGACAAGAAATAAACTCAACACCGTGGAAATCAGATAACCGCCTAGGATTGCAGTTCCCAGGGACCAACGACTCATCGCCCCGGCGCCGGAAGCGATAACCAAGGGCAAGAAACCGACTAAACCGGAAATAGCCGTCATCAGAATCGGTCTTAAGCGTTCCGTCGAGGCCCGGGCTGCCGCATCGGGAATACTTAAACCCAAAGTACGGGACTGGTTAGCGAATTCCACGATCAAGATGGCATTTTTGGCCGCTAAACCGATCAACATGACCAAAGCCACCTGAGCATAGATATTATTATTCACCGCCGGGAACAGACTACCCACTTGTAGGAAATTCGCCCGCAACAGTAAGGCCCCCATAGCCCCTAGGATCGCTAGGGGAACGGTAATCATGATGATAATCGGGTCGATGTAGCTTTCGTACTGGGCCGCAAGGACGAGGAAAACCACGATAAAGGCTAATCCGAAGATAACTGGGGCAGCCCCGGCGGAAGTTTTTTCTTGGAAAGCTGTACCCGTCCAAGCGTAACCGAAACCGGGCTGCAGGACTTTCCGACAAACATCTTCCATCACTGCGATCGCCTGTCCCGTACTAAAACCGGGGGCGGGACTACCCTGAACGTTAATCGAGGGATAGAGGTTAAAGTTAGTGATAATCGGTGGATAGGTGAAGCGTTTGACGCTAACCAAACCCGATAGGGGAATATTGGCCCCGGTACGGGAACGGACGTAAAGACGGTTAATATCTTCAGGATTAGAGCGATAATCCGCTTCTGCTTGGGCAAAGACTCGATACAAGCGATCGCCTAAGACGAATTGGTTGACGAAGTTGGAACCGAGATAGGTTTGCAGGGTACCGAAAACGGCCTGCATATCGACGTTTTGCGCCTGTAGCTGGTTGCGATTGATGGAAAGTTCCAGCATCGGCGTGTCGGTGGTAAATTGGGTGAAAATTCCCGATAATTCCGGTCTTGTTCGGGCCTCGGCCATGACGTTATTAGCGTTGGCAATCAAAGCGTCCATGGGGAAAGAAGCGCGGTTTTGGATAAATAACTCGAAACCGCCGGTAGAACTTAATCCATCCACGGGGGGCGCATTAACGGCGAAAGCGCGAGCATCTGGGACTTTAGTGGCTAATTGTTGGTTAATTTTCCGCAGAACCCCGAAAACCGACTTATCTTCGCCGGGCCGTTCCGACCATTCTTTTAACTTGACAAAAAATAGCCCTTGGTTGCTACCACTTCCAGCAAAACTAAAGCCCGCCATACCGACAAAGTGTTCGATTTCTTCGATACCGTCGAGAATTTCTTCGTTAATCTGACGGATAACCTGGTCGGTGTAGCGCAGGGAAACCCCGGGGGGTGCTTGCACCAAAACGAAGGCATAACCTTGGTCTTCTTCGGGGATAAAACCCTGGGGAGTGGTGCTATAACTCCAAGCTGTGAGAAAGAGGGCGGCGATAAAGAAGGGTAACACTAAAAAACGGATGCGGATCAGAAATTCGATCGAGCGTCGATAGCCCTCTTTAACTGCGTTGAAACCCCGATTAAAGCCCTCGAAAAACAGTCCCAAGGGGCCGCGGGTGCCTTGGGGCGGTTTCATGATAATCGCCGACATGGTGGGGGAAAAACTGAGGGCGTTAAAGGTGGAGATGATAATTGAAGCGGAGATGATGACGGCAAATTGTCGATAAACGATCCCCACCGTACCGGGGAAGAAGGTGACGGGAATAAAAACTGCCAGCAGTACAAGAGAACTGGCGATCACCGCCGAGGTTAACTCACCCATGGCATCGAGGGCAGCTTGAAATGGCCGCATTCCCTGCCGTAATTTTTCCGATACCGCTTCTACGATCACGATGCCGTCGTCCACCACTAAACCGGTGGCTAGAATGACGGCAAACAAGGAGAGGTTATTGAGAGAATAGCCTAAAGCCAGGGCGACGGCCATGGTTCCGATCAAAGATACGGGAATAGCGATCGCCGGAATGATCGTGGTGCGCCAATCCTGAAGGAAGATAAAAATGACGAGAATAACCAGTAAAATCGCCTCCACCAGAGTGCCAAAGGCTTCTTCTAGGGAAGCGGCGACAAAGGCGGTATTATCGAGGGTAATGGCGATATTTAACCCCGGGGGGAAACTTGGTTCTAGTTCCGCCATTTTTTCTTTTACCAGTTTGGCAGTATTCCAAGCGTTGGAACCGGGTAACTGATAGACGATATAGACAACGGCGGGGGATTTGTCGAAATAGGCGGCGGTACTGTAGCTTTCGGCTCCGATTTCTGCGCGTCCTACGTCTTTAATTCGGATTAAATCGCCATTTTCCCCGACTTTGACGACAATATTTTCCGCTTCCTCCCCGGTGGCCACCCTACCAACGGCGCGAATGGCGATCTGGAATTGCTGCTCTTCGGGACTAGGATCACCGCCAATTGTCCCCGCACCCACCTGAATATTCTGTTCTCGGATCGCCTGTACTACTTGTTCCGCCGATACACCCCTAGCGGCTAAAGCATCGGGATTAAGCCAAAAACGTAGGGCGTATTCCCTCTCCCCGATGATTGTTGTACTACCAACCCCCTCGATCCGGCGAATCTCGGCATCGATGACCCGATCGACAAAGTTACTTAAAAAGACCGTATCGTAGGGATAATTGCCCTTTTCGTCTGGTTTGGCGGAAATCCCGTAGGCAAGGGTAACGCTGGGGGATTGGGTATTAGTTGTCACCCCCTGCCGGTTCACTTCTTCAGGTAAACTAGCGGCGGCGGTACTGACACGGTTTTGTACCAAGACTTGGGCAATGTTACGATCCATTTCCACCGGGAAAAAGACATTCACCGTACTTTGTCCAGTGTTGGTACTCTGGGACTGCATATAAACAATCTGTTCTGTCCCGTTAATCTGGCGATCGAGTACCGTGGTAACGTTATCCTGTACGGTTTTGGCATCGGTTCCCAAATAGTTGGCATTTACCGCTACCTGAATAAATGCCAACTGGGGCAGTTTTTCTAGGGGTAAAAAGGGAACAGCGATCGCTCCGATCAAAACGATTAAAATCGAGCAAACTGTGGTCAGAACGGGTCTTTTAATGAAGGTATCGGCAATACTAAGGATCATAGGGCGTTACTGGTTCATCTTTTCTAGGATAGTTGCGGCAGTGGGAGATTTACGAGTCAGATAATTAAATATTAATAGTTTAAAGATTGTATCTAGGATAACGGGAACCGTGGCCACAAACAAGCTAATAAATGTAATATTCTCGCGCCAACCAAAGTGCCGGAACAAAGTTTCTAAGATTACCGTCCAACCCTCCGCCGAGTGAAACCCGACAAATATATCGGTAAAGAGAATAAAGATAAAGGCTTTGGTTATATCATTTAAGCTGAGAAAATAACGACTAACATAAGCTCGCGTAATTGCCAATTGTTGACGACCAAAAATTAAGATCGCAATAAAGGCTATTAATCCAGTTATATCGGAGAGTAAGTTTTTCCAACCATCTTGACTTTCATAACCCGCTTCTTTAAATAATTCCTCCACCTGTTCCCGAAAAGTTTCTTCTGATTCATGCCCTGCTTTTACTACTCCTAAAACCTGCTTGATTTCTTTAATTTCTTGAAGTCGAGCAAATTCCCTGAGATATTTTTCGCCAATTTCCTGAGAAATATAAACTTCTGATATTTTCGCTCTATCCACACCAAAATAGTTTAAAACAGGGCTAAAAATAAAGTTCCTACTAATAACCTGCACCAAGAGAGGAACTAAAATAATAATCAGGATAAAACGAATAGCAATACGTTGCTGTTGTCGCAGGGTACGGAGTTGTTTAATAACGGTTTGTTCGTATTCGGGGGTTAATTCTTGCTGGAAGTTAAAAAATTTATTACCAGTGGCAGGAGAAATTGTCTGGTTAGTTTTATCTCTGGAGCTATCATCGGTGAGATTGGTATTAGACAGATTTGGGGTTTGATTATTCGGTAATGGGGGCAGCAATTCCCCTAAGTCTAGGCGATATTTACCGATAATATCCTCGATCGCCTTTAAAGTCTCTAGGATGTTATTATTTTCTGGGTTAGTTTGCGGATTGATAAAATTACCCAGACGCACTTGAGTTAAATCGAGACGTATCTGTAATAATTCTCGCTCTAGGGTACTTTGAAAGTAATCATAAACACTTTTTCCTCCCACAGCAGCCGGGGAAATTTTTTGTCCCCCAAAATGTTTATCTTCGATCGCTTTAATTTTGAGCGCTCTCTGATAAGCTGATTCTAAGGCCCCTAAAGAGCGTTTTTCTACCCATTGATTAACTCGATTCCAAGGCACGGCTATAATCCTCGCTTTTCTGTCATCACAATCACCACGGTAAGCTATCAGCGTTGGCTAGATATCTACTTTCGAGAAATATCCATAATATTACATTTTGAGCGCAGGTGATGCACTCCCACCATTGCTGAAATACAACGTTTCTCATCAAGATAAAGTGTAACCTAATTTGTTATCAACGACCGATGACCGACTCCCTAAAACGAAAACTTCCTAGCTCACCATTAGGATAACTGCTCTAATTAAAGTTAGCAATAATTTTTAGATATTGAATGTTCCTCTATAAACAAACTGTAAGCATTTCTAAAAACCTCTGGAGTAAATCTATTAGCCTGTTGCCGACAATTTTCTGGATCAATTTTATCACCGTGATCGACAAAATATTTGACCGCTTCCAGCAAGGATTGGGGATTTTGTTCCCGAAAAAGTAATCCTGTTCCCTGGGGAGAATTTTCCCGCAGCTCTCGCACGGTTTCTAAAGCACCTCCGGCAGCAAATGCAATCACGGGAGTACCACAAGCTTGCGCTTCCACTAAAGCAATACCAAAATCCTCACAAGCAGCATAAATAAACGCTTTTGCTTTCGACATATATTCTGCTACTATTCGATCAGAAACCGCACCTAAAATCTGAATATTATCCTTAGCTAACTGACGAATTAAAGCCATTTGTGGACCATCTCCAATAACCACTAGGGGTAATCCCAATTGATTAAATGCTTCCACGATTAAAGGGACTTTTTTATAACTAACCAAACGAGAGACTACTAAATAAAAATCTTCTTTTTTCTCTTGGTAGGGAAAACGCTCGATTTGTACGGGAGGATAAATAACTTTTGCCTCCCGTCGATAACAGCGCCAAATTCGTCTAGCGGTGTGGTGGGAATTAGCTAGAAAATAGTCCACACGATTAGCAGAAATCACATCCCACTGACGCAAACCATGCAAAAGATAACGGGTGAAAATACCGGGTAATCCCTGTCCTAACTTACTATTAGCCAGATAGTCAAAAGTTAAATCCCAAGCATAACGCATCGGACTGTGACAGTAACAAATATGAACCTGATCCGGTCGAATTAAAACCCCTTTAGCCACACAATGGGAGGAGGATAAAATTACATCATAATCCTCTAAATTTAACTGCTCGATCGCTAGGGGAAGAAAAGGTAAGTATTTTTGGACGCCATTTCTCGCTTTCGGGAAATTTTGCAGAAAAGTTGTCCCGATCGAGCGACCATAGAGATAACTATCGGGATTAGTGGACTCAAAATCGATCAAAGCGTATAAATCCGCCTCTAGACATTGTAAAATCTCCTTAACCACTAATTCCGATCCCCCCGTCGCTTTTGGGGTTAACCACTCGTGAACCAGAGCATACTTCATAGGATAATCAATAATCTCAGCGGTAATTATAGCAGTAAGGGATCAGCAGTTTAAGAGTTCGCTTTCTGGCTTTCCCTTCCCCAAAATTACCGACACATACCCGATCACGGTAGAAACCCCTAGGAAGAAATTATTAAATTTTTCAAGAAAAATTGCAAAGTTTAGTAAAAATTACTAGCAAGATCAGATGAGCGACTCCATAATGGGGATCAAGGAGAAAACAGGTTTAAATCGATTGGGATCAAGAAAAACTAGCTTGATATACAGAAGATAACTAATTAATGAGGTTTGCTATGATCACCCGGCAACAAGTGCGCTGTCCTAATTGTGGAAATTTTGCCGAAAGACAGCATATTTTAGAACACCATCTCGTTAGCACCGCCTGTTCTCACTGTGATTATCTGTTGGTTAGTTGCAGTCTCACGGGAAATGTACTAGAGTGCTATGCACCCGGTATTGGTTTAAGAAATTAACACTGCCCCCTAGGCAGATCGAAAATGTCTTGTCAAAATTAGAGTGGAGAAGACAAAATCAAGGAGCTAAGTAGCTATGGGGGGTAATTTCTTCAAGGGAGCGATCGCCTTGGGGGTAATAGCGGGGATTATGGGATTTACCAATCCCCCCCAAGAACTTTACAGCGAATACGCCGCCGAAAAACTCCTCGCTCATGCCGACAAAATCGCTTGCGAGAAAATCAGTCTCTGTGGCTCGATCGATTCTTTGCCGGTGGCAGCCAGAAATGTGATCAAAAATCAAATCTTAAAACCAGCGATCGAAACCTCTAGTCAACGGCAAAATCTAGGTGTGTTCAGTATTTACACCACAGAAGTACCGGGGGTAGCTAAAATTAGAACTCTTGGCGCTTTTGGGCATTTCTTGACTTTCTCGGAGACTTAGGTGAGATTACTGCCAGCTTAAATAATAGACCTCTTGTAAAAATCAAAAATTGTTGTTAGGGTTAGGAGTCAGTAGTCAGGAGAATTAAGAAGGAATAATAATCAGTTAAATGGTCTATTTAGGGCTGGCTGAATAAATCTTAAAACCTTGTTGGGTAAGACTTTTAGACCTTTTGTCAATCAAAAAGTACTGGATATAGGAGTGATCGGGGGAAAATCCCTGGACTTTTTCCCTGAAAATTAGGTACTTGGGCACCTCAAAACTGGTAAAACCCCACACCCCACACCCCACACCCCACACCTTGCCCCCAGGAAAAACTTTTTGCCGCAAACCCTATTTACAGACTTTATGCCATTTAATCCTTATTTTTGCCGTTTTTGAACCCTGAAAAATTAATTAGGGCTTGCTGAGTAATGATAAAAACCTTGTTGGGTAAGACTTTTAGACTTTTTTCCCCTCAAAAAGTACCAGGCATGGGAGTGATGAGGGGGAAAATTGAGGCACTTTTTCCTTGAAAATTAGGTAATTGGCCACCTCAAAACCGGTAAAACCCCACACCCCACACCCCACACCCCACACCCCACACCCTGTCCCCACGAAAAACTTTTTCAGCAGACCCTAATTATGCAAGAGGTTTAATGAGTTAAGATGATCGTGCTAACCCGCGATTTGAGCGATAGAGTAGTCAAGAATACAGATTAATCCTGCCTAACCGTGTCTAATTTTCTGCCTAGTCTCCGAGAAGCGATCGCCCGTTGGTGGTCCGAATTCACCCTCCAAACTAAATTAATGGCTGCGGCTACTTTAGCCGTTTCTTTGTTGATGAGTGGTTTAACCTTTTGGGCGGTTAACACGATCCAGCAGGATGTCCGTCTCAATGATACCCGTTTTGGCCGGGATTTAGGGCTGTTATTAGCCGCTAATGTCTCCCCTCTGATTGCTGAGGACAATTTAACCGATTTAGCCCGTTTTTCAGCCCGTTTTTATAGTAGTACCTCCAGTGTTCGTTATTTGATCTACGCTAACGAGGAGGGTCAAATATTTTTCGGCATTCCCTATTCTACCGCCGAAGTTAAAAATTCCCTGACGATCGAGCGTCGCATTCAATTACCGGAAAATTATGGCGAAAATGGGGAAACTCCCCTCGTCCGTCAGCATAAAACCCCCGACGGTGAAGTAACCGATGTCTTTGTTCCCTTGAATCATGAGGGCAAATATTTGGGAGTATTGGCGATCGGGATCAATCCTAACGCTATTGTGGTGGCTTCTTCTAATCTAACCCGTGATGTTACTATTGCCGTTTTTGTCTCGATTTGGGCGATGGTGATTCTCGGGGCAGTTTTTAATGCTTTAACTATCACCAAACCAATCAAGGAGTTATTAGTCGGGGTCAAAAATATTGCAGCGGGAAATTTTAAGCAGCGCGTTGATTTACCCCTGGGAGGAGAGTTAGGGGAATTAATTCTCAGTTTTAATGAAATGGCGGAAAAGTTAGAACGATACGAAGAACAAAATATCGAAGAAATGACCGCCGAAAAAGCCAAACTAGATACGTTAATGTCCACTATTGCTGATGGAGCAATTCTCTTAGATACTAACTTTCAATTATTATTAATTAATCCAGCGGCTCGGGAAATATTTGGCTGGGAAGATCAGGAAATTATCGGTAAAAATGTTCTACATCTTTTTCCTTCGGAGTTAACGGTTAAACTAACTAAACCTCTCTATCAAATTGCGGCAGGAGAAACCCTCCAACCAGAAGAATCCGCTAATCAAAATCAGAAAAATGCTGTTATTGATCAGGAAAATAATAACTATTCCCCGGCGGAATTTAGATTATCTTTAACTCACCCGAAACCCTGCACAATTCGCATTTTGTTAACTCAGGTATTCGATCAGTATCGGGAGAATGTCCGGGGAATTGCTATGACGCTACAGGATATCACCAGAGAAACAGAATTAAATGAGGCAAAAAGTCAATTTATCAGCAATGTTTCCCATGAGTTAAGAACCCCTTTATTCAACATCAAATCTTTTATTGAAACCCTGACAGAATTTGGAGAGGATCTCAGCGATACAGAAAAAAGAGAGTTTTTAGAAACCGCCAATCATGAAACCGATCGCTTAACTCGTTTAGTTAATGATGTTCTCGATCTTTCCCGGTTAGAATCCTCCCGTAACTATAACTTAGATGCGCTCGATATCGGACAATTAATCGAACAAACCCTGAGGACTTATCAACTCAATGCTAGGGATAAAGGACTAGAATTAAGCTCGGAAATTGAAGCCAATTTATTACCAATTTTAGGTCATTATGATCTACTCTTACAGGTATTAACTAATCTAGTCGGTAACTCCCTAAAATTTACTCCTGCTGGCGGTAAAGTGGTGATTCGTGCCTATAAAATCAGCAAAGATAATCCCCAAGAAACTCTCAAAATTCGCGTGGAAGTATCCGATACTGGTATTGGCATCGATGCCGAGGATCAAAGTGCCATATTTGATCGCTTCTATCGGGTAGAAAATCGCGTTCATACCCTAGAAGGGACGGGATTAGGATTATCGATCGTCAAAAATATTATTGAAAAGCACTATAGTCAAATTAATTTGATTAGTGAAGTGGGAATTGGCACAACTTTCTGGTTCGATCTAGATTTATATCAAGGCTCGATCGCCAGCAAAAAAATTAACGACGTGAGTTTATAAAAGCCAGAGCAATACTGCCCAAAATCAGGGTTAATAATAGCAATAATCCCTTATTCCTGAGACACCAATTTTTAAAAACCCTAGGGAGAGGGAGAGGGGGAATTTTGGTGGTGATTCGGTAGTAGTGATGGCGGCTTAATCCTTTGCTTTGCTGTGCATTGTAGTCATGGATAAAATACGGCTCTTCGTTACTTGTTATGGTTCGATAGGGGGGCATAAATCGACTAAATCCTTATCTGGCAAGAGACTTAATTGATTAGTTCGCTCTAGATAAAAAACAATTGACAAAA
>VYLH01000491.1_pt1 | contig 10115 bp, 4 predicted proteins | sample 5114361 | NCBI WGS metagenome assembly VYLH01 (sample SAMN12291772, study PRJNA351875) | freshwater metagenome | isolation source: freshwater lake | place: USA: Michigan, Kent Lake | collected 2013-08-15
CGTGGACTACCTAAAAGCGGGAGTCAGTCGCGTCTGGATCGTCGATCCCCGGGCCAAGCAGATCACAATTTTCTATCCCGACGCACCCCCGGCGATTAAAAAAGGCGATGACGAAATTAGCGATATTCTCCTCCCCGATTTAACCCTAACCCCCAGACAAATTTTTGCCAAGGCCCGATTAAGTTAATGCCCTACAGTCTCGTTCTCAATCTCACACCCCGATCGCCGATCTATCCGAATTTTCTCACCGGACGACACCTTCACGCGCTATTCCTTACCCTTGTCAGTAGTGTTGATCAGGAATTAGGGAAAATTCTACACGCAGCCGAGGCAGATAAAGCTTTTACCTTATCGCCACTACAGATGCAATCCGGGGGAAAAACGATAAATTCCCCGCAGTGGCGACACGAACGGCCAATCGCCCCCGAAACTCCCTGCTGGTGGCGGATTTCTCTGCTCGATGACCGATTATTCGGTAAATTAACCTCGCTCTGGTTGAATCTCAATCCAAAACACCCCTGGCATCTCGGTTCCGCCGATCTGGTTATCACCAGCGTCCTCGCTACCCCGCAATCGGTTCAACCCTGGGCGAACTCTTGTACTTATCAATACCTGTATGAAAACGCCTCGGAAACGAATCGGGAATTTGATTTCCTTTTCGCCACCCCCGTCACCTTCCGGCAGGGAAAATTCGATAGTGCCTTACCGACGCGGGAACTGGTGTTTAATAGCCTTCTCGGTCGTTGGAATCGCTATAGCGGTATCCCCTTCGATTCTATTGCCCTAGAGTCGATTTTCCCTAGTTTCTTCGATATTCAAACGAAATTAGCCGATGAAGCCTATAAAAACCAGTCGTTCGGTTGTGTGGGCGAGATTCACTATCGTCTTTTGGGAGAGGTGGAACCCGCAAAGATTAAAGCGATTAATGTACTGGCGGATTTTGCCCTCTACGCGGGAGTGGGACGGAAAACCACCATGGGAATGGGGATGACTCGCAGAATTGCTAAGGAGAAAAGATAGCCATGGATGAATCTGATTACATACCGATCGCCGCTCTCAACCATTACGCCTACTGTCCCCACCGTTGTTGGAGAATGTTCGTCGCCGGGGAATTTCTCGATAATAGCTACACGATCGAGGGAACAAATTTACACGAGCGAGTTCACACCGTCGGGGCGGCAAACCGGGAGGAAATATGGCAAATACGGGCGATCTGGCTTAAATCAGATAATTACCGTCTCATCGGTAAAGCCGATCTGATCGAGTCCCACGACGGCGAATTTATCCCCGTGGAATACAAACGGGGCAGTAAAGGCGAATGGGATAACGACGAGTTGCAGGTGTGCGCTCAAGCCATCTGTTTGGAAGAAATGACTGGAAAAAGGCTAGATACCGGCTATATCTACTATGCCAGTTCTCACCAGCGTCAACCGGTGGCGATCGATCTTGCTTTACGGCAACGGGCGATCGCTACGATCCGAGCAGTTGAAACCCTGATCCAGACGGGAAAAATGCCCCCGGCGGTCTATTCACCCCGCTGCAAGGGATGCAGTTTGTTCGATCGCTGCTTGCCCCGATTAACTGAAAAAGTCCAACGATATCGAGAGGAAGACTAAAAAATATGGGAACGGTATATGTGACGAGAGAAGACGCATTTCTCGGCAAAAATGACGAGCGTTTAACGGTTAAAGCATCCAAAGAAACGATCCTCGATGTACCTCTATTGAACGTGGAAGGAGTGGTGATTTTCGGACGGGGTTCAGTTTCTCCCGCATTGGTGATCGAATTGTTGGAACGTCATATTCCGCTCAGTTTCGTCACATCCACCGGACGCTATCTCGGTAGATTGGAACCGGAGATGACCAAAAATATTTTCGTTCGTCGAGCGCAATGGCAGGCCGCCGGCGATTCTCCGAAAGCCATTCAATTAGTGCGGGGATTCGTCCGCGGCAAGCTGAAGAATTACCGCAACATTCTGCTCCGTCGTCAACGCGATCGAAAAGAGTTGGATTTACAAACTGCGATCGCTTGTCTGGAAGCAGCGATCGGCTCGATCGCAACAACCTCGGCGATCGATTCTCTCCGGGGGTTAGAGGGAGCGGGAAGCGCAGCCTATTTCAGTTGTTTTGATTCCTTAATTCTCGGTGATACTTTTACCTTTGCCTCGCGTAACCGTCGCCCCCCGCGAGATCCGGTCAATTCTCTTTTGAGTCTGGGTTATGCGTTATTGCGCCATGACGTGCAGAGTGCGATCAATTTGGTCGGTTTTGACCCCTATCTCGGTTATCTTCACTATCAACGCTACGGTCGCCCCTCGCTGGCACTAGATCTGATGGAAGAATTTAGAGCGATCGTCGTTGATGCCGTGGTTCTCAATGGGGTCAATCATCCTTATCTTACCCCCGAACATTTCACCACCGAACCCTTAAGCGGTGCGGTTTCCTTGACGAGAGAAGGTTTACAGATTTTCCTGCGCTTGTACGAACAGAAGAAACAATCGAAGTTTAAGCATCCAGTAATGGGTAAACAGTGTACTTATCAAGAAGCTTTCGAGATTCAGGCCCGACTAATGGCGAAATATCTGATGGATGAGACGGATAAGTATCCACCCTTGATTTTAAAGTAGATAGAGGCGGTCATGTATTTTGTTGTCAGTTACGACATTTCCGATGATAAGCGACGAACCAAAATTCACAATACGTTAAAGTCCTACGGCCAACGGGTGCAGTATAGTGTTTTTGAGTGCGATCTAACCGATACCCAGTACGCTAAGCTGCGCGGGCGCTTGAGTAAGTTGATCAAACCCGATACCGATAGCATCCGCTTTTATTTTCTCTGCGCCTGTTGTCGGGGTAAAGTGGAACGTATCGGTGGTGAGTTACCCCGGGATAATACAATTTTTTTTGTTTAGCTCGGTTGCGCTTCCGGGTAGCTGTAAAAATCCTTAACTATTATCTGGTGGCTGAAAAGCTTATGCAATATAGATTCGAGATGATTTTCCTTTCCAACGCGGGGCGCACCTTATCCCGTAAGGTTTTGCGGGTTCTTGAAGAAGTGGGTCACTTGCTGTACAATGGGTTTATTGCGGGTGCGGCGCAACGGAACCTTGAAAATCCCATAGCGTACGGCTTTTACCACTGGGCGGTTCCAATTAATCTTAAACCCTACTAGGGATTGAAACATAGCTAACACTTTCTACTGGATTTTGAGGCTTGGTTCCAATTAATCTTAAACCCTACTAGGGATTGAAACCATCTACTGCAACAGGAAAATAAGCAACTGAAAAGCAATCAGTTCCAATTAATCTTAAACCCTACTAGGGATTGAAACACGGTAACTATCGGATAGTATTTGAAATAAAATAGTTCCAATTAATCTTAAACCCTACTAGGGATTGAAACCCTGCTAGAGCTACTAGAAATGAAGAAATGATCCGGTTCCAATTAATCTTAAACCCTACTAGGGATTGAAACGTAAAATCTCCCTGAATAAAAAACTCCTCATCCCGTTCCAATTAATCTTAAACCCTACTAGGGATTGAAACTGCCAATCAAGATACCCTGCAAAACGTTTCAGTCCGTGTTCCAATTAATCTTAAACCCTACTAGGGATTGAAACATTGACATCCATAAACCACTCTTGCCAGCTATCAGGTTCCAATTAATCTTAAACCCTACTAGGGATTGAAACCGTTATGGGTGGCAACCAAACGATGGACTTGTACAGTTCCAATTAATCTTAAACCCTACTAGGGATTGAAACTTTCGTAAGCCGCTTCTATAGCTTCATTAATCCAAGTTCCAATTAATCTTAAACCCTACTAGGGATTGAAACATTCTTTACCTAAAATTTGGAGGATTAATGATAACAGTTCCAATTAATCTTAAACCCTACTAGGGATTGAAACGGAAATAATGTCACCGTAGCTACCCCGTGGCTCGGGTTCCAATTAATCTTAAACCCTACTAGGGATTGAAACAATCCTTTTCGATTGTTACAGGTGGTAAGCATCAAAGGTTCCAATTAATCTTAAACCCTACTAGGGATTGAAACTCCCCCACAACTCTAAGGGTGCTAGATATTCCCCTTGGTTCCAATTAATCTTAAACCCTACTAGGGATTGAAACTGATTATGGAAAAAATCGAAAAAACTGTATTAGATGGTTCCAATTAATCTTAAACCCTACTAGGGATTGAAACATTGGCTTGATACGAGGGGAGTTGAAGGAATGTTGTTCCAATTAATCTTAAACCCTACTAGGGATTGAAACGTCTTTGGTCAGTTGGGCGACTTGACACTCAAGCGTTCCAATTAATCTTAAACCCTACTAGGGATTGAAACCATAAGTACCCCTCTATTATCGGAATACCGCTTAGGTTCCAATTAATCTTAAACCCTACTAGGGATTGAAACCTTTTTTAAGGTAGTAAATCGGTTTACCCTGTTCCAATTAATCTTAAACCCTACTAGGGATTGAAACTTATTAGGAAAGCTGCCCCAGGAACCGCCCCGCATCACGTTCCAATTAATCTTAAACCCTACTAGGGATTGAAACATCAGTCCATTAAACAAGCGAGCAAAAAAATGAAAGTTCCAATTAATCTTAAACCCTACTAGGGATTGAAACCGTGGATCCCCTGGATTGTCAGGAGAAGGAAGTGCTTGTTCCAATTAATCTTAAACCCTACTAGGGATTGAAACGATACTCCCGTGACTAAAAAAGACGAGTTTTGCAAAAAAGTTCCAATTAATCTTAAACCCTACTAGGGATTGAAACAACTTTTTTGTAGAGAGTAATTTCTGTCCCTAGAGTTCCAATTAATCTTAAACCCTACTAGGGATTGAAACGTCTGTTTACCATTCTTAAGATTGGGAAAATTGGTTCCAATTAATCTTAAACCCTACTAGGGATTGAAACCAATTTCTCTAGCTAAATAGCCAATGTGAAAAGAGTTCCAATTAATCTTAAACCCTACTAGGGATTGAAACATTCCTTGCTTTTTGCAAGACAGATGTTTTTATCGTTCCAATTAATCTTAAACCCTACTAGGGATTGAAACCATTGTTATTCTCCTTACTCTGATAATCTTAGTATCGTTCCAATGGCTCTTCGGTTTGTGTTATGCAATGGACGGGGGTTATAAGGGATGGAACCCTTATAGAGAAAGGCATTTAGCGATTTTTGTCAATTGTTTTTGCTCTAGAGCGAACTAATCAGGATTGAAACTTCCATTGCCACAATAAAGCAACTACTTAAAGAAGTTCCAATTAATCTTAAACCCTACTAGGGATTGAAACAATTCTTGACGATTCAGGGGGTTACATCTCATGATGGTTCCAATTAATCTTAAACCCTACTAGGGATTGAAACTGCGAGGTGTTCCATCACTATTGAACCGTGGTGTGTTCCAATTAATCTTAAACCCTACTAGGGATTGAAACCCCACCCCTACACCAAAACCCGAACCGGTTTCTGGTTCCAATTAATCTTAAACCCTACTAGGGATTGAAACATCAGTTCTTACATCTTTCAAGCAAAATAAAAGCAAGTTCCAATTAATCTTAAACCCTACTAGGGATTGAAACAGGATTATTAGCACTCACAACGGGGTAGAGAATTATTGTTCCAATTAATCTTAAACCCTACTAGGGATTGAAACTTTTTGCTTAAGCTCGGCTATAGAGCCACCCCATGTTCCAATTAATCTTAAACCCTACTAGGGATTGAAACAGTAAAATCGACCTTCAATCTACCTCAATTCGCAAAAGTTCCAATTAATCTTAAACCCTACTAGGGATTGAAACGGCGTACCACTTGCAGTGCCAGTCGCCTGTATCAGGTTCCAATTAATCTTAAACCCTACTAGGGATTGAAACAATTCTGATGGTAAAACGGCCTTTCAGGTAAGGCGTTCCAATTAATCTTAAACCCTACTAGGGATTGAAACACAGGAGAAAGGCTTTGAGGTAGGTAAGTCGTCGAGTTCCAATTAATCTTAAACCCTACTAGGGATTGAAACTTTTAAAGGAAGATATTTGTCCTCGATCTTGCCAGTTCCAATTAATCTTAAACCCTACTAGGGATTGAAACTTCCCAAGTATAAGGCGGCGCTGGAAGATAAAAAGTTCCAATTAATCTTAAACCCTACTAGGGATTGAAACATAATTGGCAATGGCACGGATAGTGCTTTTACGATCAGCCATGTTCCAATTAATCTTAAACCCTACTAGGGATTGAAACTAAATTTAAAAAAATTAAATGTAGGCGATCAAGGTTCCAATTAATCTTAAACCCTACTAGGGATTGAAACATTCGCTTCCAAAATCAATCAAGTCTCGACAACGATCGCTAGTTCCAATTAATCTTAAACCCTACTAGGGATTGAAACCAATTCGTCCGTAGTCAACGCACCAAGAACAGAATCGTTCCAATTAATCTTAAACCCTACTAGGGATTGAAACTAAACCCGATGGCTAGTGAATTAGAGATCACCCAGTTCCAATTAATCTTAAACCCTACTAGGGATTGAAACGGTTTACTGGCTTCTGGTACTACTTTGATAAATTTTCAGGGTTCCAATTAATCTTAAACCCTACTAGGGATTGAAACCAATTCGTCCGTAGTCAACGCACCAAGAACAGAATCGTTCCAATTAATCTTAAACCCTACTAGGGATTGAAACAAACTAATACTCTCTCCCTCCTGTTGATTAGATTCGTTCCAATTAATCTTAAACCCTACTAGGGATTGAAACTATCTTTAGGAGAAGCATCAGATAGCCACAGAAAACGTTCCAATTAATCTTAAACCCTACTAGGGATTGAAACGTAAGCCGCTCTGGGACTGGGTTCTGGACTACGTTCCAATTAATCTTAAACCCTACTAGGGATTGAAACTATCTAAGATTCCAGATTTTGGATCAGAGCAAATGGTTCCAATTAATCTTAAACCCTACTAGGGATTGAAACAATATCGGTGATTTTGACCCCACAGCCAAAACCTTAAGGTTCCAATTAATCTTAAACCCTACTAGGGATTGAAACGCTTGAAAAAATCGGGAACACTCGATCGCCTAAAAGTTCTAATTAATCTTAAACCCTACTAGGGATTGAAACTCGCTACTCGTAAAGCTTGCTCCCAAAATTGAACAGTTCCAATTAATCTTAAACCCTACTAGGGATTGAAACAACGGAGAGGTAAAGAGCGATCGCCTCATCAAGAATGGTTCCAATTAATCTTAAACCCTACTAGGGATTGAAACAAGAGATAGACAGAATAGACACGGATAGCCAACAGGTTCCAATTAATCTTAAACCCTACTAGGGATTGAAACGTGACTACGGGGAAAATCTAAATGCCTGTCCCCAGTTCCAATTAATCTTAAACCCTACTAGGGATTGAAACCCACTCTAGCGGGCTTGGGACTATCAGGGAAAAAAGGTTCCAATTAATCTTAAACCCTACTAGGGATTGAAACTACTGTTTCCCGAATTCCCAATTGTGGAATCACTGTTCCAATTAATCTTAAACCCTACTAGGGATTGAAACAGCACAAAATACGGCCAACGCCTAGTGATTGACTGGTTCCAATTAATCTTAAACCCTACTAGGGATTGAAACAAGTCAGGATAGGCTGCATCTATATCGAGATCGAGTTCCAATTAATCTTAAACCCTACTAGGGATTGAAACCTGATAGTGAACTGGCAGAATGGCAGCTAAAAATAGTTCCAATTAATCTTAAACCCTACTAGGGATTGAAACAACTCTCGCTTGAACAAGCTATGTTTTTTATTTGGTTCCAATTAATCTTAAACCCTACTAGGGATTGAAACAAGTATCTTAGGAGTTACGGAAATTAATTAATCACGTTCCAATTAATCTTAAACCCTACTAGGGATTGAAACTGTCCCTTGCCATTTTGTCTATCCTTTTTGTCTAGTTCCAATTAATCTTAAACCCTACTAGGGATTGAAACTTTTTTCCTGTAAAGCCGGTGAGGACATTCAAAGGGTTCCAATTAATCTTAAACCCTACTAGGGATTGAAACTTTTGAGTGCGTGACATTTAGCAGGCAACTGATTGTTCCAATTAATCTTAAACCCTACTAGGGATTGAAACTTACAGGATAAATCACCCATAAAAGTTTTTTCCGTGGTTCCAATTAATCTTAAACCCTACTAGGGATTGAAACACCTATTTAGTTATGCCAGTGCAGATTAGAAAATGTTCCAATTAATCTTAAACCCTACTAGGGATTGAAACTGATTTGTCAGGAGAGGGAGGTAATAATTTTTGCTGGTTCCAATTAATCTTAAACCCTACTAGGGATTGAAACAGGGTAAAGAAAAATAGGCTTATCCAATACCAAAGTTCCAATTAATCTTAAACCCTACTAGGGATTGAAACTATAGAAAATCTTGAATCTAAGGAGATCACCGTCTAGTTCCAATTAATCTTAAACCCTACTAGGGATTGAAACATTAGCATTGATTGAGTTTGAGCGTGAAAACAAATGTTCCAATTAATCTTAAACCCTACTAGGGATTGAAACGAAAAGATTGCAAACAAATATGAAAACGATGTAACGTTCCAATTAATCTTAAACCCTACTAGGGATTGAAACAAGTCAGGAAGTGATCAGTTGGAAGGGAATACTTTAGTTCCAATTAATCTTAAACCCTACTAGGGATTGAAACGGTTTATCTGCAATAGTTGCAGACGTAGTTTTTAGTTCCAATTAATCTTAAACCCTACTAGGGATTGAAACTTGGGTAAACTTTATGCACTGGGAGCATCTCACTTACGCGATAAGTAATTATACTTAGCCTAAAAGCCACTCTTAATCGTGTCTTGGAACGAAATAGAGGCTTTTAAAGACTGCGTACATGGAGAATTAAAAACTCTAGGCTCGGATCGGGCGGAAATCTACTGGTTCCAATTAATCTTAAACCCTACTAGGGATTGAAACGTTTCCATCAAAAATGATTTGTCGCTAATTTCTCAGCGTTCCAATTAATCTTAAACCCTACTAGGGATTGAAACTCAATTTCTGGCAAATTGTATAATTCTTTAATCAAGTTCCAATTAATCTTAAACCCTACTAGGGATTGAAACTTTCCAATTAATTCTGGATATTGCAAATATAAAAGAGTTCCAATTAATCTTAAACCCTACTAGGGATTGAAACGGGGCCTTTGTGAATATCTCTATCCTGTAGAGAGGTTCCAATTAATCTTAAACCCTACTAGGGATTGAAACCTTGTTTGCTGCAACCCGTTCCGAGGCAATTGTGAGTTCCAATTAATCTTAAACCCTACTAGGGATTGAAACAAGCTTTACAAAAATTAATATTTTTAAATATCCATTCCTGTTCCAATTAATCTTAAACCCTACTAGGGATTGAAACAGCAATCAAAAGTAGCAGATAATCTTCTGGAAGGGAAGGGTTCCAATTAATCTTAAACCCTACTAGGGATTGAAACTTGTCCCTTTGCTAAGACAGACTCCCGGCGCTCGCGTTCCAATTAATCTTAAACCCTACTAGGGATTGAAACAACAGCTTTTCATCCTTGAGATAATCTAATACAATCTCGTTCCAATTAATCTTAAACCCTACTAGGGATTGAAACGAGCGATCTAAATTGAATACTTCATGATTTCTCAATCCGTGTTCCAATTAATCTTAAACCCTACTAGGGATTGAAACATCAGTAGATAAATCTTTAATCGCTTTTTTGATAGTTCCAATTAATCTTAAACCCTACTAGGGATTGAAACCCCGACGGGTAAACAGATTTCGCCACAGTAACCCAGTTCCAATTAATCTTAAACCCTACTAGGGATTGAAACCAAATAGCTGAGTATCTAAGCTACGGAATTGATTGTTCCAATTAATCTTAAACCCTACTAGGGATTGAAACTCTCTCTAATTCTGGAAAGCTATTGTTTTGGGCAGTTCCAATTAATCTTAAACCCTACTAGGGATTGAAACATATCAAATTATTTGCAACATCTCAATAAATGCTGGTAAGGAAGCCGAAGTCAACCTAGAAAATGAACCCGCACTCGTGAGAAAGCATCGACTTAGGTTGCACTGAGGAAGAAAATCTGC
>VYLH01000196.1_pt1 | contig 9977 bp, 10 predicted proteins | sample 5114361 | NCBI WGS metagenome assembly VYLH01 (sample SAMN12291772, study PRJNA351875) | freshwater metagenome | isolation source: freshwater lake | place: USA: Michigan, Kent Lake | collected 2013-08-15
GTCGCGGCGTAGGTGATCGTCTCGAAATCCGCCGCCGTCCACACCGCCGAAGTGGTCAGGGTCTTGTCGGCCGTGTTCGCCTGGAACTGCGCCGCCGTGGCCCGGTTGGCGATGGCTTCCTTGGCGTCCAGCGCGTCCTGCAGTCCCGTCACGCCAGAGATCGGCACCGCGCCCCATGAGGCGGCCGATCCGTCCGTGGTGATGAACTTGCCCGCGTTTCCGGGCTGGGCCGGCAGATTGCCCCCCGCCGCCTCAAACGCCTGCGCGTCCACATAGGCCTTGGTGGCCGCGTCCTGCGGGCTCGTCGGGTCCGCGACGGACTTCAGTCGGTTGGAGCCGAAGTCATAGGACCGCACCAGCCAGACGCCGGTCCCGTTGGTGATCACCGTGGCGATGTCGCCTGCCTTGACGGTGACGCTGTTGGATCCGTTGGTGACGATGCAGTCGGCCGTGGCGGCGCGGACCACATAAACCTTGGAGACCGAGGGAATGGTCAGGGTGCCGGTCGAACTGCCGGTGTAGTTGAGGATTGCCCCACGCGCCTGATCGGTCGTTCCGTTTGCCGTGGTCAGGGTGGTCGCACCGGAGGCCGAGATTGTGACCGTGCCAGCGATGGCGAAATCAAGCAGGGTGATCGCGCCGGAGTTCAACCCGTCGCCCCAAGTGTTACCTTTTTCCCCGGTCGCCTGAAGTTCGGCCCGGAGCGACGAAGTATAAGAGCTGGGCATCAGAGGGTCGCTCCTGCGTAGTCGATCCAGACGCCGTCCAGACAGGTCGCCACGCCGGGCGTCCCGGCCCCGTCGATGTCGCGGACGATGATCTGGCGGCCTTGGTTGGCCGATGCGGGGGGAAGGGCGGACACCGTGTCCACGATGCGAAGGGGCGGGGACCGAAGGGTGTCGATGTAGCGGTTGACCGCGTTGGCGAACTGAAGCGCGGGCCCGGTCAGGCCTTGGGTCGGAAGGCTCATCGGCACTCCCTCGGACTTGGCGGGGCGTAGGACGGCCTAGAGGCCGGTGTAGTATCGGCGCGCGGTTTCGACGCTCACGACGCGGCGTTCGATGTTGTCCAGAACCCAGCCGTCCACCACGAGGACGGCGTGAACCAGACGACGATAGCCGACGATGACGAGCTCGCCCCTGCCGAGGCGCTGGCGCTTGGTCAGGGCGTAGTCCTCGCAGTCGCCTTCGCCCGAGAGCGGATTGACGACCCACCGGTCCACGACACCGTACTGATCAAGGTCCGACCGATAGCGGATTGAGGCGTTCACCTCGTCGTTGACGCGAACCAGATCGGCGGGCTGGGCCTTGGCCTCGTGGGTCCAGACGATCAGCACCGCCAGAACGATCAGTAGCGCGGTCAGGATCAGGATGGTCAGGCGGCGGAAGCGGTCCATTTCGGACCTCCATAACATTGCGGAGGTCCGAAATCCAGATAAGGGAGGCCCGTTATGCGTTCTCCCGATCTCGCGCTATCGGTGCCGCATGGCGGGGAGGCCCAAGCTCAATCCGGACGAGGACACGCGGGCGCGGAAGCTGAAGGCCTCCGAGTCGTGGTGGCAGCGCGTCGATGAAGCCGCGCGAGACGCGGGCATCCCGGCGGCCGAGCTGATCCGGCGGATCGTAAATGCGGCGCTTAAGAACTAGGCGCTTCAGCCCAAGTTCGAGGCGTAGAGCGAGGACGCCGCGTTGGCCAGGTTTTGCGCCTGTGACTGCGACGCCGTGCCTGACGGCATGACGAAATGCAGGCGCACCCGCGCCGTCCGGGCCAGCGCCGCGATCTCTCCAATGGCCGCGATCCAGTTGGCCGTGCGCTCGGTAAGCGTATCACCCATCGACAGCGGCGCGGTCGTCCCGTCCGGCTTGGTGTAGTTGCCGGTCTGGGTGTTAAGATCGTTGACGCATTGCGTGACGATCACGTCGGTCGCAGCGGTCTCTGCCACATAGGTCGTAAGCCAGTCGCGCGCCCATCGGGTTGTCATCCCGCCGAGCGATCGATTGAACACCTGACACCCCGGAAGCTGGGTTTGCAGTTCTGTTGCCGCGAGGCCGTTGTAGTAGGCACCCCAGCTATCCGACAGCAAAAGGACGCGGGCGTTCGGCCGGATTGGCAGGCCGCGCAGCCCGCTTGCGAACACACGAAACTCCAGAAGCCTTAGCCGCCATGCCAGACCATTGTCCGTCCGCGTGACTGAAATGCGATAGCTGACGTCGCCCGCCTCGAAATCCGCCGTGACCTTCTGGAGAAAGCGGCCAAAGGCGACGCTCGCGACCTTGCGCTCGACGGCTGCGGCGTTGGTGACCCAGATTTCAACCAGGCCTGCCGACCCTGCGTCCTGCGTCGTGCCCGGCTCGATCTGGGGATATAGCTCCATGTAGCCGCCGCCGGACGGCAGAGAGCCGGACGTTTCAGCGCCACACCCGACCGTGGGCATCCCAAAATAGGTTCCGCAGGCATGGGACGCAGGGCGCGCGGCTCGCGCCGGACTCCCGGTTTGAACGATGTTTTGCGCCGCGTCGGTGTCCGAAAACCCGTTGATCCCGTTGGTCGTTCCTCCGGCATAGGCCGCCAGGGTCGCGTTTTTGACCCAATCGGGAGCGCCGACCGGGTTGGGCTCGGTCTGCCGGTTGATCCCGGTCTGGCCGTTCATGCGCCGGGTGTAGCGGGCGTCACGGCCAAGGATTTTCTGGATCCAGGCGCGGGTGCCGACCTTCGTCCGGTGCTGCCCCGCGGTGTCGTCATACAGCGACGTCAGGATCGAACCACTCGGCACGGCATAGGGCAGGGCATACCCCAAAGTCAGGGTGTTGCTGCCGTTGTTCGACATGACCAGGGCTTCAAAGGCGACACCGCTCGGCAGCAGGATCGCCGCAGAAAACGGGTTTGACCCCATGCCCCCGACCAGCGTGGCATTGCTGCACGTGAGGGTCGTTGCGCCCAGCGACCCCGTGACCGGATACTCCTGCTCAACGGCAAAACCCCCGCCGGTCATGGTGGATGACGACAGGCCCGTGCGGATGTTGGCCGGAACGCGGTAGTCGGCGCTTGGCCCGTCGAACATGTCGTAGAAGCGAGGCGTGAGATCGCCGAACGACTGCGTCAGCAGCGCCCGCCGATTGCCGACGAAGGCCATCAGTTCAGGACTTCCAGCTCGACCGTGAACACCTCGGCGCTTGCCGGCGTATAGGCTCCGCGCGCTTCCAGCAGGCCGAACAGGACCGTCCCCGAGGGAAGGTCGAAGTTGATCTCCGAGCCGACCAGCGGAACGCCATTGCCCGACGCGCCATCGGTGAAGGCCTGCGTCATCGTCACGTCCAGCGCGCCGACGTAGTTCGCAGCCTGGTTCGTCGAAAACGCGCCGTTGTCGCCATTGGCCGGGGTCGGGCTGACGTTATAGAGGTGCAGGCGGAACGACGCATTGGTGATCGACGTGCCGGTCTTGCGGATGCGGGCGCGGCGGATCATGCCGGTTCCACCCGCCCATTGGGCGACCGTGAACTGCATCGGCGTGACCGAGCCCGCCGTGGTCGAGTTCGCCACCAGATCCCCGGACGCATAGGCCGTGGTGTCAGCCGGGCGCGTTACCGTCGCGGAGACCCGCTGCGACAGGCCGGCGATGACCGGAACCGCGATCCTGTCCTGACCGTTCGGGCCGGTTCCGGGGACGAACTCCACCGCCTGATTGCGGACGAGATCGGATGTGCCTTGGGGCATGTGAAGGCCTTTCCGTTAGGTTAGGGGGCCGGGGCGCGGGGTGTCACCCGTAGTTGCGGGAGTAGCCGTAGCGGCGCTCATAGGCGCTCGGCATGATCGGAAGGTCCGGCGTCAGGGTGGCCTTGGCCTTCACCCGCGCTTCCTTGTCGTTGATCGCCTCGACGGCCGCCACATACCGGGCGTTCCACGTCGCCAGAAGGCGGTCATCGCTCAGATACGGCCCCGCCTCGACCAGCGCCCCGAACAGATAGGCGTCCGGGTGGGTCGTCAGCAGCCAGTTCGTAGGGTTGTCACCGGACAGGGCAAAAGACTGTACATACCGCAGGACCAGCGTCGTCGCCCCTTGCGCGGGGCGCTCGAGCACGATGTTCTGTTCGGTGAGGGTGTAGTCGTGGATGTGGCCGGTCGTGTCGATCTCGGGCATCTGGACCGGGTCCAGATAGCGCAGCAGACGCCGCGTTCCGTTCTCGCTGACCCAAAGGCCAATCGGGGACACAAACGCCGTTGGAAGGGCCACAGTTGACGCCCCATCGGCCACTGACAGGGTCGTTTCGACCTCCGTCCGGCGCAGCATGAGGTCGCGGTTCAGGCGGCTTTCCGCCAGGGTGATGAAATCGGGGATCTGATCGGTCAGATCGGAGCGGTTCAGCCACGAGGCGACCGCCGATTGGAGGTCCGAATAGGTCGAAAGGGCCATGTCCGGACCTCCAGCGCGTCGGTTAGGCCGAGATCAGGCCCTTGGCCTTCAGGGCGGCGTCAGCAGCCCGGATCCAGGTCACGATCGCGTCGGCCTGAGCCTGCGAGTAGCCGAAGGGGCTCGAGTTGGTCGCGGCGGTCGCGGCCGGGGCCACGAAGCCGGTGACGACGGCGGCCGGGGTGGCACCGTGGAAGCCAATCTTGTCCGACGCCGACTGGCCCAGAACGGTGCCGTCAGAGTCGTTGTTCGACAGTTGCGTGGCGGGCATTGCCGCTCTCCTTTCATGCAGAAAAAACCCCGCCAGCCGAAGCCAGCGGGGTCAGGTTCAGGATCAGGCGGTGCCCGACAGACGGGTGGCGAGACGCGGGTCGATGGCCTTGACGCCGTAGAGGACGTCCAGACGGAAGTTCGACTTGTCGTTCGTACCGTCGTAGGTCGGGATCAGGCGGACGCTCGTGCCCTTGTAGGACTTGCGCGACACATCGACCGCGCCCGGGGGCGAGATGAGCGGGACCATGGCCAGGGCGAAGGCGTTCTTGTGGAACACCAGGTTCTGGCGATAGCCGGTGCCGCCGGTGCCGAGGACGGTGATGTCGGCGTCGTTGGCCGGCGCAGCGGACACGTTCTTGAACGCACCCGAGGCGATGATCGCCGGGTAGATGGTCAGCGCGGCCGGGCCGGTCGAAGCGCCGGAGTTGGCGTCCGCCGTCACGGTGAACTGACGCAGGAAGGGCAGGGTGGCCTTGGTCACCGGATTGACCGCGAACACGCCCGCGATGGTGATGACGTCGCCCGCCTTCAGGATGCCCGTGGTGGAGTTCGTCCAGCCATCGGTGTTCAGGGTCTGGGTGAAGTCACCGTCCTTGACGGAGTCGTAGGTCACGTTCTGGTCGGCACCATTGACCTTCGGCGTACCCGTAGCGACGCCGACCGTGTGGGTCGGGACGTTCTGGGACATGTAGGTGTCGATGCCGCCGATCTTGCCCAGCGAGCCCTCACGGTAAGCGCCGCGGGCGGCGTCCTGAATGAACAGGGACGTCTGCGAACTGACCAGGGCGGCCTCATCCGCCGGCGAGAGGACCGCCGAACGCATGGCCATCGGGACGGCGAACTCGTTCAGACGCTCCGGGGCCTTGGAGAAGTCGGAGTAGCTGTTGACGATCTGCCCCGGAGTGCCGACCCAGTTGGGCACGCGGCGGTAAAGCGTCATCAGGTCAAGGTCGATCTGGTTGGCGAGCTGGACCATCGCGGGCTTGATCACCCGCTCCGACAGTTCGCCGATCGACAGGGTCAGCTCCTTCGACGTGAAGCCGAAGTCGATGCCCTTCTGCTTGTCCACCGTGAGCGCGACCTTGCCCTCGGTAACATCCTGGTTGGAGGCCACAGCGCCGTCACGAACGGTGAAGTCCGTGGGGCGGCGCATCGAGACGGTGTCACCCTTCTCGTAGCCGTTGATCTTGTCGCCGAACTCGCTTTCGAGCCCGCGATAGACCTGCTTGGCCATCACGAGTTCGTTGTCGAGGATCGCCACCGCCGCAGTGGCGATGGTGTCGATAGTCAAGACGGTGTTTGCCATCGTCGTCAGTTCCTGTGTTCAGGCGTGACGCTGCTTGGAGCGTGGGGCCTAGTTTCGGTAACCGAGGTGTCTCGCCATCTCGGCCGGTCCCATCCGGCGAGGGTCAGTCGGTGCCGAGCCGGCCCCCTTCAGGGAGGGCGCGGGGCGCGTCTTCTGGCCTTGGGCGAGGGTCTCGGTGCGCTTGCGTTGGGAGAGGAGCTGCTCGCCGATCTTGGCCAGGTGCAGGATGCGGATGCTGCGCGGGTCGGCTTCAGCTTGTCGGATTTCATCCGGGCTGAACCCAAACGGCTCGGCAAACGCGACCAGCTCGTCTAGCGTCTTGGGCGAATACCCCTTGATGTGTTTGGCCAGTTCAGCGCGGCCGGTCTCGATCTGCTCGGCGATCTCTCGCTGCTCGTCGATCTGTCGCTGCTGAACCTTCTCCCCCAGCGAGTGCGCGAACCGATCGCGCTCGTTCGTCAGGGCCTGATACTCGACAAACAGGGCCTGCGCCTCGGTTCCACCCTGACGGATGTAGCTGGGCCAGTCCTTGACCTGGGCGAAAGGCGCGAGCCTCGCGTTCAGGGCCCCGAGCTGCGCGATGTCCTGCGCGAACTCGGCCTGTCGTTGCGCCGTCCGCTGGATGGCTTCGTCCCGCGCGGCGACTGCCTTGCGGATTTCGGCCATTTCCTGCGTCTTGCGCGTGAACTCGGCCTTGATCATCAGGCCGTCCTTGACTTCGGCCGGAACCCGATAGGTCTTTCCGTCCGCAGCCTCGTAATCGACAAGGCCGTCGTCGGCGTTGCCGTCAGGGTCGTCCTGACCTTCGGTTTCCCCGGTCTCTTCGCCCTCGACTTCGCCCTGATCGTCCGTTTCCGGGTTCAGGGTGGCTTCGACTTCGGCGTCAGACACATCAACGGGGCCCGCGTCAGCAGGCTCGTCCGCAAGAACGTCAGTCATATTGTCCCTTGGGTTGGGGGCTTTCGCCCGTTAGCCGATGATCGGCATGGCCGGCGGCCGGGATGGCCGCTGGAGGCTGGCGGCGGCGCGAAGCCGGTTGGTTTCCGCGTTGAAGGCGTCGATCTCGAGCTTGCGCTCGCCCTGCTGCGCCTTCACCTGGGCGTTGAACTGATCCGTCTGGGCCTTGGCCATCGCCGCCGGGTCGGGGCCCTGCTGCGGCTGGCCTTGCGGGGCCTCTGGCTGGCTCATCTGCTGCTGCAGGGCGGCCAGACGGTCGGCAATTTCGTCCGCGCCGGGCCAGTCGAGGTTCTTGACCAGAAGGTCGCCGATGATCGGGGCCGCCGCCGGATAGGCCCGGATCAGCTCCATCATCTGCGTCGCCGCTTCCTCGCGGCGCGAGTTGAACGCCGGGCCGACCGAGACGGTCAGGTCATAGGATCCGACATCCAGCGCGTAGATGTTCTGCACCGCCTCGTCGAAGCGGGACTGTTGCGCCATCTCGGCATCACCGATCTGGACGTTCTGCGGCGTCCCGTCCTCGCCCAGCACCCGCGCGACCCGGCCCGGTGTGTAGACCTTGGGGGTCAGGTCCAGAAGGATGCGGCCCGCGTGACGGATGGCGCGCGACAGGTTGTCGATGAAGTGGAAGGTCGAGGTGTCCGACTCCCGCTGACGCGCCATGATGGCCCGGCCCGAGGTCTCATTGGACCGCGCCCCGATCCCGGCATCATAGATGCCGATGATCGACTTCATCTCGTCCGACGCCGTCAGGGCTTCCTGCAGCGGACCTGTGGCGACCGAGGGCATCCCCTGCCGCTGGGGCATGTTGGAGCCCTTGGCATACTCCAGATAGGCGTGGTTGGCCGTGTTGGCCGTCGCCCACTTGTCCTCGTCAACGACCGCGCCCTTTTCCACCAGGAACGGGGCTTTCGGGGCCAGCGCCATGAACTCGGCCGAGGCGGACCGGCCGACATTGTAAAGAACCTGGGCGTCCTTCGCGTCGCGGATCAGCGACCGGAAGATGCGCCGGCCCTCGATGTTCACCTCTTCGCCGTAGACCGGAACGATCGGGATGTACTTGCCCGCCCATTCGGTCGTCTTCAGCACCGTCGCGCCGTTGACAATGCGCTGGGTCACCTTGTGCGAGATGACGTCGCGCGGCTCGCCCTCGATCTCCGCAGTGAACCCGTCCGGGCCGATGAAGGCCAGCGGGTCCGCGTCATAGGCCGCCTTGTCAACCACCTCGCCCGTCGTCAGCAGGACGACCTTGGTCGCGACCTCCTCGCGGGTCCAGTACTCGGCGACCACGACCTGATCGTCCTGCAGCCAGATGCCGCTGTCCATCAGTCCGCCCGAAGGCACCTGATCCGGATAGCGCCGCTCGAACTCGGCCTTGGGCATGGGCTCGGCGACGAAGCAAACGTTCCAGTCCGACGAGTCCGCGGCCTCGCTGTCCGGATCCGGGTAGACCCGCATGGGATTGGCGATGCGCTCGAACCGGATGTCCTGATCGAACGACCGCTCGTTGACGTAGGACAGGTTGATGCGGAAGAACCCGAACCCGCCCGACGCCGCGCATTCCAGAGCGGTGTCATAGGCCACATCCGCGTCGGACGTCGTCTCGATGTTGCGGATCAGGCCGGAGAAGATTTCCGCCGTCTCCGGATCAGCCAGCGAGTCCTGCGGCAGAACCTTGATCGACGGCTTGTTCTGCCGGGCGTCGTTCACGACCTGGCGAATGAACGGGGGCAGCTTGTTGATCGTCAGGACCGGACGCTGGGCATCCTCGCGGACCTTGCGTGCTGTCTCGTCCCACTGCTCGCCGAGGCGGGCAAAGCGGATGTCCTCCTCATAGGCGATGCGGTTGTCGTTCCACGCCGACTGACACCGGGTCCAGTCGGCGTTGATCTGACCCATGATCGAGTTGTCGGCCGAGCGTTCCGTCATGCCCACGCTCCATATCCAGCCACCGCGCGACGGTGCGTCTTCTTGCGCTCGATCTCGGGCTCTTCATGCACCACGGCCATGAGGCCGAAGGCGTCGGCACTGTGGGACGGCGGCCCGTGATCCGGACCCAGCCCCGCGCCCGTCGTCGGGTGGCGCTTTTCCTGATAGGAGCCGAGCATCTCGCGCCCGTCTTCCGTGGTCTCTGCGTTGAACCAGATGGCGGGGAACAGCCGCCGAACCGCTTCAACCCGGTTGCTCGCCGCGCCCTTGCCCTGGTTGGGAACGACCGTGACCGAATAGCCCGCGTCCTCGAACGCGCTCTCGTAGGACACCGAGTAAACCCGATCCTGCGTCGCCCCGTCGTGCGGGAGCCAGATTTGCGCCCGATCCGGCGTGTAGCCCCTCGATCGAAGCCAGTTCAGGTGATGGGCCAAGTCCTGACCCTGCACCTCGTAGTGATCCAGCACCCGGACCTGAAGCCCGACGAACTGCACCGCCCAGAAGACGAAGTTGTCCGCCTTCGCCCCGGTCCCGCCAATGTCGGCGAACAGCCGGATCGTCATGAGCGGGTCGGCCGGCACGAAGCCGATGCGGCCCTGCGACTTGGCCTCCGTCAGATGCCGCGCGAAATAGGCACCCTCGGTCACGGCCTTGAACCCGCCTTCCCAGATGTGGTCGTATTGGTCGGGCCTGTCTCTGAGGTCCGCCTGGCGCTTCCGCTCGAGGATCGCCGGGAACCACGGATTGTCCCGCCAGTTGATCTCGACGATCTTGGTGCGGGGATCCGGGCTCGCCTCACGGAACCGCTTGTGCGTCGCGCTGCGTTTGCTTTCCGGGTTCCACGTCACCCAGAGCTCGCTGTCTTCCTCGCGCAGCGTCGGGATCAGTTTCGTCCAGGCGTCGTCCGTGACCGGCTCGGCCTCGTCCACCCATCCCAGAAGGATGCGGGACTTGGACTTCACGCTGTCGATGTTCCGGTCCAGTCCGGTGAAGGTGTAGTTCACCCGCCCGCTGACCGTGCGGACGTATTTCTCGCCGATGTCGAAGTGCGGTTTCAGCCAGTCCGTCTCGCGGATCGCCGCCTTGATCTCCTCCAGCGAGGAG
>VYLH01000199.1_pt1 | contig 9938 bp, 1 predicted proteins | sample 5114361 | NCBI WGS metagenome assembly VYLH01 (sample SAMN12291772, study PRJNA351875) | freshwater metagenome | isolation source: freshwater lake | place: USA: Michigan, Kent Lake | collected 2013-08-15
GATAAGTATTACCCTGAGGTACGACCCTCATTAGCCCATCTAAAAAAAAAGGCCAATCTTCCAAAGATTTATATTATGGATTTCATAAAAATTCTTATTTAATACCGTACTGTAACCCGAGGGACGAAGGGCCTACGTTGCGTTGTTTAACCCCTGTATGCACAGGGGTTAAAAACCCAAGCTTGCCCCTTCCCCTTCCCCTTCGTACCTCAGGTTACCGTACCTCGCGTTACTGTGTTCCAGCCTCTTCTCCCCTGGATACCGAGGGGAGAAGAGTTATAAATCACGCAACGTTTTTTAATTATACTTTTGATAAAGGGCGTTTAAAAAACTTAGTATATTGGACTTTAGAAAATTATGGGCAATATAAAACAGTTGAATTACTAGAACAACTAAAAAAAACTGGTTTTGAATATGCAACCATAGCAGGTATTTCATTAGGTATTGATGATTTAAAAATCCCACCTAAAAAAAACACTTTATTGTTAGAAGCTGAACAATTAACAAAGTTAACAGTCCATCAATATGAACGAGCTGATATTACGGCAGTAGAGCGTTTTCAACGTTTAATTGATACTTGGCATCGAACATCAGAACAACTTAAACAAGAAGTTATACAGTTTTTTGAAGAAACAGATATTTTAAATCCAGTTTATATGATGGCTTTTTCAGGAGCTCGAGGAAATATTTCACAAGTTAGACAGTTAGTTGGTATGCGTGGTTTAATGTCTGATCCGCAAGGTAAAATTATTGATTTTCCCATTATTAGTAATTTCCGCGAAGGTTTAACGTTGACAGAATATATTATTTCTAGTTATGGAGCACGTAAAGGTATTGTAGATACAGCATTACGTACTGCAAATGCAGGATATTTAACACGTCGTTTAGTAGATGTAGCTCAACATGTTATTATTTCCCATTATGATTGTGGGACGTACAGAGGAATTTTTTTAACAGAAATGAAAGAAGGCTCTAAAACAATTGTTTCGTTACAAAATCGTGTAATTGGTCGTGTATTAGCTATGGATGTCTATAAAAATATAAAAAAAGAGAAGCAATCTATATTTAACCCTTTCGTTCTTCGGGGCCGTTCTTCTCAGGGTAAAAATCAGGGTAATAAGAACTCTATAGGTACTAATACTAAAGAATTAAACTATTTTAGTAGTAATTCTAATACGTTAGTTTTTAAAAGAAATACAGAAATATCACCAGATATTTCATTTGAATTATCCAAGTTTACTAATAAAATTTTTGTACGATCGTCTTTGACTTGTAATACAAAAAATCAAATATGTCAGTTATGTTATGGGTGGAGCTTAGCTCAAGGAAATATCATTTCTGTAGGTGAAGCTGTTGGGGTGATCGCAGCACAATCAATTGGTGAACCTGGAACTCAGCTAACTATGAGGACTTTCCACACTGGGGGTGTTTTTTCAGGAGATGTGTCAGACGAAATTCGAGCACCTCAAAATGGTTTTGTTACATATGAAAATACTATTCCAGGTATTTTAATTAGAGCTTTAGATGGAAAAATTCTTTTTTTAACAAAAGCAGATGGGGTTTTACTTTATCATAAATACAATACTGATTTATACCCTGCGGAACGAAAGGGCAGTGACTCTTTTAATAAGACAGAAGAAAAAAATTTAAATATTAGAAAAACTGAATCTTTTTTCAGCATAAACAAAGGGCACAACTCTTTACCAAAAAATACTATTTTAGCTAAAAAATATAAAATTCCATCTTATACTCTTCTTTTTGTACGAAACGGTGAGTCTGTTATTGAAAAACAAGTTATTTGTCAAATTACATCCATAAAAAATAAATATACAATGCGTGATACTGCCGAATTAACTATTAAATCTGAATTAGAAGGACTTTTTTATGCAAAAAATTTAAAGGTTGAAAAAAAACTACAGGGCCCTAAACCAAAATATATGGGTAGTTCAAAACAAACACCTTTTTATGATGAAAAAACTATGGATGTCATTTTAAAAGCACAAGGTTGGAATTTTGCTATGGTTTTATCGGGTAAACATTATTATAGTAATACTTTATTAAAAAATATTCCACTGATCGGTGATTATATAAATTCTAAAACAATAATAAATAAATATTTCATTTTTAAATCTGAACTTTACAAAACTACAAATAACAGTATTATTACGGAAAATAAAAAACAAGCTAGCACTCAAAGGCCGGAAAATAAATATAAAACTATTCCAGAAACTCTTCAACCGGCTACTCTGGAGTCTAAGCTGGAAAAATTAAGATTTCTTAGTACCCTGAAGTACTGTAATACGGGAAACGAAGCTGCCCCTTCATACTTCGGGTTAAAAAAAAAGGTCCCTAATACTAAACTGATGCCAAACAACCGTTTTAACATCAATTTTTTTAAGATTGGTTATTTTATTTTTTCTAAAAAAGTATTCTTAGACTTTTTTAATCCAGGCTTAAACTATCCTATAAACAGTCATTTTTATACTAATATTGGAAAACCCCTTCCCCTTCGTACCTCGGGTTACAGTACCTCGCGTTACAGAACTCTGTCCCCTTTTTTATCCCCTTTATACCACCAGCCTTTGGTTCCCTGTAACTCGAGGGACGAAGGGCCTTTCGTTCCTCAGGGTATAAATCAGGGTATAAATCAGGTTAAACAAAACCCTTCATTATTCGGGGTAAAAAAAAACGGCGAGAAACAAAGAAACATACTTCAGCGTAAAAATAAACATCAAAACATAAAGAAAAGTATTTTTTTACTACCAACAATGTTTAAACAGTTAAATTTTGGCCGGAATAAATTTTTATTTAAAAAAGTAAAAAAAGACTTTTTTTATAATTTTTATGACTCTGCACAGATTCATAACCCTTTTATGCTTCAGGGTAGAGATAAACAAAGGTATTTCTTTTTAGATAAACACAGTAACAAAACTAACTATTCTAAATCTTCTTTTGTCAAAAATTTACATTTTTCGGACAAAGTTTTAACTGAAAGTTTATACCGTAATAATTACCCTGAGGTAATAGCGGGGGTACGAAAAGTTAATAATCAGAATCTCAAGGGGAATAATACTTCTAAAAATAACTTATTAAACCAATTTGAAAATAATATTTTTTTTGGAAACCAGGTACTATTCCGTAAAATAAATAACCGGCTATATAAAAACTACCCAGAAAAATTACCATATTGGCAACAAAAAGAAATTTTATTTTATATTAAACTAAAGTCTCATCTTTATAATTCAAATTTCTTTTATTTACAAAATCTTACGCTAATAATTATTCAAAAACTTTTTGAGTTTTTATTTTATTCCAAAGAACATAAACCGGCACTATGTTTAAAAAATAACCTTTTAACAATTTATTACAATAATACAATAGTGCATAAATATTTTTATAAAAAATATACTTTGCAAACTAAAAAAAATGAAAAATATAGCCTGTTCTTTCCCCCTTTCGTTCCTCAGCGTAAAACTCAGGATAAAAATACGTTAAACAACCTTTTTAATAGATTTGAAAGTCTTAGTATTTCGGAAAAAAATGAAAAACACTGTACTAAATTTACAAACATATACCAGAATATTTTTAAAAATTATTTAAAAACTTTGGGCCCTTCGTCCCCCCCTTCGTCCCTTGCGGTAAAAATAGGGTTACAGAAAACCGCAAAAATGGAAAATAAGATTTTAGGAGCTTTAAACAAACATAAAAAAAATTTTGAAAATAATCCCGGTCAATTTGAATTATTTAATTTACTAAATGCTGATAATACCAAATCCTTTGAAGGTAAAAAATTTTTTAAGAAAAAATCTTCTAAAACTATACAGTATTTTGAGAAAAATTTTAGAAAACATAATCCGCCCCCTAGTTCTTCACTAAATAATAGTACTAGATTTAATACTAAATATAGCCTAAATATACTTTTTAGTTCTTATTTTAAAAAAAGCCGACTACAGTTTAAAATCCCGGCCTTTTCTTCTTTGGTTCCTCCTTTCCCAGTCGTTCCTATAGGCCGTTCTTTTCAGGGTAAAAATCAGGATAATAAAATAAACTACTATTTTAAAATTCTACAAAGACCACCACAGAGTTTGCCCTCTAGTTTTTCTAGCCTTAAAACTTCAGGCCCTTCGTTCCTAGGATTAGGTTATGAACTGTTTAAACAGCAGGATGGCTATACATTTTTTTTAGAAAAATCTGAACTTCCGGCCTTTTTTTGTCCAGTGTTTATTTATACTTTTTTTTCGGTGAATACTTTTAAAAAACTAGAAACTTACCGGAAAAACTTTCATGGTAATAAAAAAAACCAGTCTAAAAAATATAAAAATATTTCCGGCCATTTTCAAACTTTGGAAAAAAACAACTGGCCCATTATTAAAAATTTTAAAAATAGCTGGCCCACTACTTATAAACTAAAAACTTTTTTATTAAAAAAATTAGTTGGAAACTTTAGATACAGTATTAAATCACCCCTTTCTAATAAAGAAAATACTAAAAAAATATATTTAAAGAAAAATATTTTTATATATCTATATAATTTTTATAATAATAAAAATTTTTATTATCCTTTTACTAATAAAAAAAAGGACTGGTATAAGTCTCCATACTATAAAATCTGGAACCCTTTGGTTTCCCTTTTCGTACCCCCTTTCCCCTTCGTTCCTATGCGCCGTTCTTCTCAGGGTAAAAATAATTATATATTTTTCATACCATTTTTTTATATGGAAATTATTTTTTCTAAAAAGACTAATTTAGATTCCGGTATTATACTGGCTCCAGCTTATTCTGGTTTAGAAAAAGTTCAGTCTTTTTTTCCGGCTTTTATAAATTTTCCATTTCTAATGTTTACGAAGGGCTTTTTCCAACAATCTCTGCACCAGAATAAGGATTTATATTCTCCCCTTCACCCTTTCCCCTTCGTCCCTCGGGTTACAGTCCCGCAGGGTAACAATCAGGGTAACAATACTTCACCCTTTGATTCTTCCTACCCTTCGTCGCTGTGGCTGCAGTCTAAACAGCCGGAACACTTAGAAAAAAATTTAATACGTCCTTTACCCGCTTATTTTACAGTGACATTAGCTAATTTAGACTATGAATTCAGGAACCCTAAAAAAAATAAAAATAAACCGGCAAAGTTTTTTAAAAAAACTCCAGAGTATATTTTACAGCCTTTCCCTTTTGTTCCTATAGGCCGTTCTTCTCAGGGTAAAAATCAGGATACTTATCAGGGCCGGGTAAGTAACAATGATAATAATCAAAGTAAATATAAATACCAGAAACCGGAGCCGGATATTAGTACAATTTTACTTTTCCGGAATATTAAAAAAAATTTAAATATGGTCTGTAATAAAAAAATACGTTTTTTACCGAATGACAGTAAAAAACAGAAATATCCGGCTCAGTTTTTAGAAAAATCTAATATATTTTATATATTCGAAAGCATAACTTATGAAATATTTAAAAAACCTTTTTTTATCCTCCAGTTTTTAAATACTGACCTGAATTCTTCTCTTTTTCGTTTTGTTCCACCTTTGGTTTCCCCTTTCCCATTCGTTCCTATGGGCCGTTTTTCTCAGGGAGCTAATCAAGGTAATATTATGGTTACAGCCCCTATAAGCCGCCCTTCATACCTCGGGTTACAGGTAACCCCTTTATTATCTCAGAATATAAATCAAGGCTTAGAGCAGAACCAGCTCTTTTTTGGAAAATATTTTAATGTTTATTCTAAAAAACATACAGATCGGCTTTTACTAAAAAAAGACCTATTTTTAGTCCAGAACCCGGAAAAAAAGGATAGAATATTTTTTTCTCCTTTTGAAGGCGAATTAGTTTATACTAAAACGAATAAAAGATTAGACCTGAAATATTTATGGTTATTTAAAAATAACAATAGAAAAACGGACATTTTTAATAATTATTCCCAGTCTTTTATACCAGTTTCTAAAAACCGCCCTTCATCCCTCCCTTCGTTCATCGCCCCTCGGTTCCTCGCGGTAAAAAGGGTAAAAACCGGGTTACATTCTAACTCCTCTAGTATTTTTACAAATAGATTTCAAGATAGGGTAAATCTGGGACAAACGTTAGTTTGGTATAAAAATTTATTAAAAATAATTAAACAGTCTAAGAACCAATTTACTAAAAAATTTGTCCATAACAATTGGTCTATTTTTAGTCTTTTTTTAACTAAAAAAGATCTGATTAGTTTACAACTAGACCCTGGTTTAAAAAATAATAAGAAATATCTTCCTTTCCCTTTGCCCTTCCGTTTAGTTCCCCCTTTCGTTCCTCAAGGTAAAAATCAGGTTACAATCCCTATGGTCTTTTCTTCTCAGGAGGTTAATCAAGGTAAAAATAAATCCCAGTCTTTTTATCAAAAACAAATTCCATTAGTCTTCAATAAACTGGACAGAACAGCTGGTTTAAAACCGGAGACTAAAAAGTTTAAATATAAATTTTCTAATCAGTTAGACAAAAATGAAAAAATAAATTATTTAGTATGTACTAATTTGATAAAAAACCAGAAAAATATCTTAGGCTTTTCTTTGAATCTTCAGGCCGGTAACAAAGAAAACATTTTTAATAAAAACTTTAAAAATAACAGTTTTAAGTTTATCTCAGACCGGAACTATTCTCATATTAGAACTTCTATTTTTTATAATCTAAAGCTCCAGTTTTATAAAAATTTATCAGCTTTTAGTAAAAATAAAATAGGTCTTGTTTTTTTAAAAGGAACTGAATTTTTAAATAATTTAGGGCCGGATATATACCATATCCAAAATAATCCCGATCTGTCTCTTCGTTCTCGGGCCTTGGTTCCCGGGATTCCAGGGCCGGTTATACTAAAAAAATATATTTTAGAAAATCAGTTTTTAGACTATGCCGGTCTAGAGCAGAACAACAGTTTAGAATTTCAAAAAATACATTTAACTAACAGTTTTTTAACTTTTAAGAAGTTTTTAAACGGGCAAAATCTTTTTTATACAACATTAACACTAGAAAAAAGCCCTTCGAATCCCGCATCTTCCCCCTCGTCCCGTTATCAGGGCCGGGTAAGTAAAAAGGGTAATAATCAAGGTCAAGAGAGTAAAGTATTTTCTAAAAAACAAAGGCTGGTTTTTTACAAAAGTTTCGGGAATAAAAAGCTGCAAAAAACTAAAATCAACTTTTTTATTAATTCAAAAATGGACTATTACCCAGAAACTAATAACTCTAAAGTCCTTTTTAAAAAAAGGACTTTGATGTTAAAAAACTTTTCTCCTTTGGTTCCCCCTTTCCCCATAGTTCCTCGAATGACAGAGCCGGGTAAAAATCAGGAACCGGAAAATCTTTTTCCGGAAACTAGTTTTTTTTCAGACTATTGTACTATTCTTAAAATCTCTCTTTTTAAAAAACTAAAAATATATAAATTAACTAATACCCGTATAAAAAATATTTTTTATTTTCTGGACAAATTAGGATTAGCCGGTTTTTACACTAAAAAAAATCTGGAGCCGGCAAAATATTTTCCTCTTATATTTCCCCCTTCCGCTTTTTATACCGCGAGGGACGAAGGGGCGTTCCTTGGGTTACAGTCCCTTGGGGTAAAAATCGGGTTACAGGCTACCCTAAAAAATATATTACTACCAGAATATTTATTTTTAGTATTGGCTAATTATTTCTCGAAAAAACAATACATTTTTATACTAGTCCAAAAAAATAACTTTAATCCAGAAGATTTTCTAAATTTTAATAACCAGCCGGAAAATAAATTTTTCCAGCCTTTTGAAATTTTAAAGTATATAAAAAAATCTGGAATATTAATACAACAATCTAAAAAAACCTGTACATTAAGATTAGGACAACCTTTGGTAATTTCACCACAAAGTATTATACATTATTATCACGAAGATTTTATTAGTCTCCAGACAAATGTAATTACATTAACGTATCAACAGTTAAAAACAGGTGATATTGTTCAAGGTATTCCAAAAATTGAACAACTTTTCGAAGCTAGAACAACTAAACGTGGTCGTTTATTTAAAGATAACGTCCAAAATTTACTAAATGGTTTGTTTTTAAAATATTTTACGAAATATACTTTAATACTTCGTAAAATACAGACTCCTTATTCGCCAGGGATTAAACCGGCTGATTTTTTAGAAGAGTTTGTTCCCCCTCTGGTTCCTCAGGGTAAAAATAAGAAAAAATATAAAGAACATTTTAGAACCAGTACTAGATTTTGGACTATTCTTTTAACGTTAGCTTTACAGTGGTCTGTAAAACAAAGTTTTTATAAAATACAAACAGTTATTATATCGGGAATCTTATTAGTTTATATGTCACAAGGTGTAACTATTGCAGACAAACATGTTGAAATTATAGTTAAACAAATGACGTCTAAAGTACGTATTATAAATTATAACAAAAAGAAACTGGACCAATACCATTTTAATCTTTCTCTGGTGCAAAAAATATGTAATATACAGAAAAAAAACCAGACTAAAAAACTTTTTATTAATAAGTTATTAGAAAGTTTATTTTTAAATAACTTAGATAGCCCTACAGGTTTATTTCCAGGTGAAATTATAGACTTATATTTTGTAGAAATAATTAACAATTATTTATTAAAAAATAATATGCAAAACCGGCTATTCCAGCTTTCAAAAAATTCTGACATTTCCTCTATTCTCTCAGGTGACAGTCTCTCTGGTTTGGGCCAGAAAAATTTTAAAAACAGTCCGTTAAAATATGAACCAATTGTTTTAGGTATTACTAGAGCTTCTTTAGAAGTAGATTCTTTTTTATCGGCCGCAAGTTTCCAACAAACAACAAGAGTTTTAAGCCAGGCTGCTTTATACAAGAAAAAAGACTTTTTAAAAGGGTTAAAAGAAAATATAATTATCGGAAATTTAATACCAGCAGGAACAGGTTATTTGTCTACGTTGGGTGATTTACTATAAATATAAAAGTGTTTATATTTATAGTAAACACCCAAGCTTAAGTGTTTATAAATATATATTTAATATAAAAGGGTTTATATTAAATATATATTTATAAATCACTTAACGTTTATATTAAGCAGAGCTTAATATAAACGTTAAGTGATTTATAAACTTAGTATTTAATCTAAAAAAAGTTTTTTTTAGATTAAATCTTATAGTCCGGAACATTTAAGCTTGAGTTCTTTTACCACTATGCATTTAGGGATAAAAGAATCTAATGTTGGTTGATTTAGTATAGTTTTATAGATTAGGTTTAGGCCTAAACCTAATCTATAAAACTATACTAAATCAACCATCTTAAGCTCTGGGTAAAAAATGTTTTTTAGATTCCAGAAAATAATCTTTTTTTTACTATTTAATACTCCTAAAAAAAAAGGTATGAAACCAGCTTCTTTACAAGAATAATTTTTTTTGTTATAAATCTATTATAAACAACCAGCTTTTTATACTCAGGTTAAAATTTAAAATTAATAAATTTTTTACTAATAATTTATTAAGGGGATGTAGTTCAATTGGTTAGAGCGTTGCCCTGTCACGGCAAAGGTCGTGGGTTCAAATCCCATCATCCTCGTTTTAAAAATAATAAAATACAATAGCTTAATTACTCTGGTATTAGCGGGAGTAAAAAAAAAACTAGACATGTTATAATTTAAAAAGTCTAAAAAGGGTTTAGATTTAAATCTAAAATATAAACTTTTCCGGAAAAGTTTAAAACTAAAGAGCTGATTGGTTCTTTTAATAAGATGTGGTTTTCTCTTGAAGTCTGTAAGCTGAGGGACGAAAGGCTTTTTACTCTAGAGTTATTCCCGGTTAACTAGCAGGACTAACGTTAAGTGATTTGGTATTTACTTAGACTTTTATGTTTAGACATAAAAGTCTAAGTAAATACCAAACACTTAAGCTTCGGTTTTTTTATATTAGACCATAGTCTAAAATATAAATAACCGAATGTTAAGTGATAAG
>VYLH01000303.1_pt1 | contig 9848 bp, 8 predicted proteins | sample 5114361 | NCBI WGS metagenome assembly VYLH01 (sample SAMN12291772, study PRJNA351875) | freshwater metagenome | isolation source: freshwater lake | place: USA: Michigan, Kent Lake | collected 2013-08-15
TGAATGGATTGAATTTAGCGCCTATAAAGACCGAAAGAGCCTCCTCGCTTACGTTAAAAAAGTGCTGGACAATTTTGGAGGCGAGTATGTAATTAATTTTGCCTAGGTACTTATAAGATGAACGTAGGTTGGGTTGAAGCATGAAACCCAACGCCTGATTATGTTACGCTACCGCTAACCCATCCTACAAATAATTTTGCCTCCCTACTTAGGGTCTGCTGAATAATGGTAAAACCCTTTTAAAATAAGGCTTTTGACCTGTTAAAATCCGATGTTAGTGCTAGAAAATCGGATTGGGCCCCTCAAAAACCTTGCATTATTCTCCTTATAGTACAAAATTAGTACGTAAAGAGAGGGCAACAAAGCCTGAAACGACCGGCTCCTGACGACCGGCTACTGACTCCTAACCCCACCAACAAACTTTTTCAGCAAACCCTACTTAGTGATTAAATTCTCGACTTAGTAAGCGTCCTGTAGTTCGTAGAATTCGGGAGAAACGTAGTCTTTGCGTAGAGGCCAACCGACCCAATCTTCCGGCATTAAAATCCGTTTCAGGTGGGGATGTCCTTCATAAATAATGCCGAACATATCATAACTTTCTCGTTCTTGCCAGTCAGCCGCTTTCCAAATCCAGTAAACCGAAGCAACCCGGGGATTATCTCGAGGAAGAAAGACTTTTAAGCGCACTTCCACGGGACTATCGACATTATCGGTTACTTTGACCAGATGATAGAAACTAACCAATTCTTTCCCTGGTCCCAAATCGTAAGCGCCCTGACATTGGAGATAATTAAAACCATAAGCGTATAAAGCAGTGGCCAGAGGAATTAAAAAGTCTGGTTCTACTTTAATCAATTCCACACCACTATGGTCAGCTTCTAAAGCTTGATGCTCAAAACCATTTTCGCTTAACCAAATCGAAGTGGGGCCAGCTTGCACAATAGCTGTCGTTTCTTCAGTCATTTAGATTTCTTCCTTTTGTTTCGTGGTCAAAAGAGCGGGGGGAACAGGCATACCAGTGGCTTCTAGTAACTCTTTCGGGGGTGCTTGACGGGTGGCCGATTGTAGATATTTACCTGTGAGAATCGGTTCTGTGGCCTGCATTTTGTGGGTGGTGCTGTAATAACGATTGGTTTGCTGGAGGACAGTCCCACGTTCTTGAATAGATTCGTTAGCGACTTTTTTCCGCAGTTTAATAATCGCGTCGATAATCGCTTCTGGACGGGGGGGACAACCGGGTATATAGACATCCACGGGGATAAGTTTATCTACCCCTCTGACTGCGGTGGTGGAGTCACTGCTGAACATTCCCCCCGTAATCGTACAGGCACCCATGGCGATCACATATTTAGGTTCTGGCATTTCTTCGTACAGACGCACCAAAGCGGGGGCCATTTTCATGGTGATTGTACCGGCAGTGATGATTAAATCGGCTTGCCGGGGACTAGAACGGGGAACTAAACCAAAGCGATCGAAATCAAAACGGGAACCAATCAAGGCTGCAAACTCGATAAAACAGCAAGCTGTACCGTATAGCATCGGCCAAAGACTTGACAAACGCGCCCAGTTATACAGGTCATCAACGGTGGTAAGGATGACATTTTCCGATAAATCCTGGGTAACTTTGGTGCGTTCGATGGGATTGAGGATTTTTTCGCTTTGTTGTTCGATAATTTGCTTAAATTCGCTGGTAGGGTTGGGACTCATCCGGTTATCCTCTCATGAAAAGTCAAAAATAAGGAAAATTATGGCCTTTATGACCATTCTAAGGCTCCTTTCCGCCAAGCATAGACGAGAGCAACCACAAGGATAGCAATAAAGATCAATGCTTCTACAAAAGCTAATAGGCCCAATTGATTGAAAGCTACTGCCCAAGGGTAGAGAAAGACGGTTTCCACGTCAAAAACCACGAAAACGAGGGCAAACATATAATAACGAATGTTAAACTGAATCCAAGCACCGCCGATCGGTTCCATCCCCGATTCATAGGTGGTACGTCTTTCTGGACCGCCACCACTAGGCCGCAGGACTTTGGAGGCAGTTAGGGATAGGATTGGTACTAAACTGCAAGCGAGCAGAAATCCTAGAAAATACTCGTAACCTTTGAGGACAAACACTGGGTTTTTTTTCTCCTTATTCGCTATCGACAGGGGAAGTTGTCGGCATCTCTATGGGTACTTATTATAGAGGCTTTAGCAACCCGTCTCCTTCTCAAAAGCAGCATTGAAGATGTTTATCGATACCATTAGCCAATCGTCGGGTCAAACTTCGCTTCTGTCCGTGCTTTGCTCTTAACTCTGACGGGGTGACAAGGAAATGACCGTAATGGACTGCTGACTATCCAGATTACTCGTTAAGACTGCATGGGAGTGCCAGAGTTGCCAGTCCGAGCATTTGTACTAAAATTTCCGATAGGCAGTCTAAATTAGGAGAAATGCTGTCAGACCCACTATACTTTGTTAATGCACCCGCTCAGAAAAGCAATCGCTTTATTTTGGCTCTGGGAAATGGACTTGCGATCAAGTATATCAGGATGGATATTTTTTTACCGTTGAAAAGGGTTAATTAGATTTAATTTACTAAGCCAATTAAAATCATCAATTTTGTTTCAGTGATCTTAACCAAGTTTCTGACATAACTATCTCCTCAAAGTTGAGTAGCTTGTTTATGAAGCCAACTTTTCAGACTTTTATACGCTGATAACCACTATTTGTATTCATCGTCATTTGGTTCACCGCTGGAATAACCCATAGTTATAAAATTTTGACTAGGTTTTTCTACTATATTAATCCATTTTCTCACCTCTGGAAAATTTTGAACTCTCGAATAGAGACGATTATGACGTTTTAAAGCAGTTGTCAAACTGTGACCCGGATTAGTTATAGTATGTCCGGGGTTATTGGAATCAGTTTTCCATTCTTGACTGGATACCGAAGCTAAGATCATAGATTTCAGAAAACATTCGATCGTAATACCTCCAAAGTGCATAGCAGCTATTTTCCTATTAGATTTACAAAGTATTTCTGTATCTTGATGACGTTGTAAAAAAGCTGATTGGTAATCTTCCATCCCTAATTATCTATTCGCTAGAGTTAATACCTGTGAATAAGTTTTTTTTTAGCTGAGGATTAAACAAGGGTACTTTATTAGACAATAAAGCACCCTTTTAATTTAGCTTAGAACTCTCCTTTTAAAGCGGCATTACAGCGCTCACAAATAGTGGGATCATCGGCAAATTTTCCCACTTGAGTCGAATAATTCCAACAGCGATCGCATTTTTCGCCGTCCGCTTTGACAATTCCCACCGAAACAAAGTCCGATTCTCCTTTATATTCGGCGGTTTGAATTGCGCTAATATCACTAACTAATTCCACTTGAGAAGAGAGAAATAGATAACGCAATTCATCGACTTTATTCCCCGTTAAACTCTCACAATTGTTGAATAATTCCAACTCCTGTTGTAAGGTTTCATCGGGAACATAAAGTAAAACTTTTGCCTCTAAAGAAGCACCGATCGCTTTATCATTTCTGGCAGTTTCCATCACCTTATTAACTTCGGTGCGTAGCTGCCGGAATTTCGCCCATTTATCGGCCAATTCGCGATTATTCCAAGCAGGATCGATGTTTAGCCATCCTGACTCAAATACCGATAAATAAGGAGTTTTGTAGGGGAGAAATTGCCAGATATCTTCCGCTAGATGAGAGAGGACAGGAGCGATCGCTTTAGCGAGATTTTCTAAAGCAATAGCATAGACTGTTTGACAACTGCGACGACGGAAAGAATTAGGATCAGAAATATATAAACGATCCTTAGCGATGTCGATATAAAAGTTAGATAAATCGACAACACAAAAATTCTGTACCGTCTGGAAAAAGCGGAAAAATTGGAAACTTTCAAAAGCTGCCGTTACTTCCGTAAACACCTCCGAGATACGATGTAACATATAGCGATCAATCTCCGGTAGCTCTTCATAAGCTACCGCATCTTTAACGGGATCAAAATCATTTAAACTCCCCAGTAAAAACCTGGCAGTGTTACGGATTTTATTACGGATATCTACCAACTGTTTAAGAATATTTTGACCGATATTCACATCATTGGTATAGTCCACCGAGGACACCCATAACCGAATCACATCCACCCCATAAGCGGGTTCTTTTTTCTGGTCTTTACCACCATTAATGATCACATTGGGATCGATGACATTCCCCAGAGATTTACTCATTTTTCGTCCCTGTTCATCCAAAACAAAACCGTGAGTTAACACCGTTTTATAGGGAGCAATACCATTAGCAGCGACACTGGTTAATAAACTCGATTGAAACCATCCCCGATGCTGATCCGATCCTTCTAGATACATATCCGCAGGATAACTTAATTCTGGTCGAGCATTAGCCACCGCATTCCAACTAGAACCAGAATCAAACCACACATCCATAGTATCCATTCCCTTGCGATAACTGCGACCATTATTGCGATAACTGGGAGGTAACAATTCCTCTACGGATAACTCCCACCAAGCATTAGAACCCTTGACTGCGAAGATAGCTTGAACGTGATTAATCGTCTCCTCCGTTAACAGAGGTTCATTCGTTTCTTCGTCATAAAAAACAGGAATAGGAACCCCCCAACTGCGCTGACGAGAGATACACCAATCGCTTCTTTCACTAACCATAGAAGTGATGCGATTCTTACCCGTTGCAGGAATCCAACGCACCGAATCAATTGCTTCTAAAGCTAATTCCCGGAATCCTTCCACGGAAGCAAACCATTGTTCTGTTGCGCGGAAAATTGTCGGTTTTTTGGTTCTCCAATCGTAGGGATATTTATGCTGATATGCTTCTTCTTTGAGTAAGGCACCCTTTTCTGTCAGTGCTAAAATGATTGCTTCATTAGCATCTTTCAAGACATTTAAACCCGCAAATTGTCCCGCTTCTGCGGTGAAATTTCCCTTATCATCCACGGGAGAAAGTATCGGTAAACCGTAACGTTGACCGACGATATAATCTTCCTGACCATGGCCGGGGGCCGTGTGAACTAATCCAGTGCCGGAATCAGTGGTGACATAATCCCCACCGATGAGAATCGCACTTTCTCTGTCAAACAAAGGATGACGATATTTAGTATGTTCTAATTCCAGACCTTTAACCGTTGCTTTAATCGTCAAAGTCCTGTTAAAAGTGTCGGCCAATTTTTCGACTAAATCCGTCGCTACGATTAGATAATTAGACTCGCTAGTTTCCACCACTGAATAGTTTAATTCTGGGTTTAATGCGACGGCCAAATTCCCGGGTAAAGTCCAGGGGGTAGTCGTCCAGATAGCGACGGATAAATTAGGCAAAAATGGCCTTAAAACCGGGGTTGAAACTGACGTAATCGGAAAAGCAACATAGACACTCCTGGAAGTGTGACCTTCGGGATATTCTAATTCGGCCTCAGCTAAAGCGGTTTGAGAACTAGGACTCCAGTGAACTGGTTTTAGTCCCCGATAAATATAACCTTTTAGGGCCATTTTTCCGAATACGGCAATTTGAGCGGCCTCGTATTCAGGTTTTAGGGTTAAATAGGGATTTTCCCAGTCTCCCCAGACTCCATACCTTTTGAAACCTTCACACTGTTCTTTTTGCGTTTGAAGGGCAAAATCGTGGGCTTTCTGACGTAATTTCAAAGGGGTTAGACCCTCTTTTTCTGAGCTTTTGAGACTTTGTAAAACCTTTAGTTCGATCGGCAACCCGTGACAATCCCAACCCGGCACATAGCGCACTTTGTAGCCTTGCAGCAGTTTATATTTATTGATAATGTCTTTGAGAATTTTATTTAAAGCATGACCGATATGCAGGGACCCGTTAGCGTAGGGGGGTCCATCGTGGAGAATAAATAATTCTTTGGGGTTATTTTGCGCTAATTTCTCATATATTTGCTCATCTTGCCAGAATTTCTGGATTTCTGGCTCACGTTTACTGGCATTTGCTCGCATATCAAAGTCAGTTTGAGGCAAATTAACGGTATCTTTGTAACTTTTAGCGTTGGACATTCTGGCAAACCTATGGCTATCAATCGTTTTCGGGATTCATTCCTAAATAACGTCCCTTTGAGAGTCGTTATCTCTATTCTGTCACATAACTGTAATACAAATATTACAAGTGACAATCATTGATCTATAAGTCTAGCGAGATTGAGTCCAAGAGCAATGATTCCCAAAGGCTATAATTTAGTTATTCGAGAATAGGGAGCATGAGGACCATGGTGACGAATCCTAATTTTTTTTATGTCTCTCCAGAAGTGTATCTAGAAGGGGAAAGAGTCAGTCCGATCAAGCACGAGTACCGAAAAGGACGGATTTATGCAATGGTAGGGGCAAAAAAGCCGCATATTGTCTTAAATACCAATCTAGCTACTTTATTGAATATCCATCTCGATGATAGTCCCTGTCTTGTTCTCACTTCCGATATCAAAGTCCGGTTAGAGGAGGCAAATTGTTATTATTATCCCGATATTGCGGTGGTTTGTGACGAGAGAGAGATTAACAATACCGATGATTTTATTCTCTATCCCGTTCTGATTATTGAAGTATTATCGAAATCTACGGAATCCTTTGATAGGGGTGATAAATTTAGCGATTATCAAACCTGTCCCACCTTAAAAGAATACATTCTTATCCATCAAAACCAGAGGAAAATTGAATGTCACCGTCGCGAGGATTCTGGAATCTGGAAAGAACAGATCTATGAAGCCGGGGATGCGGTAGAATTCACCAGTGTAGGATTCCGGGGATCGCTCGCTTCTATCTATCGCAAAGTCCCCGGTTTGGTATGATTACAATTCTTTTTTGACATCGCACTTTTATGTCTCTAGGGATAGGGGTAGATCTGTCTCCCTTTGCCTAAAAACCGAGATTATCAAGCACTTAATTCTATTTGTCAAACCTGTAGGAAGTTTTCCTTTTGGGTAGCTGTTCGTCAATACCAAATTAGGTTATACTTTATGTTTATGGGAAAGGCTGTAAATTGCGATCAAAAAACAGAAATTTAGCGATCGCTGTTAGTTCCCAACTGCCCTAGGGAACAATAAACATAGCTGAAAGACAGCACTCGATCGTGTAAGGTCAGGGCAAACCCTAATTAGGGCTTGCTGAATAAATCTAAAAACCTTGTTGGATAAGACTTTTGGACTTTTTTCCCCTCAAAAAGTACCAGATATGGGAGTGATCAGGGGGAAATTCAGGGACTTTTTCCAAAAAAGAGGAGAAAAAAGCAAGTTCTCCCCTTCTCTCCTCCAGTCTAGCGATTAATTACATTGAAACAGCAGTGAGTAATTTTTTACTATTCACCGCTTTAGTAAGCACCGTTATTTTTGGGAAAAACCACAACACCGATAGTTCTGAAGATTACCCAGATATCAGTTAACCAGTTACGCGAATTAACGTAATACACATCCATCTGCACCCGCAGGGGATAGGGTATGTCATTACGTCCCGAAACTTGCCATAAACCAGTCAAACCGGGGCGAATAGTTAAAACTTTGTCGATGCGATTGCCATATTTCTGCAATTCTTCGGGAACTAAAGGCCGCGGACCGACGACGCTCATATCTCCTCGCAGGACGTTCCAGAATTGGGGAAACTCGTCTAAACTGGTTAAGCGGAGAAATTTGCCAATCCAAGTTATGCGAGGATCGTCCTTAAGCTTGAAATTATCCTCGAATTCTGCCCGCAGTTGGGGAGAGTCTTCCATCAGTCTCTCTAACACCTTATCAGCATCCATTACCATAGTACGGAACTTGATACAGTTGAAATGCTGGAAGTTTTGACCGACGCGCTTCTGCACATAGAAGACCGGACCGGGGGAACTAATCGCGATCAATAAGGCTAAGATTAAATAAAGCGGCGAAAAGAAAATTAGAACCGATAGGGAGAAAACGATATCGAATAATCGTTTTGAGGTATCGCCGTCTAAAGCTATTAACCAAGATTTTTGATGCCGTCTACCAGAGACCGAAGGTTTGAACCCTCGCTTCATCAAAGCTTGTAGAGCCTTGACGGAGATAAGTTGGCTATTAGCAGTCATCTTACTCCTTCACATCACACACACCACACAGTACCCATGATAAAGCCACAAGACCGAAAAAACAAGTCTTCTGGCCAATAACTGGCACTGGCCATTTTAGAGCCTTTGTACTGAAAAATCTCTAATTAGGGTTTACTGAAAAAGTTTGTTGCTGGGATTAGGAGTCAGTCCCGATGAAAAAATTTTCACCCCCACAGATGAAAGAGGTTTCCTTCCCTACACCCTACACCCCACACCCCACACCCCACACCCTACACCCTCTTTCAAGTCAGGAGTCTGGGGAGTCAGGAGTCTGGGGAGTCAGTAGTCAGCAGATTGCTTTTATTTAGGGTTTGCTGAATAATGGTAAAACCCTTTTAAAATAAAGCTTTTGACCTGTTAAAGTCCGATGTTAGTGCTGCGAAAATAGGATTGGGACGTTCAAAAACCTTGCATTATCTTTTTCAGCAGACCCTATTTATTCTTGCCACTTCCTAATTCATAATTCATAATTCCCGCTCCCCCGCTCTCCCGCTCCCCTATACCTTTTAAACAGGATTTAGTATTAGAGGTTTAATCAATAAAAGGGCATCAGCAAATGATGCCCTGTGGCTGAATATTTAAGTATGGTCATTTCAATTAAAATTGAGAATATCAATCCCAGAGTTCATAAGGGTTTTGTCGGTCTAGAGTGTCTCAGACTTATCTGAAATGACTATAGTTACAGATTTGATCCTAAGGATGAAGTATGCTCTTGTCTGCGCTCGTCTCCTGACTCGGAGAATTCTGAGTACCGAAAACGAAAACTTTATACTTGATCATTAAGATAAATCCCCTGCTTAGGCAGTGCGTTTTTTGACACTACCTAGTTCTCGAATGCCTAACCAACCGATCACACTATAGCAAATCGATAGCAACATACTTTGAATACCAATTCTTAACCACTGTTTCAAAGCCTCCAAGTTAGCTTGACTTTCTGCCTGTGTTCGCCGCTCTTGCAGCTGAGTTTGTCGCCGATTTTTGATCTCATCTAATTTCTGTTTAAACTCCTTCGGTTTTTTGGATAAATCCCGTAAACCAGTTAATTCTTCTCTTTGTTGGCGAAGGGTCTGTAACTGTTCTGTGCTGATTGGTTGTCCTTGGAAACGACCAGTTTCAATCAATTGAGTTGCCCGAGAGATATCCTGGTCTAATCGTTGGGGATTTTGCGATAGCGTATTTAACTGGACTAATAAGGCTTGAATTTGTCCCTCCCCTTGGTCAACACCCTGTTGAATTTGAGTCAAAGCGTTGTTTTTAATCTGGTTGATATTATTGATATGAACAGGAATCATCAACAGAAAAACTAAGCCTAACAGTGTGGAAAAAATAAAGATCGGCCAACGCAATTCAAACCGAGATTTTCTAGGAATGACATCTCTATTGTTAGCGTCAATCCAGTAAGCGATTAAAACGAGAACGATACCCAGAAGAGGAACAATTCCTCGATCGACAAAGGTGGTGACGAAACCTACCTGCCATTGGGATTGATTAAATCGATAGGGCAGCGGCAGGATAAACCCATCCAAAAGGAAGGAAATAATGAAAACCAATCCCGCTAATTTCAGGGACAAAGAAGTAAAGCTGTTCATCGAAAAAATGGGTCTGAAACCCCGCCCTTTAGCGATAGCGGAGGGCGGCTTTATATGAGTTAGCGAGAAACAATTAAACCGTTAGAACGACGAATTAACTGAATCTTGCTAACAGCTATCTGTCCCAATCGTTGACCATTGGTATCGCTTACAGATAGCTGTTTTTCGGTA
>VYLH01000204.1_pt1 | contig 9838 bp, 8 predicted proteins | sample 5114361 | NCBI WGS metagenome assembly VYLH01 (sample SAMN12291772, study PRJNA351875) | freshwater metagenome | isolation source: freshwater lake | place: USA: Michigan, Kent Lake | collected 2013-08-15
CGACGCGACGACCGCGAAGCCCTTGCCCGCTTCGCCCGCGCGCGCGGCTTCGATCGTGGCGTTGAGGGCGAGAAGATTGGTCTGCCCCGCGATGCCGTTGATGAGGCCGGCGACAGTTTCGATCTTTTGCGCGGCCGCCGCCAGCGACGCGACTGTCGCATCGACCGCCCGCGCTTGCGCCGCCGCTTCGGCCGCAACGCTGGCCGCTTCGCCCACGCGGCCGGAGATTTCGCGGATCGAGGCGGAGAGTTCCTCCGCCGCCGACGCCACGGTCTGCACATTGCCCGACGCTTGTTCGGCCGCGGCGCTGACCGCGACCGCCCGGCTTTGCGTATCTTGCGCGGCGCCGACCATTCGGTCCGCGCCGTCGCGCAATTCGCGCGCGGCACCGCCGACCGTATCGACGATGCCGCCGGTCGCGGCGCGGAACTGGCTCGCGATCTCGCGCGTGCTTTCAAGGCGCAGGCGCATCGCCGCGTTCGCGGCGTTGATCGTTTCCGCCCCGCGCGCGAAGCTGCCTTTCATGCCGCGCACGATCACGCGCCGATAGAACTTGCCCTGGCGCGCGTGATCCATCGCCGCACCCGCTTCGCGCACGAAGGCGTCGGTCGAATCGAGCAGCGCGTTCAACGAATGCGCGATATCGCCGAGCGAACCTTTTTCGTCGACCCGCACCAAGCGCGGCTCAAGATCGCCATTGGCGCCCTTGGCGGCGAAATATATGCCGATCGCCGCGGTCAACGCGGCCACACCGGTCATGCCCGCGATCAGCGTTTCGCCGTCCCAGATCGCCACACCGGTCGCGGCGGCGCACAGCACGGCCGAGGCGCCCGAGGCGAGGCCCGCCTTAGACAGAGAAGATGAATTCATCATAGCTCAGACCCGCACCCTTCAGGATTTCGCCCAGCCGCGCGGCCGCCTTGGCCATGCCGTCCTTGCTGCCGCCATTCGCCGCTTCGATCGCCAGCAATTCCTTGTAGATCGGCTCGACCTTCGCGATCTGGACGGGATCCGGGCAGCGGCGATTGGAATGGTAGGACACGATTTTGTTCTGCGCGTCGTAGGTCGGCGTGACATGGGCGAAGACCCAATAATGGTCGCCGCCCTTCGCCATGTTCTTCACATAGGCGAAGATCTCGTCGCCGGCCTCAATGCGATCCCACAGCAGCTTGAACACGCAGCGCGGCATGTCGGGGTGGCGCAGAATCGAATGCGGCGCGCCCAGATACTCGGCCTCGCTATAGCCCGCCATGCGCTCGAAAACGTCGTTGCCGTAGGTGATCTTCCCTTTCGGATCGGTCTTCGAGACGATCACCTCATCCTTGCCGAAATGCCGCTCTCGGCCGGTCGGCGCGTAAACGTATTTTGTCACCGTCGAACTCCTTGCGGTGAAACACGGACAAGTTTCAATTCCGACTCTAGTGAAATACGATTCAGCTTAATTGACGTGCATCAATTCGGCGCTTGAATGGCGGACACAAGCGGGATCATTTCACGCAACGGAACCAAGATTTTCGGTATGCCCAACGCATTGCTGGATCGATCGTGCGTTCGGCCAGACCACGCCACGATTCCCGGACTGATGGTGGCGTTGTCGGCCGCGATGGACCGGATCGACCCGGACTTGGCTTACCGCCATAAGCGCGTCGGTATGCTGGCGGTCAATCGCACGACGTAGGCAAGCTCGCCATCGACGTCGCCATTCCGGAGAAGCCCGGCCCGTTGACGCCGGACGAATTCGCCGCGATGCGCACGCACGCTTGTTACTGCGCGGTGCTGTTGCGCCGCGTGCCCGGCTTCGACGATCTGGCGAAATGAGCCGACGAACAGGCACGGCATTTGCTGCGGTCTGCCGGTCCATCCGGAGGTAGCACCATGCCGACCCTGCACGCCGATCCCTATCCCTGGCCGTTCGACGGCGAATGGACGCCCAAGAACACCGCGCTGATCGTCATCGACATGCAGACCGATTTCTGCGGCAAGGGCGGTTATGTCGATGCCATGGGCTACGACCTGTCGCTGACCCGGGCACCCATCGAACCGATCAAGCGCGTGCTGGAAGCGATGCGCGCCAAAGGCTATTGGATCATCCATACGCGCGAAGGCCATCGTCCCGATCTATCCGATCTGCCCGCCAACAAGCGCTGGCGCTCGCAGCGCATCGGTGCGGGCATCGGCGATCCGGGCCCGTGCGGGAAGATCCTGGTGCGCGGCGAGCCGGGCTGGGAAATCATCGACGAGTTGGCGCCGCTGCCGGGCGAAACGATCATCGACAAGCCGGGCAAAGGCTCGTTCTGCGCGACCGATCTCGAACTGATCCTCCATCAACGCGGCATCCGCAATATCGTGCTGTCGGGCATCACGACCGACGTGTGCGTCCACACGACGATGCGCGAGGCGAACGATCGCGGCTTCGAATGCCTGCTGCTGGAGGATTGCTGCGGCGCCACCGATCGCGGCAATCACGACGCCGCGATCAAGATGGTGAAGATGCAAGGCGGCGTGTTCGGCGCGGTGTCGAATTCGACGGAATTTATCGCGGCGCTGCCGTAACTTCGACGTTGTCGATCAGACGCACGTCGCCCAGCCACGCGGCGACGAGCAAGCGTGCAGGAGCGCTCGCGCGCGCCAACGGCTTCTGATCGGCTTCGGCGCGCAGCTCGAGATATTCCACCCGCGCGAAACCCGATTCTTCGATCGCTTTCGTTGCGTCGCGCAGCACGGGCTCGGCCGCCTCGCCCGCCTTCAATCGCATTGCCGCCGCGCGCAAGGCTTGCACGAGCTTCGGTGCCGTCGCGCGATCCGCCGGCGAAAGCCGCATGTTGCGCGACGACATCGCAAGCCCGTCGGTTTCGCGCACCGTGGCGCAAGGCACGATCTCGATCGGGATATCCAGATCCTTGGCCATGCGCTTCACGACATGGACTTGCTGGAAATCCTTCTCGCCGAAAAAAGCGAGATCGGCCTGGGTTTGCAGGAACAGTTTCGCGACGACCGTTGCGACGCCATCAAAGTGACCGGGGCGGAACGCGCCGCACAGGCCGTCGCTCACGCCGCTCACCGACACATTGGTCGCGAAGCCGTCGGGATAGATCTCCTCGGCGTTCGGCGCGTAGAGCATATGGGCACCCAGGGGCGCGAGCTTGGCGGCGTCGGCATCCTCGGTGCGCGGATAGGCGGCGAGATCGGCGGCCGAGTTAAATTGCTTGGGATTGACGAACAGCGTGACGATCACGCGTTCGGCCCGCGCCAGCGCCGCGCGCACAAGGCTCAAATGCCCCTCGTGCAGCGCACCCATGGTCGGCACGACGGCGATCTTGGCGCCTTGCCGGCGCCAAGCCGCGACGGTCGCACGCAATTCGGCGAGCGTGCGGACGATGGGAACGCTCATGCCGCATTCCCTTTCGGCGCGTCGCCGAACACGTGCTCGGCGGCCGGAAACTTGCGCGCGCGCACGTCGGCGGCATAGGCGGCGATCGCCCGGTCGGCGGTTTCGCCCAATTCGGCGTAGCGCTTGACGAATTTCGGGCGGAAATCGGCGAAGGCGCCGAGCATATCGTCGACGACCAGAATTTGACCGTCGCACGCCGCCGAAGCGCCGATGCCGATGGTCGGGATCGCGATTTCCGTCGTGATGCGCGCAGCGAGGCTGTCGGGAATTTTCTCGAGCACGACCGAGAAGGCGCCCGCCTGCGCCACCGCCTGCGCGTCGCGGAAAATCCGTTCGCCGTCTTCGCCGCGCCCTTGCACGGAATAGCCGCCGAACGCGTTCACCGATTGCGGTGTGAGGCCGATATGCGCCATCACCGGAATGCCGCGCGCCGCCAGGAAGGCGATCGTCGGTGCCATCGAGACACCGCCTTCGAGCTTCACGGCCGCGCAGCCGGTTTCCGCCATCACGCGCGCGGCGTTGCGGAAGGCTTGATCGGGGCCTTCTTCGTAGCTGCCGAAGGGCATGTCGACGACCAGCAACGCGCGCGACACGCCGCGGCGCACCGCCTTGCCGTGCAGGATCATCATGTCGAGCGAAACACCCAGCGTGGACGGCAAGCCATGCAGCACCATGCCGACGCTGTCGCCGACCAGCACCACGTCGCAATGCGCGTCGACCAGCTTGGCGACCGGCGTGGTGTAGGCGGTCAGGCACACGATCGGCGTGCCGCCTTTGGCTTTGGCGATCGCGGGTGGCGTGAGGGCCGTGATCTTCGCGGAAGCGCTCACGTGGCGTACTCCTGTCGTCAGTCCTCGGCGCTATGTGCCATAACTTTGTGCGCCTGCGAAGAAAACAGGCGCGAACGCACGACAGCGCTGCGTGCCGTGCACGGGTTCGCGGAAAAATTGTGTCGAGACGCGCGCTTGGCGGCTTGAAGAACGACGCATGCGATGTCATTTCCTGCAGCAATTCTTCGAACCGGCCGCGTAGACTGCGTCCGATTTCGCCAACGGAGACGCGCATGACCGAATACACGCCCCCGAAAATCTGGACCTGGAACAAGAAGCCCGGCGCGAGCGTCGCCGCGCTCAATCGGCCGATCGCGGGGGCCACGCACGAAAAGGAACTCCCCGTGGGCAAGCACCCGCTCCAGCTTTATTCGCTGGGCACGCCCAACGGCGTGAAAGTGACGATCATGCTGGAGGAATTGCTCGCCGCCGGCCACAAAGGTGCGGAGTACGACGCGTGGCTGATCAAGATCGGCGACGGCGATCAATTCGGCAGCGGCTTCGTGAGCGTGAATCCGAATTCGAAGATCCCCGCCTTGCTCGACCGCAGCGGGCCCAAGCCGCTCCGCGTATTCGAATCCGGCGCGATCCTGCTTTATCTGGCCGAGAAATTCGGCGCGTTCATGCCCAAGGATCTCGCGGGCCGCACCGAGGCGCTGAACTGGCTGTTCTGGCAGATGGGGAGTGCGCCGTATCTGGGCGGCGGCTTCGGCCATTTCTACATGTATGCGCCGATCAAGATCGAATACGCGATCGACCGCTTCTCGATGGAAACGAAGCGCCAGCTCGACGTGCTCGACCGGCGCTTGGCGGAAGTCCCCTATCTCGCGGGCGAGGAATACTCGATCGCCGATATCGCGACCTTCCCGTGGTATGGCGGCCTCGCCAAGGGCTGGCAATACGGCGACGCGGCGACGTTCCTGTCGACGCACGAATACAAGAACCTGCTGCGCTGGGCCGAAGCGATCTGGGCGCGCCCGGCGGCCAAGCGCGGGCGCATGGTCAATCGCATGAGCGGCGATCCGGCCGAGCAATTGCGCGAACGCCACGACGCCAGCGACTTCGACACGAAGACGCAGGACAAGATCGGGAAGTAGGGAGCGCGGCGCGTAGCGACGCCGCCGGGGGGGGGAATCCGCAGGTTCGAATATCGTGTCGCCGTTCGCCGACGATGGCTTGAGTAGATTCCACCGCTGCCTGCGCACGGATGCCGATCGATAGTCTGCCGCTTCCTGCGTGCCGGAACATCCGGACACCAGATTGCGGCAAGGATTTTCGCGCATGCCCTCCACGGCGACCGGAACGACAACTCGCTCGGCGCAAGCCGCCGATGCGAGCCACCCGAACAAAAAGGCGTGGCTCATCGGCGGCGGGATCGGGTCGATGGCCGCCGCCGCGTTCATGATCCGCGATGGCGGCATGGCGGGCCAGAACATCACCATCCTCGAAGCCAACCCGGTTCTCGGCGGCAGTCTGGACGGCCCCGGCAACGCCGAGGACGGATACTCGCTACGCGGCGGCCGCATGCTCACGACCGACAACTACGAGTGCATGTGGAACCTGTTCAAAACGATCCCGTCGCTGACACAGGCGGGGCAAAGCGTCTTCGAGGAAACCGTCGCATTCAACAAGCTGCATAAGCCCAATTCGATGGCGCGGCTCGTCGATAGCCGGCGCGCCAAGGTGCCCGTGGCATCGATGGGTTTCTCCATGCACGACCGCACGGAGCTGTTGAAACTCGCCATGACCGACGAGGAGACCCTCGGCAACAGCCGCATAACGGATCGGCTGTCGCCCGGCTTCTTCGAAACCGAGTTTTGGTTCATGTGGGTGACGACCTTCGCGTTTCAACCCTGGCACAGCGCGGTCGAGCTCAAACGCTACCTGCACAGATTCATGCTGGAATTCACGCGGATCGAAACGCTCGCGGGCGTCAAACGCACGGTGTTCAACCAGTACGACTCGCTCGTGCTTCCGTTGCAGGCATGGCTGAAGGCCCGCGACGTCCAGTTCGTCACGGATTGTCTGGTCACCGATCTCGACCATGCGCCCGACGCAACGGTATTCGCCGTGACCGGCATCCATTGTCGGCGCGCGGGCAAGAACGACGTGATCGCCGTCGGCGCCGACGATCTGGTGTTTTTCCAGAACGCCTCGATGACCGATGCCTCCAGCCTCGGCTCGATGACCAGCGCGCCCAAAGCGCTGACGAAGAAGGACAGCGGCGGCTGGACGCTGTGGGAGAAGATCGCGCAAGGAAGGCCCGCGTTCGGCGATCCCGCGGTCTTCAACGGCAGCATCGCCCAGTCGTGCTGGGAGTCTTTCACGGTCACGCTCAAGAGCCCGGATTTCTTCGACCAGATCAGGGATTTCAGCGGCAACGAGGCGGGGACCGGCGGGCTGATCACATTCAAGGACTCGAACTGGCTGATGTCGATCGTGCTCGCCCACCAGCCGCACTTCATCAATCAACCCGAGAACGTTCGGGTGTTCTGGGGCTACGCGCTGCTTCCCGATCGGATCGGGAACTTCGTCGCGAAGTCCATGGCGGATTGCACGGGGGCGGAGATCCTGCGCGAGCTTTGCGGACATCTGCGTTTCGAACCCGAGACGGTCGAAACCGCCAACTGCATTCCCTGCCGCATGCCCTACATCACCAGCATGTTCATGCCGCGGCGCCGCTCCGACCGCCCGCGCCCCGTTCCGAAAGGCACGAAGAACTTCGCCTTCGTCAGCCAATTCGTCGAGATCGAGAGCGACGTGGTGTTCACCGTCGAGTACTCGGTGCGGGCGGCGCAAATGGCGGTCTATGAATTGCTTCGGATCGACCGGCCGATCCCGCCCGTCACGCCGCACGATACGTCGCTGAAGGTGCAGTTCGACGCCGTGGTCAAGGCGTTCAAGTAGATTTCCCCGCAGCCGACGATTCCAGCGTCTGTGACGCCCTGCCCCATTCCGGCCGGCCGCCGCCGGGACTAGAGTCGCCTTCTGCGGCCGAGTTTTTCGCCGCCGGGGGAGAACGCAAATGCTCGAATATCGTGTTGGCGCGCGCCGGATCGACGCGCATGGGTCCGTCGCGACGGCCAAATCCGCCGAGATCGCGCTCGACACCGATCTGTCGGGGCGGCAAGACGCGCTCAACCCCGCCGAGCTGTTGCTCGCCGCCGTCGCCGCTTGCATGTTGAAGGGGATCGAGCGGGTCATGCCGATGATCCGCTTCGACCTGCGCGGCGTCGAGATCGCGCTGCACGGCAAGCGCCAGGACAATCCGCCGAAAATGACCGAGATCGACTACGAGATCGTCGTCGATACCGACGAGTCGGACCAGCGGCTGGAATTGCTGCACAAGAATATCCGCAAATACGGAACGATCTCGAACACGATCGCGGCGGCGGCGAAATTGGAAGGCACCGTGCGGCGCAAGGGCTGATTTCCCGCGCGTGGAGCGCGTGGCTCGACCGCATGAGCGGCGATCCGGCCGAGCGATTGCGCGAACGCCACGACGCGAGCGACTTCGACACGAAGACGCAGGGCAAGATCGGGAAGCGGGGCGGATGGGAGGAGTTCCATCCGGCCTGATTTATCGTCCGCCACCGGCCGCCGGCGCGTGCCGCCGATAGGCGTCTTCCGTCTCGATCGCCATCACGACCAAGTCCGGCCGGGCCCGCTCCAACGGCCGCGCACCGCATTTGAGGTAGAATTCGGGCGAACTCGTCCCGAGATAGACGGTCGGATGGCCCAGACGGTACGCTTCGCGAAGCATTCGCTCGACCAAAGCCGCGCCCAGACCCCGCCGCCGGAACGCCGGCAAAACGATCAACGCCGCAAGCCAAGGACGAAGATGCGGACGGGCTTCGTCGTCGTTCTCGATCAAATTGACGGTTCCCGCGACTTCGTCTCCCGCGAGCGCCAGCAAACATAAAGGAATTCGATCGGCGTCGATCGCCTGTCCCAAAAGGCGCTCGAAGACCGCCGGGCTGTAACCCGCGCGATCGGACCAAAATTCCCGATGGATCATCCGCGCGATCGTTTCGAGATGATGCGGACGATTGAAAAGATGATCGATGCGAATATCGGTCATGGCCGTCGATGATCGGGGAATTGCGCGCCGTCGGACCCGGTTCGCTCGCGTGCGAACCGCGTGGCGTCCCCGAGAGGAATCGAACCTCCGACCTACAGTTTAGGAAACTGCCGCTCTATCCTGCTGAGCTACGGGGACTTGAGGCCACGCGGATGTGGCTTATAGCATAGGCCCCGAAACGCCGACTAGTTGGCGGCGGCGGGCGCCGGGCGCGGCGGGCGGCCCAGGCGGTCCTCCCCCTGCTGCGAAGCGAGGCGATAGGCCACGTAATATTTATAGATATTGCCGACATAATGGACCGTCTCGGGGCCCACGATGCGCGCGGCCGCGACCTCCACATTGTCGAACCAGACATTGGGGTCGAGGCCCATTTGCGCGGCACGCCGGCGGAATTTGCGCAAATTTCCCGGCCCTGCGTTGTAGGCGGCGAAGGTCAGCAGCGTGCGGTCGACGTCGTCGAGCTCGGGATCGTTGACGTAGCGCTTGCGCAAGTGCGCCATCACCGCCGCCCCCGCTTTGATGTTGAGATCGGGGTCGTGCGCCACGCCCTTGATGGCGATGGGCGGCGCTTCGGCCGTGCTGGGCAGCAATTGCATGATGCCGACCGCCCCGCGCGGGCTGACCTGTTTCTGGTCGAGGCGCGATTCCTGATAGCCCTGCGCGGCCAGCAGCAGATAGTCGAAATTATGCACGTCGCCGTGCCGGCGGAAACTGTCGACCATCGCGCTGAACCGCGCGGAATCCACGGCGGCCGAAGCGTTGCGCACCGTCGCGCGCCCGCCATAGTAGCGGCGCAGAATCGTGGCGCCGAAGGCGGTTCCCTGTTTGCGCGCGGCGAAGAATTCGTCGAGCTCCGCTTTCAACAAAGGCGAATCGGGGCGGATCGCCCAGGCGATCTCGCCGCCGGCGTTGAACACGATGTCGGGCCGCGCGGTCAGCTTCTTGTCGGCGCGCGTCCAAAATCCGGCGATGTGCGAATCCGCGATCGCCCAGGGCAGCAAACCGGCGGCGACCATCTGCAACACGTCTTCGGTCTGCAGCCGCGCCGACAGCTTGACGACCTTGATCGGCGCCAGGCCGCGCTTGGCGAAATCGGCGTTGATCGCCGCGATATGCTCGATATAGCTGGTACCCTCGCGCACCGGCAATTCGCGGCCCGCAAGATCGTCGAGTGCCGCGGGCTTGATCGGGGCCGCCGGACCGGTCACGAGAATTTCGTCCACGCCCGTCAGCCACGGCCGCGCGAAATCGACGACTTCCTCGCGCTTCTGGGTGATCGTGAGGTTGGCGGCGACCGCGTCGCCCCGGCCGTTCAGCAGCGCCGAGAACAATTTGTCGCGCGGCGTGGGCACGAACACGACGCGGATCGGCAAGCCCTTCTTGGCGTGGCGCTTGTTGAGCCAGGATTCGAACTCGCGCCCGAATTCGGCCGCCACGCCCATCTCGCGGCCCTTGTCGAAGAAGAAATGGGTTTTGCTGTAGGGCACGATCAGCCGGAACGCGCGTTCCTTCAAAATCGCGTCGAAATCGCCGGTG
>VYLH01000550.1_pt1 | contig 9821 bp, 10 predicted proteins | sample 5114361 | NCBI WGS metagenome assembly VYLH01 (sample SAMN12291772, study PRJNA351875) | freshwater metagenome | isolation source: freshwater lake | place: USA: Michigan, Kent Lake | collected 2013-08-15
ATAAATATACATCCTCTGAGGGAAATTTTCTTCGTATTGACTTTGAATTTCAATATGAATCAAAATCCAGACTTCTTCACCCCTGAGTAACCAAACTTTATAGAGTTTGTCAGCAAAACGTTTTTTTGTCTTTGCTGAAGCGGTAATCCGTTTGAGTTCTTTTTCCAGGGATTCGGGAGTTTTTGTCCAATCAATTAATTGGTGAACTTCAGGAAAAAAGAAGTATAAAAACGCTTCAAAATACTCGCTTAATGCTTCTTTCCAGGGTTCATCATAATTGGCGGTTTCTGATGTCATGTTTATATGGATTCGGTAAAATTTCAGGATTTATCTGGCTGATAAGTTGCTTGAAAATAGGAAGCGCTAAGGGAATTTTTTTATAAAGATTTCGCTGGCATTCTTCTAATACTTGTTCTGAAATAAGTATTTTAAATAAGCCAATTTCAGCCATTGTCAGCACTGCTCGACTTGCACCTGTTTTAGAAGCTGCACCGGCAATTAAGATACTGGAATCAGCAAAAATCCTCTTCATCTTAATGTTTTTCTTGGTATATTTTTTGCCTTTCTTCGTCTAATCCTTGTAATAAATCATTTAGTGTAACATTGGCTTCTTCTCGAATTGTTGTAATTTGGTCAGACAGTTGAGGGACTTTGGGTTGTTGTAAAGTCAACAAAATAATACCCTCAATTTCTATTAAATTTAATAAATCTCCTTCGCAAATATTGAGTTTATCTTGGATAGCTTGAGGAACATTAATTGTTCCATTTTTTTCTAAGCGAATAGCAAAAGACTTCATGATTGATAAGTAGGTAGGCGTTAAAAATTATCAGATACCCCTCTTAATAAGGGGGGACTAAGGGGGGATCGGCACCCCCCTTATCAAGGGGGGCAGGGGGGATCGAACCTTAAATCGATTTTTAATTTAATTATAACCAGCTACTTATTTATTGACGTGATTTATTTAGAATAATAGCATTTTTTGATAGTGCGGTCTGCTCCTCAGAAAATCCAGAAAACGGGTTTCTCAAAGAAACCCGTTTTCTAAGGGGTTAGGTTTCGGGGATCGCAGGCTGTTCAGTTCTGCGAGGATGGCTGAACTGCCGTTGATCGCAGCGGCAGCCACCGGGTTGAGTCCCCAAAATGCCCCGACTGCCACCACTAACAGGTTGGGCAGAGTAGCGATCGCCAAACTCTCATAGGCAGTGGCAAGGGTATGTTGCGCCAGGGCAAAGGTGTAGCCAAGGGGCTGGAGATCGTGGCTGTGCAAGATGACATCTGCGGCCGCTTCAAAATCCCCTCTTCCTAGAGAAATGACCACCTGATCCTCCCAGGCAGCCAAGCAATCACTACCACTGTCGGTTATCCAAGCCACCCGCTTACCTTGCCGGCGCAACTGTTCTTGGAGGCACTCAACAGCAGCCGCATCGGTGGCGAAGTGGATGCACTGATAAGGGATGCCCCAACTCACCAGCAGCTCCGGGGTAATCAAGTCCTGGAAACTTTCGCGAGTAAAGGCCAGAGTATCCACCTGAGCCAGCTTTTCCAGTACCCTGGCATTACGGATGTAAACGCCTTGTCGCGCTGCCGCCGTCAGGGTCGAAACCACTGCCAAGGGAGTAACGCCCCGCAGGGAAACCCCGATGTCGAGGGGTAACAGCGCACTCGCACGCCCCAAGTCTCCCGTCAGGATTGCCCAAGTGCCACTCAGGAACAAAGTGGGTAGGATCGCTCCTTGGGCGACGGGTTTGAGGTTCTGGAGTAGTTCGGTTTTTTCGACGGAATCTAGCCACCCTTCTCGAGCTGCCTCGGGAACGGGAGCGAACCGCTGCCGGTCAGAGAGCCAGTGGATTTCTGCATCTTCTTGCTCGAACAGCAGGTATAGCTCGTCTTCTAGCTGTTGGAGCTTGCTCTGGCGCAGGCTCTCTCCCACTGCTGCCAGATTGAGGGCGAGTGCGCCAGCGATGTTGTTGCCTTGAAGCAGTTGGTAGCTCAACCAGAGAGCATCGAGGCAGTCTATTGTCACTTGTCCCTGCTGGGTGAGGGCTTCGCCAACCCTCTGCCAGAGAGGAATTGAAGCCGCAAGGACAATTCCCCCCACAATCGAGAAGGGCAGTTCTAGGGGAGCAGCAGCGATCGCCACAGCCAAGGTTAAGGCCGGCATCCCTAAAGTTGGCCAAGTCCCCTGATTCCTAGCCCCGACTTTCTCGCTTGGATCTGGCTCTCTGATGCGGCTCTCGCTGATGGCAGTGGTTCTAAGCAGCGATCGCTGCAAGCGTCTGGCAAATTCGTCATCCCAATTGAGGCGGGGAATGCGAATTCGCAGCCGTCCCGGAATTTGATGGGCGACTTGCCAATCTACCCACTCAGGGGGTGCTGGGGAATTTTCTGCCGCTTGAACTGGTGCGGGAGTCAGAGTTGTTGTCGTCATGGTGAGGTGATTTCGAGAGGGGCTACCGACTGGCAGCGGGACGAACAAGACATTCAAAAGCAGGCTGACAGCAGCGACGTAGATGATACCAGTTTTCGACTTCCATAACCATTGTTGTAGAGTCGAGGTTAACCCCGGCAGCGGCAGAAGGGTAATACGGGGAAAAAGTCGCCCTCAAGGTAGGGTTGATTCATGAATCAACCCTACCTTGAATCAACCCTACCTTGAATCAATACTAGGGGGCAGGGGGTATCAAAGACAAAATCTATCTTCTATTTAATCAGAACCACTTAATTATCGGAACTAAAAAGGCTTATATATATTTCGACACGGATTCCAATTATACTAAAAAGTATAGGTCAAATCGAGGGATTTTGTCAACTCTTTTTTGCCATTAATCTATTTGTGTTATCCAATGGAGGGGGTTATAAGGAATGAAACCCCGATAGAGACAGACATTACTGCGATTTTTGTCAATTGTTTTCGCTCTAGAACGAGCTAATCAATTGAGTCTCTTGCCCTATAAGGATTTAGTCGATTTATGCCACCCGATCGAATCATACCAAGTAACGAAGAACCTTCTTTTTCCTCTTCTTGAATCGCCGATTTCGGGACAATGACGACGTTAACCGGTTCTTCTACTTCGTTGAATAGTTCTAAAACATATCCTTCCTCACCCCCCTTCGGATGGGCAACTATATCGACAAGAATCGCCGAATCACCCTGCTTAAGATTGTATTCGGGAACGTCGCGGGCTAGGGTCACTTCTTCGTATAGTTGCGCCATGGTTTATTTTTCCTTTCGAGGTTTGAGGGTGATAAATTGAAATTGATGATCTAGATTTCGTTTTAGCCAAATCGTGACAACGAATAGGCGAACTTGATTACTGCTGATTAATTCCCCCTCGACTCGATCGAAGGTTCCCTATTCGATTCACCGATCAAGTGTATTAATTGATATTGTTTCAAGGTTTTTTTGGGGTTGTAATTGCATAATTTTTTTTTAAATAGTCTAGACTAAAAAGGCTTATATATATTTCGGCACGGATTCCCATTATAATAAAAAGTATAGGTCAAATCGAGGGATTTTGTCAAGTCTTTTTTAGCATTAATCTATATAATTGTCGGGTTGCTCACCGGTCATTGTCCTGAAAAAAATTATGCCCTGGTTTGTCAAACAGTCCTAAGTAGGTGGGTGGAATTAAATCCCACATTCCGCACCCTAGTCGTTGAAATCAAAAGTTGCTCTAGCCCTTGTATAGTAAGACTTTTAGCGATTACTAAGAATTATGAAGTGTCACACTCTAGTTAGCGATCGCCATAATTCAGAGCCGGCAATCGTTTTGACGATTTAGATAAAATTTTCAATGTGACACTTTAGGGTGCGGAATGTGGGTTAAATATAAGATGAACGTAGGTTGGGTTGAAGCATGAAACCCAACACCCGCATGGGTTACGCTACCGCTAACCCATCCTACAAATAATTGTGCCTCCCTACTTGTGTGCAGCGTTTAATCAAGTCAGTCCCGATGAAAAAATTTTCACCCCCACAGATGAAAGAGGTTTCTTTCCCTACACCCCACACCCTACACCCTACACCCTCTTTCAAGACAGGACGGGAGACAAAAACAAGTTATTGGCTAGAAAGAGGCGATGGGATGTTATTATTTAAAGCCGATTCCCCGGAAGCAGCCGAATCGATCATCGGGCAGCATCCCCTGATTAAAAATGGCTATGTGGAGTATTAACTGCACGAATGGCGAATAGTAGTGGAATAGGCTATTAAAGGAGTGAACCCTGTGCAAATATTCACGACAATCCCCGGTTTACGCACTTTTTTGGCTGATTATCGCCCTGATCACAGTATTGCCCTCGTGCCAACCATGGGCGCTCTCCATAAAGGTCATGCTAGTCTAATTCGACGCGCAGTGACGGAAGCGGAGGTGACTGTGGTTAGTATTTTTGTTAATCCTCTACAATTTAGCCCTACAGAGGATTTTTCTCGCTATCCCCGCACCTTTGAAAGCGATCGCCAACTGTGTGAATCCTTGGGAGTTGCTGCTATTTTTGCTCCCAGTGCGGAAACTTTAGGAATTGGTGATTCTGAGGAGATAACCGCAGTTGTTCCCCCGATTTCTCTGACTAGCGGGTTATGTGGTGCTTTTCGTCCGGGACATTTTCAGGGAGTAGCCACAATTGTCACGCGGTTGTTTAATATTATTGCACCGACGATCGCCTATTTTGGCGAAAAGGATGCCCAACAGTTAGCGATTATCCGGCAATTAGTCAGAGATTTAAATTTAGCGATCGAGATTCGCGCTTGTGCTACAGTGCGAGAAACATCGGGATTAGCCGTTAGTTCTCGCAATCAGTATCTATCAGCCACAGAAAGGGAAAAAGCGACAATTATCGCCCAAAGTTTGCAATTAGCTCTCGAAAGTTTTCGTTTAGGGGAAAGACAAAGGGAAAAACTACTGGCTATTGTGCAAAAAAATCTCGACAGAGTACCAGAATTTCGCTGTCAGTATCTGGATTTAGTCCATCCCCAGAGTTTACAACCGATCGAGCAGATCGAGACAGGGGGACTGTTAGCGATCGCAGGATCGATCGGTCAAACCCGTTTAATTGATAATATTATCTTGCGTCAACGTCGGGCAGTTATCGCTATTGATGGGCCTGCTGGAGCGGGAAAATCGACGGTAACGCGCTTAGTAGCGGAAAAATTGGGGTTAACCTATCTCGATACCGGTGCGATGTATCGCGCAGTGACATGGTTAGTGGTGAATTCCGGTCTGGATTTGTCCGCAGAAGCGGCCATCGCCGAGTTATTATCTTTAGCGAAGATAGCAATAATCCCCGCCGATAATCCCGAAAATGTGACTATAGTGAAGATTAATGGGCAGGATGTGACTTTAGAGATTCGCTCTCCCGCAATTACCGCGCAAGTGTCCAGAATTGCCGCTCAAAAAGCGGTGCGACAGCAGTTAGTCACCCTGCAAAGACAGCTGGGAATGTCGGGGGGAATAGTTGTGGAAGGTCGAGATATTGGTACTAATGTTTTTCCAGAAGCGGAATTAAAGATTTTCTTGACAGCGACACCCGAAGAAAGAGCGAGAAGGAGATTAAAAGACTTAGAAGCGCAGGGAAATGGGGGTATTAGTCTCGCAGAATTAACCCAAGAGATTGAAAAAAGGGATTATTTGGATAGTAATCGCTCCCTAGCACCCCTGCGAAAAGCCACAGATGCGATCGAAGTTAATACCGATCATCTCAGTATTACAGAAGTCACGGAAAAAATCATTGCTCTTTATCATCTTAACCAAGGTAATTTAGGGAGATAATTATGCAGTTAAATTATCTGAATTTATCATCTATCTGTTTAACGGTAACTTCCTTGATAATTATCGCCAGTCCAGCTATATCTTTAGCCGATCATAGATCACCAATAACTTTAGCTGCTAGGGATTTATCAAACCAGCAACAGGGACGAACAATTATTCTTAATGGTCGTTCTTTGCCCGTTTCTTGGCGACAGTGGACAGCAGCAAATAGTACCAGAATTGCCATGAGTGACACGGGAGCAAGACAATTATTCGGCATGGATTTTCTTAGCACAAATGATCCGAAAAAGCAACCGATAAGCTGGTTTAATTTACAAACTTTATCGGCTAATTTGATCAATCCCGATCGCTGGTTAGACGTTACGGATATTTTACTAAAAATGGGGGCAACAACCACTATTAATGGCGATAGTTTAAATATTAACTTTCCTGCTCCTCAGATTGAAGATATTCAGCTAGAAAATTATGGGGCAGTACAGAGGATTATTATTCAACTTGATCGCCCGACCTTTTGGCAAGTTAGTCAGGCAAAAAATCAAGCAGTGATTACCCTAGAAGGAAATGCCCAGCAATCGCTTATCTCTAGGTTTCAACCCAAAACTGTTAGTAACAGTAATCAAAATAACGATGAAGATGATCTAGGCAACTCTAATAATAACTTAGCCACTCAGATCACTTCCTTAGAAAATAATGGGGTGATCAGTCGTTTAAAAGTTAACCTTCCCACTGCCTACGGATTACAGATCAGCAGTGTGGATAATCCTCCCCGAATTATCATTGATTCTCGTCCCGATGCTATGGATGAAAAGCGCATTGTTTGGCAACCAGGGTTAATCTGGAATCAAAAATATATCCAGTTAGATCAAGATTGGTTTCCCGTGACTTGGTTAGAAATCGATCCCAGAAATCCTCAGATAACTATTAAACCGATTACCGCTAATTCCACCTCAATGCGCGGCACTAATCCCCTGATCACGATTAATAGCGAAAGTAATGCGGTAGCGATGATTAATGGCGGCTTTTTTAATCGTAATAATCAGTTACCTTTGGGAGCAATTCGTGTGGATGGCAAATGGTTATCTGGACCAATTTTAAACCGAGGAGCGATCGCATGGGATAATCGTGGTAAAATCAGGATCGATCGCCTCAGTTTAGAGGAAACTCTCATTACTGCCACCGGACAACGTTTTCCCCTAACCCAGTTAAATAGTGCTTTCCTGACAGCCGGCTGCAGTCGTTATACTCGCGATTGGGGGAGTAATTATCATCCCCTCACCGAGCGCGAAACCGGGTTAGTCGTTCAAGGCGATCGCGTGACGGAGAAATTAAATAATCTTTTCCCACAGGATAGTATAAACATACCGGAAAACGGCTATTTAGTCATCTGCCGAAAGACAGATATTAGTTTAAATATTGGTGAAAGAGTCAACCTCGATAGCGTCACCCTACCGGGAGATTTTGCTAATTATCCTCAGATTTTAGGTGCTGGCCCCCTATTATTGCAGAATGGGCGCATAGTTTTGGATGGAAATGCCGAAAAATTTAGTCCGGCATTCCAAAATCAACAAGCTTCCCGCAGTGCGATCGCAGTCAGCCGAGAAGGAAAAATTTTGCTAGTGGCTATCCATAATCGTGTCGGGGGACGGGGGGCAACTTTAGGCGAATTAGCCCGAATTTTGCTGTTAATGTCGGCAAAGGACGGTTTAAACCTAGATGGGGGTAGTTCCACCGGGATAGCCTTGGCGGGTTATCTGCTCGATCGCTCTGCCGTTACCGCCGCAAAAGTCCATAATGGAATAGGGATATTTTTATCCCCGTCTCCTTGAAAAGTGTGAAAACAATGGATAATAGCGACTGGATTAAACAATTGCTGCTGATGGGTATTGGTACTACTTCCATGGTGGCAGAAAAGATCAAAGAAGTGAGCGACGAATTAGTAAAAGACGGTAAAATCAATTCCGATCAGGCTAAAAACTTTGTCGATGATCTGATGACACAGATGAAGTCTGAACAAGGGAGCTTCGAGAATAACTTAGAACGCTATATCCGCAATATCTTGCAGGATTTAGGGGTTCCCCGACAATCGGAAATGGATGAACTGCGGGGAAGGATTGATAGATTAGAACGGCAGGTGAGAGACTTAGAGAATAAACTCTGGCGTTAGGGAACTATGAAATCAATGCGCGAAATCTTGCTCAGTTTTGCTATTATTGCGGTTTGTGGCTTATTTTTAATCGTTGCTTCCCTCTTTGGTGGAGGGGAAAAAACCAATGCGATCGCCGCAGAAATCGATCCACCCGCTATCACTCAAACTATTAATAAGGAAATCATCTCCATGGATTTAGATCAAGCAGTCACCACCGATTCGGGACTAAAATACATAGATATCGTGGAAGGAACTGGAGAAAGTCCTCAAAAAGGTCAAAAAGTGACTGTTCACTACACGGGAACCCTCACAGACGGCAAAAAATTCGATAGTTCCAAGGATCGCAATCAACCTTTTACCTTTACCATTGGAGTTGGTCAAGTGATCAAAGGATGGGATGAAGGAGTCGCATCGATGAAAGTCGGTGGGCAGCGTACCTTAATTATCCCCCCAGAATTGGGTTATGGTGCGCGGGGTGCCGGTGGGGTGATTCCTGCCAACGCGACTTTACTTTTCGATGTGGAATTGTTGGGAGTTAAATAGGGTTTGCTGAAAAAGCTTTTCGGTGGTGGCAGGGTGTGGGGTGTGGGGTGTGGGGTGTGGGGTTTTACCAGTTTTGAGGTGGTCAACTACCTAATTTTCAGGGAAAAAGTATTTGAGGGGAAAAAAGTCCAAAAGTCTTATCCAACAAGGTTTTTAGATTTATTCAGCAGACCCTAAATAGGTTTTTCCTCTGATTTTTCACCTCTACCCGCATCGATCCCGAATGCGGGTTTTTTGACAAATTGCCGAAAGCTAAGGGCCAAATCAGGAAGATTTAGTAAATTCTAGACCGTTTTCGCTACCGTAACGCTCCATAAAACGCATAAAACGATCCCACTCTGCGGGAGAATTGAAAATAACCGTAGCTTCGATCGCCGTGGGTTTACCGTTGATAAATTTGCCTTTTACTTCCCTGGTGACTATTTCCCCCTCCTCATCAATGAGATACATCCCCGTGATTTCCTCGGTTTGTTGATCTCCGAGGATAGTCGGTTGATCAAAATAAAATTTTGCCGATCCCTTTTCTCCCGTTTTAGTGCGACTTAAGCGGATATCGGGAACAACAGGTTCTTTTAACCCCTTGGAAAACTGAATTTCTGCCATTACTTTTCTTTATCCTTGTCATGAAATACACATTTCTAGATCATCTCACACCAAGTCGCAAGTAAAAAGCAGATGGGACAGCATAAGCTCAAAATATCAATACCAATATCATTTTTCCTTATTCGTAGCAGGCCTATCCATTAGTCATACTAAATCCTATTTAAAAGGTATAGGAGAGTGGGGAGTGGGGAGCAGGGAGCGGGGAGCAGGGAAAAAGTACCTGAATTTCCCCCTGATCACTCCCATATCTGGTACTTTTGGATTTCAAAAAAGTCTAAAAGTCTTATCCAGCAAAGTTTTTAGATTTATTCAGCCAGCCCTAATTGTACCAAATCTGGGTATTAAAAACTGATTATTTATTCCCCCTTTTGCATGAGTGCCTCTTGCATGAGTGCCTCTCCTCATAAGTAACCTATACTCAACGGATTTAGTATTACGCGTGTTTTAGCTTACTTGTGTCCTTAAATACTTCTTTTACTGCGTCAAATCACACAAGTCTTTGTATAAAAGTTGTACGATCATAGTCGGACTAAATTAAATTGTTGCCATTGTTCCCGCTTCTGATCTAGACTAGGTTGAGATTTGTCAAAGCTAATTGCAAAAGTAATCTTTTACAGCCCATGTTTTTTAAGTCTGTTAGCACGCTATAGACCTCTTGCAAAAATCAAAAATCTTCCTTTAGGTGAGGAGTCTCCGAGCCAGTAGTCAGTAGTCAGGAGAATTAAGAATGAGCATTAATCAATTAAATGCTCTATTTGGT
>VYLH01000206.1_pt1 | contig 9718 bp, 13 predicted proteins | sample 5114361 | NCBI WGS metagenome assembly VYLH01 (sample SAMN12291772, study PRJNA351875) | freshwater metagenome | isolation source: freshwater lake | place: USA: Michigan, Kent Lake | collected 2013-08-15
CGACCATTGCCGCCTTGATCGCGGAAGGGGTGGGTATCGGCCTCGTCAATCCGATCTCACTCCCTCAGCCACTGCCGGGCGACATTCGGGCCGTTGCGTTCGAGCCCGGCGTTTACTTTAAAGCGCTGCTGCTACGCCCGGCGGGGGCGGAAAGCTCCCGTCTCGTCGCGGCCTATCTCACCGCGCTTTTCAAAGCCCGCAACGCCCCTTGATCCGTCCTTCGGATCCGCCAAATAGCCGGAGGTTTCACCGCGAAAGAAGGAAGCCTCTGATGAAATGCCCGATCTGCCCCGATGTCGATCTCGTAATAACCGAACGGCAAAATATCGAAATCGACTACTGCCCAAAATGCCGGGGCGTGTGGCTCGATCGCGGGGAACTCGACAAGATCATTGAAAAAAACTCGGCAGAGATGCCGAAAGTGACACCAAGCCCCCGACACGATGCACCCTACGGAGAGCCGCCCAAATACGGGCAACACAGCGGCCATGGCAAGCACGGTTATCGCCGCAAATCCTGGCTATCTGAAATTTTCGACTAAGGGGAGTCGGGCCCCCCCACACTTCCGTGACTCGTGCATTTGGCGTGATCGCTTAACACCTCGATCACCCGACAGTCCGAAATGCGCCCACCCGAGCATTGCGCGACCATTCGTCGCAATTCGATTTTGAGCGCCTTCAAATTCTCGATCCTGCGCTCGACTTCGACGAGTTGCGCGCGCGCGATCGCGTCCGCTGCTTCGCAGGACTGCTCCGGACTATCCGATAGGCTGAGCAAGTCACGGATCGCGTCTAATGTGAAGCCGAGTTCGCGCGCATGTCGTATGAAGGTCAGGCGGCGAATTTCCGCGTTGCCGTAAAGGCGCTGGTTACCATTCGAGCGCTCCGGGCGCGGTAACAGCCCCGACTGCTCATAATACCGCACTGCTTGAACGGTGCAGCCGGCGCTCCTCGCAACATGTCCGATCGTGAAATGCATGAGCGCCGCTCCTCCGCCATTCGGGAAAGAAATATCTTGAAGCTATAGTGACTATAGCAATTACGGTGACGACTTTCCAAAAGGTAGGCAAATCATGGTCGGCGTCCCCAACACCCAATCCATCGAAAAAATTGATTGGTCGGTCAAAGGGATGGATTGCGCGGGGTGTGCAGCCAAGATTCGCGGCGCCGTGGCACCTGTCGTCGGCGTGCAAGATGTGGCTGTCTCAGTCATGGGTGAATCCATGACGGTCGCGCTTGCCTCCAATCAAGCCGCAATCACCGAAATCGAGAGCCGCGTGACGCGGCTCGGCTATAAGATTGCGCGCCGTCTGCCCCAGCCCCACGCTGGCCACGTTCACGCGGATGAGAGTTGTTGCGCGCATCACGATCATGGCAAGGGCGAAACTGTCGTTCCTTCTCAACCTCTCAACGATAATCCTGAGCTGCCCATCAACTCAGCTAAAGATCAATCTCGCTGGTTCGACGCGCCGAAAGGACGGCTTGTCGTATTGACCGGCGTGCTATTGGGCGCCGCGTGGGGCGCCAAACTCGCAGGCTTCGAAGCCGTCACCGGATGGGCGTTCATCGTCGCCTGCATCATCGGTGTCGTTCCCGTTGCGCGTCGTGCATTCGCAGCCCTGTCGATGGGGCAACCCTTCACGATCGAGATGCTGATGACCATCGCGGCGACTGGCGCATTGGCGATTGGGGCCGCGGAGGAAGCCGCACTTGTCGTTTTCCTTTTCGCTATCGGCGAAGTTCTCGAAGGCGTAGCCGCCGACCGGGCGCGCGCGAGCATCCGCGCTTTGGGCGACCTCGTCCCGCAAACCGCGTATCTGGTCGAAGAATCGACGACGCGCGAGATTCGTGCCGCGTTGCTGGTGCCCGGCCAAATCGTTCTCGTGCGCCCCGGTGACCGGATTCCGGCGGATGGAGATATCATCGAGGGCACTTCGGAGATCGATGAATCGCCGATCACCGGCGAGTCCGTCCCCAAGAGCAAGACAGTCTCCGATCCCGCTTTCGCCGGCTCGATCAATCGCGATGCCGCGCTAAAAATCCGCGTTACTCGCAAAGCTGAAGACAACACGATCTCACGGATCATTCGCCTGGTCGAGGACGCGCAGGACTCGAAAGCCCCGACCGAGCGATTTATCGATCGCTTCAGCCGCGTCTATATGCCGATCATTGTCGGATTGGCCGTGCTTGTGGCCGTGGTGCCGCCGCTGGCGATGGGGGCCGAATGGGCAACCTGGATATACCGCGCCTTGGCTCTATTGCTGATTGGTTGCCCTTGCGCATTGGTTATTTCGGTGCCGGCATCGATTGCATCTTCGTTGTCTGCCGGCGCCCGGCGCGGATTGCTGCTCAAAGGCGGTGCTGTGATCGAAGCTGCAGCCAGCACGCAAGTGATCGCATTCGATAAGACTGGCACACTGACCGCTGGCACGCCGCGCGTCACCGACTTGCGTGCATATGGTGCCAATGAGGATGAAGTTCTGGCCTTGGCTGCTGCAGTCGAGGCGCAATCCTCGCATCCGCTCGCCCAAGCTATCGTCAAAGAAGCGGAACGCCGGGCGTTACCGAAGCGCAGTGCGGTAAACGCCAAAGCAATCCCCGGCCGCGGCGTCGAGGCCGCGGTTGCTGGCCGTATTCTGACGATCGCCTCGCCGCGCTACGCCGTCGAACTTGGCGCCACGACGCCAGAAATCTCCGAGGCGCTTACTGCGTTTCAGAATGAAGGCAAGACGGCTGTCGTTGTCGTGGAAGCACGGCGCGCGATCGGCATGATCGCGTGCCGAGACGAACCACGCGCGGATGCCAAGAAAGCGATCGAAGAACTCGATCAGCTTGGCATATCCACCATCATGCTCACCGGCGACAATGCCGCAACCGGCCAAGCCATAGGAGATAGAATCGGGATCACGGTACGCGCCGAACTCCTTCCAGAAGCCAAAGTCGATGCCATTCGCGTAATGTCGACCAATGGAAAAGTCATGATGGTCGGCGACGGCATCAACGATGCTCCAGCGCTTGCCACGGCAACCGTCGGCATCGCCATGGGCTCCGGGACAGGTGTCGCGCTTGAAACGGCCGACGGTGCGCTTATGGGCGATCGCGTCTCCGATGTTCCGCGCCTGATCCGCCTCGCGCGGGCGACGATGGCCAATATCAGGCAAAATATCGCCCTCGCGCTCGGGCTCAAATGCGTCTTCCTGATTACAAGCGTGCTTGGATTGACGGGGTTGTGGGTCGCCATTCTCGCCGATACGGGCGCCACCGTGCTGGTCACGCTCAACGCTTTGCGTCTGCTCCGGTTCAATCCGGAAGCGCGTTGATACTTTTTACCTTGCACCCCGATATGAGATACCAACGCCGATTTATCGATATTTTTTTGCTCGTGGCGATTTCTTTCGCGCTCGATCAGTCGACGAAATGGGTAATCCTCAATGAAGTTATGCGGCCACCCCGAACGATCGAGTTGACGGGATTTCTCAATCTTGTTCTCGGCTTTAATACCGGTGTTAGCTTCGGACTATTCGATAGCGTTTTGGCCGAACGTCAGGCCTTGTTGGCTGGTCTCAAACTTGCGATCGTCGCAAGTTTGGTCGTTCTCGCCTGGTACAGCGATTCCGTCGCGGAACGTGCGGGATTTTCGCTTATTGTCGGCGGCGCGTTAGGCAACGTATTTGACCGCTGGCGCCAGGGCGGCGTAACCGACTTCATCGACTTCCATTGGAGCGGATGGCATTGGCCGGCATTCAACATGGCCGATGTCGCGATTACGACCGGCGTGGGTTTCGTCTTCTTAGCGGCCGTTCGATCGACGCGGGCGGCGCGCCGCTTCAGAGGCGTCCGATGAACACTAACGCATTCCCGATCGATAAGGATTTTCTTGCACTGTTTTTCGCTTGGCTCGTGGCACTTGTCGCCACGCTCGGCGCCCTGTTTATTGGCGAAATCCTTGGCCAGAAACCCTGCATGCTTTGCTGGTATCAACGTATCGCAATGTTCCCGCTGGCACTGATCTTGGGAATCGCGTGCCTACGCAACGATCGCTCCATCCGCGTCTATGTCACGCCAGTGGCTATCGTCGGCGCGACGATCGCACTATGGCATTCCTTGGTCTATTTCGGCGTCGCGCCCACCGCTATCGAGCCCTGCGGACAAGGCCCGTCATGCCAGGGCGCCGACATGACATTGTTCGGTAGCTTACCGCTCCCGGTGCTATCGCTCGGCGCCTTTGCTGCGATCATCCTTCTTTTGTCGAATAGCGTCCGGATTCCAAAATAATGAACAGACGTACTCTTTTCGTTTCTGGGGCGGCGACCTTGAGCACAGCCGTTTTCGCAGGTGGAACCTACTATGTCGTCAACCAGCGCAGCGCTACGGTTCCTGCGGTCCAGACAGTCGAAGGCGCCGACAAGCTTGTTCGGCCTCATTCGCCTGTTATCGGCCCGCTGAATGCCCCTGTAACGATCGTCGAGTTCTTCGATCCCGCGTGTGAGGCCTGTCGCGCCTTCCATCCGATCGTCAAACAGATCATGGACGCCTATCCAGGTAAGATCCGGTTGGTGATCCGATATGCGGCGTTTCACCCCGGCTCCGCAGAAGCGGTCCGTATTGTCGAGGCCGCACGGTTACAAGATCGCTTCGTTCCTGTTCTCGAAGCGCTTCTTGATGGACAGTCAAGCTGGGCGTCGCATCGCGCCGGAAATAGCCCAGATCTCGCGTGGAATTTCGCGGCGGTCGCCGGCCTCGATGTCGAACGTGCACGACGTGAACGGCTGATGCCGCACATCACCGCCACGCTGAATTTTGACGCCGAAGATGTCAGGACCTTCAAGGTTCGAGGAACTCCAACCTTTTTCGTCAACGGCCGCCCGTTGATCGAATTCGGATCAGAGCAGCTCCGGGCGCTCGTGCGTGATGAAGTAGCCAGAACGACAAAGTAAGAGATCAAGATGAACTACGAGAGCGCCTTCGCCCATGTGTTCGGCCGCTGTGAATCCGCAATGGCTGCCGCGCCGAAGTCCACGACGTGCTCGACTTGCCATATCGAACTGCCGACGTCGTTGACGACCTGTCCGCGCTGCGCAACCAGCCTGCCGTCGCCGGTTCCGCATGAAATCGCTACGTCATGACAAAACAGCATAAGACCCAAGACGCCAAGCGGCGGCTATATAAGAGCGTTTTCATTGCAGTCGCGCTCATCTCTTTGGTCGTAGTATTTTATGCCATGACGATCATCAAGCTTTCGAAACACACCACGCTGCCGCACGATATGTGAGTCAAGGAAGCCCTGAATGCTGCTCTCCTCTTTCTGTCGCCGCGCTTGCGATATCGCGATAATATGCGCATTGACGACATTTTTTCTCACCGCGAGCGTCGGCGCGCATGATTTCCGCGCGGGTGACATCATCATCGATCACCCTTGGTCGCGCGCGATTCCAACTCGAGCGCCAACGGCGGCCGGCTATCTCACAATTCGTAATATCGGCGCACGCGAAGACAAGCTAATCGGCGCCCAAACGCCAATGGCCAATGCCGCCGAGATTCATGAGATGTCGGTCGTCGATAACATCATGCGGATGCGCCCGATTGAAGGCGGTATCGCGCTTCCACCGGGCGCTGAAGTTCAGCTCGCACCGAATGGACGGCATTTGATGTTGATCGGCCCGAAGGAGAGGTTTGCCCAAGGCGCGCGCGTGCCGCTAACGCTTTTTTTCGAACATGCGGGCCGCGTCGATGTCGAGTTGGTGGTCCAAGCAATGGGCGCGCGCGCCGCCGGGTCTCATGGCCATACCGAATGCGACAAGCAAGCCGAGCATCATGGCGAAGTCGAGAGCAGTGGTCGGACCGACCACTGCGATCAAGCTAAGAACTGAAACGATGAAGTATCTCCGCTTCTTCCGCCTTTTCGCCTGGGCATGTGTCGGCATCGCGGCATTCCTCATTGTCGCCACGAGTATGGGTTGGTTCATAAAGGACGGGCCGCTCGGCACCCCAACACGCAAAGACGAACCGGTCATCGCGAAGGGAGGAACGTTCGCGATGACCGATCATCGTGGCAGGCCCTTCACCGATGTTAACTTGCGCGGGCGCCCTGCATTGGTGTTCTTCGGATTTACCTCCTGCCCTGTCATCTGCCCGACGACACTTGGCGACATGACTAGCTGGCTCGAGGAACTCGGGACAGAAGGTGACAGATTGTCTGCCGTATTCGTCAGCGTCGATCCCGAGCGCGACGATGTCACCCAAATGGCTGCCTATCTTGAACCATACAACCAACGCATCGTCGGCCTGACCGGCACCCAAACACAACTCGCTCAGTTCGCGGAGATCTATCGCGTTTACTACAAGAAGGTGCCGATCGGTGACGACAACTACACTATGGACCATACTGCGTCTGTATTGATGCTCGATCGTTCGCTGAACATGGTTGGAACGGTCGATTTCCACGAAACTCCCGCGACCGCCATCGCCAAGCTCAAAATTCTTCTTACTCGATAGTATCGATCGCCTCAATTGCTTCGGCCCAACCGACTGCCACGCGGACGACTACCCGGCTATGGCGTCACTGATACGTATGCGTCGTCAGGGGACCACGACTAAAGCGGATGTTTAGAGGTCAGGCTGTTTGTAAGCTTTGAGTCCGCCCCCTTATTGAGCGGTTGATCGGCGACGGCGATGTTCGGCTGGTAGTGCCAAGGGCGTAGGGGATTTCATTAAGGGCGCCCCTTAAGGTCAGCGGCAATTGTTATGACTGCAAAACTGCTATGAACCCGCGCTTTCCATATACCCTCTCGAAAGTGCTCAGAAACCATGAAATTAGACTGTTTCGAGAGGGTAGGTTACTGACCTGCCCGGGTTTTCTTGAACCAGGCTGATTGGGATAATCAGTTTGGAAAGGGAACCTGAAGATGCCGAAGAAGCGACATAGTGCTGAACAGATCGTCACGAAGCTGCGTCAGATCGACGTGCTGGTGGCGCAGGGCCGGACCATCGGTCAGGCCTGCAAGGAAGTCGAGATTGCCGAACAGAGCTACTACCGCTGGCGAAACGAGTACGGTGGTCTTGAGATCGAACAGGCCAGGCGGTTCAAGGAACTCGAGCGGGAGAATGCCCGATTGAAGCGGCTGGTCGCCGACTTGTCGCTGGAGAAGCAGATTCTGAAGGACGTCGCCGAGGGAAACTTGTAGCGCCCGATCGGCGCCGGCAGGCGGTCGAGGCGATCCGACGGAAATATCGCGTGTCAGAGCGCCATGCTTGCCGGATCGTCAGCCAACCGCGGGGAACCCAGCGCTACATCCCCACGGTCCGTGCTGACGAGGATGTGCTGACGAAAGCCGTTGTCACTCTGGCGTCCGAGTACGGGCGCTACGGCTATCGCCGGATCACCGCGCTGCTGCAGTCTGGTGGCTGGCAGGTAGGCAAGGATCGGGTTCAGCGCATCTGGCGCCGTGAGGGCCTCAAAGTACCGAAGAAGCAGCGCCCAAGGGGACGTCTATGGCTGAACGACGGCTCTTGCGTTCGGTTACGGCCGGAACGTCCCAAGCACGTCTGGAGCTACGACTTCGTCTCTGCCCAGACCCACGACGGCCGGTCAGTGAGGCTCCTGACGCTGATCGACGAGTACACGCGGGAATGCCTGGCGATCCGAGTGGCACGGCGGATCAACAGCTTCGGCGTCATCGAGACGTTCGCCGATGTGATGCTGAAACACGGCATTCCTGCCCACATACGTTCAGACAATGGCCCGGAGATGACGGCCAAGGTCGTCCGGGACTGGCTCGCGCAGATCGGCTCGAAAACACTGTTCATTGAGCCTGGCAGCCCTTGGGAGAACGGCTACTGCGAGAGCTTCAACGGCAAGCTCAGGGACGAACTGCTCAACGGCGAGATCTTCTACAGCCTGAAGGAGGCAAGGATCGTTATCGAAACATGGCGCAAGCACTACAACGAGAAACGGCCGCACTCGTCGCTTGGATATCGGCCGCCAGCGCCGGCAACGTTCGGTCAGATCCAGCCACTCGAACCGGTCGCCGCGATGCAGTAATCTCTCATTCGGCTTGGTTCAAAAACTCGGGCAGGTCATCCAATAAAAGTGCGCGATTTTAAAAATAGTATTTTATTTTTAAATTAACTCTCTAAAAGAGAACCGCCACTGGGACCACCGATGGCTTTTGTTACCTCGGCATATGGCCGGGCAGCCGCTATCCCAAATCCACCAAGCCGAGCGGGCCTACTGAACAACCCAGCCCGGGTTTTCTGAACGAGGTCGAGAGCAGTTCAGCTCTTGCTATTAGCGCGCGAGAGCGCTGGACTTCCCTTGTGGGACTTCTTGTGGGACTTTCCGCGTCTGTTCACGGCTTGCGGCGCCCTTTGGGCGATTTCGGATTATTGGAAATCAACGCGTTAGCCCACGACGTCCGGACTCCGAAGCTGAAGGTCGCGCGTTCGAGTCGCGCCGGGCGCGCCATTCCCCCCCTCGCTTAAATCGAAATTCAGGCCGGCTCCATGCCGTGGCGCGTGTAAACGTCGCGCGCGGATGGCGCGCGTAGCGCCGCGATGAAGTCGGCAGCGCCTTGCGGATCGGCGGCGGAAGCGGCGATGCCAACCGCGAAATGCGTGACCGCACGCAACGCGGGCGAAAGCGATCCGACGATCTCGATCCCGGGCAAGCCTTGCAGCTCGCTCAATTGCTGGAAGCCGATTTCGGCCGTCCCGTCGGCGACGAGCTTGCCCACCGGCACGCCGGGCGGCGCTTTCACCAAGCGCGCTTCGATTTCGGCGAAAATCTCCCAGCGTTTGAACAGCGCGACGATGTGATCGCCGCTGGGGCCGGTCGAATAGGCGATGGCGCGCGCGCCCAGCAACGCGCGCTTGGCCGCGTCGTCGTTCGAGAGATCGGGTTTGGACCCGCCCGCTTTGACGGCAGCGGCCAAAGCCGAGCGCGCGATATCGGCGACGCTGTCGGCGCGCACGAAACCGCCGCGCGCCAATTTCGCCAACGCGTCGGCCGCGAGCACGACGATATCCACGCTCTCGCCGCTTTCGACGCGCTTGGCGGCGTCGACACCGCCCATCGAGTTGACGTTGACCGGCCGGCCCGTCGCGGCACCCTGCGATGCCGCGATCTCGGCCAGGATGTGCCGGGTCGCCATCGACGAAATACAGATCAACGCTTGTGCCATCGGCCGCCGCCCTTACGCTTGGTCGAAGGCCAAGGTAAAGGGCGGCGATCCGATCGCCAAGCGTGCTTAGGCCGCCTTCGCGGCCGCCGTGCCGACCCACGCCGCGATCGCGGTCTTCGCGGCGGCAATCGCGCCGTCGCGCGCTTCCGGCCCGAAGGCGAGCTTTTCCGCGCGCACGAAGGTCACGTCGGTGATGCCGAGGAAACCGAGCACCGTGCGCAGATACGGCTCTTGCGAATCCATCGGCTTCGCCGGGCCTTCGCTGTACATGCCGGCGCGCGATTCGATCACGAGGGCGCGCTTGCCGGTCAGCAAGCCCTTGGGGCCCGCGTCGGTGTAGCTGAACGTGACGCCCGCGCGCGCGATATGGTCGAACCAAGCCTTGAGCGTCGACGAAATGCCGAAATTATACATCGGCGAGCCGATGACGATCAGATCCGCGGCTTTGATCTCGGCGATCGCGGCGTCGGACAGCGCACGCGCCGCCTTCTGCGCGTCGTTGGCGGGCTCGGCGCCGCGGATCGCGGCGGTCGAATCTTC
>VYLH01000533.1_pt1 | contig 9564 bp, 6 predicted proteins | sample 5114361 | NCBI WGS metagenome assembly VYLH01 (sample SAMN12291772, study PRJNA351875) | freshwater metagenome | isolation source: freshwater lake | place: USA: Michigan, Kent Lake | collected 2013-08-15
AAGTTTCGGTACTATCTACATTACAAGAGATTGTTAAATTAGCAGCTACCGCTAATTCTCTCGCAGAATTTAAGCAGTCTTTGGCAAAAATCAATATCTAGAAAACGGGTTTCTGCGAGAAACTATTTAGAAAATGGGTTTCTTTGAGAAACCCGTTTTCTGTTTCTTTGAGAAAACGGGTTTCTTGTAATAAATGTTAATTTTTGTTATGAAAACCTTGAAAGATTGGCGATTCTTTGCGTAAAATAGCCGCAGTAATCTTTCTAGGTCAGCGTCATGACTTCTATTAATACCCACTGAAACCATAATAAATCATAAGCAAAAATCAATGTTAATAATCGATTCTAATCTATACCAGAGATGAACGTGGGTTGGCTTAAGTACTTAAGCAAAATTAATGACACAAATCTAACCCCCCCTTGCCCCTTGCCCCTTGCATGAGTGCCTTTCTCCACTAGGAAATTTATTCTGCACCACTACCTAACTGTTTAATTTTCACCCTTTATTCAGGAAAAAGTCATGTCAACTCCTTTTTTAGTTAAAGATATCAACCCCGGTTCCTCTGGCTCCTTCTTCGGCTATCTGACGGCACTGGGCAATACTCTGTACTTCCAGGCCTATGACAGCGTTAACGGTACTGAATTGTGGAAGAGCGACGGCACGGCGGCCGGTACGGTTCTGGTCAAAGATATCAACCCTGGTGGCTCTTGGTCCAACCCCGGCAATCTAACGGCGGTGGGCAGTACCCTGTTCTTCACTGCCAGTGACGGCGTGAACGGTGAGGAATTGTGGAAAAGCAACGGCACGGCGGCCGGTACAGTTCTGGTCAAAGATATTTTTCCCGGTTCCTTTGGTCCCTCCCCCCGCTATCTAACGGCGGTGGGTAACACCCTGTTCTTCACTGCCGATGACAACGATGACGGTGAAAAGTTATGGAAGAGCGACGGCACGGCGGCCGGCACGGTTCTGGTCAAGGATATCCGCCCCGAAAATCTAACGGCAGTGGGCAGTACCCTGTACTTCACTGCTTTTGACGGCGTGAACGGTTATGAATTGTGGAGGAGCGACGGCACGGCGGCTGGTACAGTTTTGGTCAAAGATATCGCCCCCGGTTCCTCTGGCTCCTTCCCTGAAAATCTAACGGCAGTGGGCAGTACCCTGTTCTTCACTGCCGATGACGGCATAAACGGTGAGGAATTGTGGAAAAGCGATGGCACGGCGACCGGTACGGTTTTGGTCAAAGATATCCGCCCCGGTTCCTATACTAGCTCCGACCCAGAAAATCTAACGGCAGTGGGCAGTACCCTGTTCTTCACTGCCAGTGACGGCGTGAACGGTGAGGAATTGTGGAAAAGCAACGGCACGGCGGCCGGCACGGTTTTGGTCAGAGATATCCGCGCTGGTTCCTCTAGCTCCAACCTGGAAAATCTAACAGCAGTGGGCAGCACCCTGTTCTTCACTGTCGATGACGGCGTGAACGGTAAGGAATTGTGGAAAAGCGACGGCACGGCGGCCGGTACGGTTTTGGTCAAAGATATCCGCGCTGGTTCCTCTAGCTCCAACCCCCGCTATCTGACGGCAGCGGGTAATACCCTCTTTTTCACTGCTTTTGACGGCGTAAACGGTGAGGAATTGTGGAGAAGCGACGGCACGGCGGCCGGTACAGTTTTGGTGGGCGACATCCGCCCCGGTGCCTCTAGCTCCATCCCCCGCAATCTAAGGGCAGTGGGCAGTACCCTGTTCTTCAGCGCCGATAATGGCGTGAACGGTACTGAATTGTGGGCTGTGAGTACGCTCGCAATTCCCACCCTCGCCATTGCCGCCACCAATGCCAATCAAACCGAGGGCAACAGTGGCAGTAAAGCTTTCACTTTCACCGTCACTCGTTCGGTTAATACCACGGGAAGCAATAACGTTGACTGGGCAGTGACCAGCAGCGGCAGCAATCCTGCCAATGCCACGGATTTTGTCGGGGGATTGTTACCGTCAGGAACCGTGAGTTTTGCCCCGGGGGAAACCAGTAAAGTGATTACTGTTAACGTCCAGGGAGATACCACATTTGAACCGAACGAAACCTTTACCGTCACCCTCTCCAATGCCACCAACGGAGCTAACATTACCACCGCTACTGCCACGGGAACAATCAATAATGATGATGTAGCAGCTCCCACCCTCACCATTGCCGCCGCCAGCAGCAATCAAACCGAGGGCAACAGTGGCAGCAAAGCCTTTACCTTCACCGTCACTCGTGCGGATAACACCACCGGAAGCAATAACGTTGACTGGGCAGTTACCGGCACTGGCACTTTTCCCGCTAACGCTGCCGATTTTGTCGGAGGAGTGTTACCCAGTGGGGTAGTGAGTTTTGCCCCGGGAGAAACCAGTCAAGTAATTACTGTTAACGTTCAGGGAGATACAACAGTAGAACCGAACGAAAACTTTACCGTCACCCTCTCCAATCCCACCAACGGAGCTACTCTCGGCACTCCATCTACGGCAACCGCGACCATTATTGACGAGGACTCCGTTCCTTTTTTAGTTAAAGATATCTACCCCGGTTCCTTTGGTCCCTACCCCAGCAATCTGACGGCCCGGGGCAATACCCTGTTCTTCACTGCCTATGACAGCGTTAACGGTGAGGAATTGTGGAGGAGCGACGGCACAGCGGCCGGTACAGTTCGGGTCGCCGACATCAGCCCGGGTGACTATGGCTCCTACCCGAGCAATCTGACGGTGGTGGGCAGTACCCTGTTCTTCCAGGCCTATGACAGCGTGAACGGTACTGAATTATGGAAAAGCGACGGCACGTCGGCCGGCACGGTTCTGGTCAAAGATATCAACCCCGGTGACTCTAGCTCCTTCCTCGACAATCTAACGGCACTGGGCAATACCCTGTTCTTCACTAACGCTGGATTGTGGAAAAGCGACGGCACGGCGGCCGGTACGGTTTTGGTCAAGAATATCAGCCTCGACAATCTAACGGCGGTGGGCAACACCCTGTTCTTCAGTGCCAGCGGCGTTAGCGGTACTGAATTGTGGAAAAGCGACGGCACGGCGGCCGGTACGGTTCTGGTCAAGAATATCCGCCCCAGTTCCTCTAGCTCCTACCCCCGCTATCTAACACCAGTAGGCAACACCCTGTTCTTCACTGCCGATAACGGCGCGAACGGTCGGGAATTGTGGAAAAGCGACGGCACGGCCGCGGGTACGGTTTTGGTCAAGGATATCGGACTCGGTTCCCCTTACTCCCCCCCCCGCAATCTAACGGCAGTGGGCAACACCCTCTTTTTCACTGCCGATGACGGCGTGAACGGTCGGGAATTGTGGAAGAGCGACGGCACGGCGGCTGGTACGGTTCTGGTCAAAGATATCGCCCCCAGTTTCTCTTGGTCTGACCCCCGCAATCTAACGGCAGTGGGCAGTACCCTGTACTTCACTGCTAATGACAACGTTAACGGTCAGGAATTGTGGAAGAGCGACGGCACGGAGGCTGGTACGGTTCTGGTCAAGAATATCAACCCCGGTTCCGGTTTCTCTGGCAACTACCCCCGCAATCTAACGGTAGTGGGCAACACCCTGTTCTTCACTGCCGATGACGGCGTGAACGGTACTGAATTGTGGAAAAGCGACGGCACGGCGGCCGGCACGATTCTGGTGGGGGACATCCGCCCTGGTTCCTCTGGCTCCAACCCCCAAAACCTGAGAGTAGTGGGCAGCACCCTGTACTTCACTGCCGATGACGGCGTGAACGGTCGGGAATTGTGGGCCGTGAGTGGTCCCGCAGTTCCCACCCTCGCTATTGCCGCCACCAGTGCCAATCAAACCGAGGGCAACAGTGGCAGTAAAGCCTTTACTTTCACCGTCACTCGTGCGGTTAATACCACGGGAACCAATAACGTTAACTGGGCAGTTACTGGCACGGGAACCAATCCTGCTAATGCCACGGATTTTGTTGGGGGAGTATTACCCAGTGGAGTAGTAAGTTTTGCCGCCGGGGAAACCAGTAAAGTGATTACTGTTAACGTTCAGGGAGATACAACGGTAGAACCGGACGAAAACTTTACCGTTACCCTCTCCAATGCCACCAACGGCGCTACTATTACCACCGCTACTGCTATTGGCACTATCCAAAATGATGATGCAGCAGTTCCCACCCTCGCTATTGCCGCCACCAATGCCAATCAAACCGAGGGCAATAGTGGCAGTAAAGCCTTTACCTTCACCGTCACTCGTGCGGTTAATACCACCGGAACCAATAACGTTAACTGGGCAGTTACCGGCAGCGGAACCAATCCTGCCAATGCCACGGATTTTGTCGGGTCCGTGTTACCATCAGGAACCGTGAGTTTTGCCGCCGGAGAAACCAGTAAGGTAATTACTGTTAACGTTCAGGGAGATACAACGGTGGAACCGGACGAAAACTTTACCGTTACCCTCTCCAATGCCACCAACGGCGCTACTATCACCACTGCTACTGCCACGGGAACCATTGAAAATGATGATGTAGCAGTTCCCACCCTCGCCATTGCCGCCACCAATGCCAATCAAACCGAGGGCAACAGTGGCAGTAAAGCCTTCACCTTCACCGTCACTCGTGCGGTTAATACCACCGGAAGCAATAACGTTAACTGGGCAGTTACTGGCAGCGGCAGCAATCCTGCCAATGCTACTGATTTTGTAGGGTCCGTCTTACCCTCAGGAACCGTGAGTTTTGCCGCCGGGGAAACCAGTAAAGTGATTACTGTTAACGTTCAGGGAGATACAACAGTAGAACTGAACGAAAACTTTACCGTCACCCTCTCCAATGCCACCAACGGTGCTACCATTACCACCGCTACTGCTACGGGAACCATTCAAAATGATGACTTTATCGGTACTTCTGGTCCAGACACCCTTGTGGGAACCTCTGGAGCAGATGCCATGACTGGATTAGCCGGAAACGATACTTATACGGTAACCGGTGGGGTGGGGACAGACATCTTTATCTTCCAGTTTAGTCAGTCCACCTCGGCAGCCCTAGACCGAGTTACGGATTTTGCTATTGGTGATGATAAGATTGACCTGCTTAGTCAAGCTGGTGGGGCCATTAATGCCCCGGTCGCTTTTACCCGGGCGGCAAATAGCACCACGACCAATATTAACACCATTGTTACTAACGTCTTTACCGATGCTAATGGGGCAACAGCCGGAAATCAAGCTCTCGGAACTAACAGTGCTGTTTTAGTGCGGGACAATAGTTCTTCTACTTACCTAATTATCAACGACGGTACGGGGGGTTTCCAAAGTGCTAATGATTTGGTGATTAATCTCACCGGGTTAACGGGTACTTTACCGGCGCTCGGTACTATTGCGGTCAATAGTTTCTTTGTCTAAATTAATGGGGGGGATTCTTAAATCGAGTTCCCCCATTCACCAGTCATCAACTCATCGGCTCTGACAGGCGATCGCCATTGGTGTGAGTTTCAAACGTAAGCGTCAAAGTTGATCACAGGGAAGGAAATGGCGATCGCAGTGGGAGGCGGTCACTATGGCGTAAACTCAAGGGGGATTAGTGCAATCAGTAACGTTTAGTTAATGACCAATGCACCTGACGACTACGATAGTCCTTGGAAAACGGCTCTGGTGCGGTATTTCCAGGAATTTCTGGCGTTTTACTTTCCGGCGGCTTATGAGTCCATTGATTGGACATTCCCCCATAGGTTTCTGGAGCAAGAACTGGCCCAAATTGTGGCAGATGCGGAATTAGGGCGGCGACGGGTGGACTGTTTGGTAGAAGTGACCCTGACCACGGCCAAGCAGGAATGGGTTTATATTCATGTGGAGGTTCAGGGGCGACCGAATAGAACCTTTGCTGAACGGTTGTTTATTTACAACTATCGGCTTTATGACCGTTACCGTCGCCCGGTTGCAACCTTAGCCGTGTTAGCAGATACAAATCCAAGCTGGCGACCCCAGGGATTCAGCTACGACTTGCTTGGTAGTCGGACAAGCATTGAATTTGCGACAGTAAAAATTCTTGACTACGCCAACTGTCTCAATGCTTTGCTAGACAATCCCAACCCTTTTGCCCTGGTGACTGCGGCCCATTTATTAACCCAACAAACCCGCAATAATCCGTCAGGGCGCTATGACGCCAAGTGGCAGTTGGCTCGATTACTATATGAGAGGGATTGGGATAAGCAACGGATTCTTGATTTGTTTGGCATTATCGACTGGTTAATGAAGTTGCCCCAAGACTTGGAGAAACAACTGTGGACGTCCATTCAAAATTTGGAGAAAAATAAAGCCATGCCCTATGTCTTATCGGTAGAACGTATTGCCCGTCAAGAAGGTCGTCAAGAAGGTCGCCAGGAGGGTCGTCAGGAGGGGCTTCTCGAAGGAGAATCTCTGCTGATTGTGCGACAGTTGTCAAAACGATTTGGTACCCTGAGTCCGGATGTGGTGGCCCAGATTCGTGGGCTGACGGCGTCGCAATTAGAACAGTTGGGGGAGGCTCTCTTGGATTTTCAATCCTTGGCGGATTTGGATAACTGTTTGGATTCCCTTTAAATTCAGGTTTGTTAAGCGACCAGTTTAGTCAGTCCACTGCCGCAGCCCTAGACCGAGTTACGGATTTTGCTATTGGTACTGATAAAATTGACCTGCTTAGTCAAGCTGGTGCGGCAATATCGTACTTTTAGCCCTGAAATATATGATAGCGATGATAGTTTAAAAAATCTAAATCTGGTAAAAAGCGATCGGGAACATTTAAAGTTTTACCGCGATAGTTGATAAAATTTAGTGCTAACGTCTCGCTACCTTGATCCTGAGCCTTTTTTTCGATCTCATGGCCAATAATTAATCTTAAATCCTCATCGAAACTAATTAAACCTCGATCGAAAGCAGTATCATGAGTACGAGCTAGGCACAAGCCATTATGAGGGTTTAAACGCTGTTCAGGAAATTGACTCCAGGGTAATATATGACTAGCTGTTAGTAACAGCGGAATGGGATTTCCTGTAATACAGCAACGATAGTTATATAATGCTAAAATTGTCTTTCTAAAAAAGTTTTGTCCGATTCTAACTTTTCTGATTGCCTCGTTTTCTGTTTTAATCTTTTCCGAAAAATCAAGTCTAGTAAAATCCTCTTGCTGTTCGTTGATAACTCCTAAAAGAACCTGTAATCTTTCCTCACTTTCTAGGGCTAATTCTGTCCAGTTATCCTCGAACTCCTGCCAGATTTGCCGATCAGCTTTACTGATACCTTTTAACCCCTGTACTCCTCGCAATTGATGCCTGGGATCGAGAGAACCAAAATTACATAGTTTCATCACCAGGGCCGATGGTGTTCGCTGTAACTTTTGAGCGACTTCGATAATAATAGGATTATTGGTGTGGAATTGTCCATAGGGAAATTTATAGTATAAATTGAGAGCGATCAGCAGCTCATCCCTTGTCCATAAATTCTTAGTCATAACCCCTAGAAAATACCACCATCAGCCCTGAAATTACTGCTCAAATCAAATCGGGAAAAACTTCGCGCACTGCTGGATGAATTAACCGATGATTGGCGACATTTAACCCCTTAGCGAGGGAAACATCTTGATCCAAGGCTTTTACCCCATGGTCGGCTAATTTAATAACGTAGGGTAGGGTACTATTATTTAAAGCTTGGGTTGCCGTCCAGGGTACTGCTCCAGGCATATTAGGCACTCCATAATGTACTACTCCCGACTCCAGGTAAGTCGGTTGACTGTGGGAAGTGGCCCGCAGGGTTTCCACGCAGCCTCCTTGGTCCACTGCCACATCGACAATTACGGAACCAGGGTTCATTTTGGCGACTAAAGAGCGAGAAACCAGCGTCGGCGCTCGTTTTCCTAAGACTAGCACTGCCCCAATCAATAAATCGGCCTTAGGAACCACATTTTCTAATTGTGCCGGGCTACTATAAAGCAATTCTACCCGGGAACCGAATAAAGTTTCTAAATAGGCCAAGCGCTCGACGTTAATATCTAAAATAGTTACTTTTGCCCCCATACCGATGGCAATTCTGGCCGCTTCCGTACCCACCACACCACCGCCAAGGATAACCACTTGTCCAGGACTCACCCCGGGGAAACCCCCCAGTAAAACTCCTCTACCTCCCTGTTGTTTTTCCAGATAGCGGGCCCCAAATTGCACCGAAAGACGACCGGCAATAACACTCATGGGAGTTAAGAGAGGCAAACGACCATCGGCAAGCTCGACCGTTTCATAAGCGATCGCAGTTGTTCCCGACTCGATTAATGCTTCCGTTAAATAGCGCTCGGCCGCTAGGTGTAAATAGGTGAATAGGAGAGCTTCTTTATTTAAAAAGCCGTATTCTGTCTTAAGCGGCTCTTTTACCTTGACAATTAGCGGTTTATCCCAAACTTGGGCCGCTTTTTCCACAATTTTGGCCCCGGATTTTTGGTAATCTTCATCGCTGAATCCAGCACCCAATCCGGCGGCCGTTTCCACAAATACCCTGTGACCGCGATCATTGAGTACACGCACACTACTGGGACTCAAACCGACGCGAAACTCTTGATCTTTAATCTCTTTGGGAACACCTATTTCCATGGTTTGCTTCTGGGGGACTATTTCTAACTAGGGTATGCTGAAAAAGTTTTTCGGTGGGGGTAGGGTGTGGGGTGTGGGGTGTGGGGTGTGGGGTGTAGGGTTTTAGCCATTTTCAGGGGAAAAGTGCCTGAATTTTCCCCCAGATCACTCCAAGGGCCAGTACTTATCGAACAATGTTTTTAGATTTATTCAGCCAACCCTATAGTTGCGAGTTATCAGGCATACTATTGGGGAATTTTAGCGACTTTTTTGGTATTCTTCTAGCAAATCGATTAAATCTATCTGACATTTGCTGGGTAATAAATCTGCCAGGGAAACTTGCAGATGACCACCTCCGAGGGTGACTTTTATCTCCCGCAGGATAGACATGACTGCATTCTCGCTTAAGCTGTCGTTTTCGAGCAAAGGGAAGACTTTTTCAGCAACGACGCTGTGTAAATGTGCTTCCCGGAGATAGAGATGCCATTTAGCCACGTCAATGTAGATATTGTCGCCGATTTGGGCCGCCAGATTTTCGATGTCCTGAGTTGTGTTAGCCATGGGATGTTACCGAGTAGTTAGCGATCGCCGCTATATAAATCAAATGTCCCACCAATAGAATAGCCCAAATTCCCGTGAACAGATTCAACCAAGTCCAATCGGAGAATTTAATGATATGAAAAAACCACAACCCTGAATTAATCGCTAAAAAACCCGCCACATGAACGGCAAAATTCATGCGATCATCTAAACGTCGGAAAGCGGGATCGTTTTTGCGGTCGGGTTGACGGGGCCAACGGGGAGGCATAAGCAGTGATCAGTTATCAATTATCAGTTATCAGTGTACCGTTTTTTTTAGCTAAGTAGGTAGGTGTTAAAAGTTCTCAGACACCCCCCTTATCAAGGGGGGACTAAGGGGGGACTAAGGGGGATCGGCACCCCCCTTATCAAGGGGGGACTAAGGGGGGATCGGCACCCCCCTTATCAAGGGGGGACTAAGGGG
>VYLH01000211.1_pt1 | contig 9478 bp, 9 predicted proteins | sample 5114361 | NCBI WGS metagenome assembly VYLH01 (sample SAMN12291772, study PRJNA351875) | freshwater metagenome | isolation source: freshwater lake | place: USA: Michigan, Kent Lake | collected 2013-08-15
ATGATTTCCTGACCTAAGATCACATTTTATTCTTTTTTCCACTTCAATCTAAGAATTGAGAAAAAAGCAAAACCTTATATTATACCATAAAAAAATTATGCAAGAGGTCTATTGGTTCGCTATAATCTCCAAAATGATCGGGGACGATGGAAAATAGCTCAATATAGAACCATTAAAAATTTAGCTCGTAGATAAGTTGAATTAATCACAAAGTAGAAACAAAAAAATGAAAAATAACTCAGATAACAAAAAAACAGAGACATCTAACTACAATTATGAATACCATACTGGTATATCAGATATAAAGTTTCTGTTTATATCTAGCTTAGTAGCGATGACTTTTGCTGTGGTCGGTTTTTTAATCTTCAATCAATCTCAGAAAACAACAAATGTAACTGATGATAAGTCCTCCATATCTTACAGAAAATCTCCTCAGTCAATAATTAATAAAACCCCAGATATACCCACAATGAAAACTCCTATCACTTCGCAAACTGAACTTAATAATCAACAAATTGCCTTGCCATCTTTGCCTATTCCTGATAATAATAATCGTATCAATTTTCAAAAAACGTTTATTTATACTCCCGATAGACCGCCAAATTTTAAGCGGAACGACCAACTACAATCTATTATTAAAAATGTCACTGATTATGTTGCAGAGAATAACTTACCAACTGAGAAATTATCAATTAGCTTAATCGATTTTAAAACCAATAGTAGCGAAAATTATCAAGGAAATATAGGAAGATTTCCCGCTAGTGTTGTCAAGCTTTTTTGGCTAGTCGCTCTGTACGGTTATGTTAATTATCATCAAGGAGATATAGGAGAATATACTATTGAAATTCAAGAAATGATCGGAAAGTCAGACAATGAAGAATCAAGTAATATTGTTGATGCTATCACTGGAGCAAAATCAAATCATAAAAATATGAGCCAGTCAGACTATCAAGAGTGGTTAAAAAAAAGAAATCTACTTAATCAATATTTTGTTGATGCAGGTTATAATGGTATCAATATTAACCAAAAAACCTATCCCATTCCTTCTAAAAAAATGTTTAAACCTCAAGGTGCTGATTTAAAAATGAGAGGCAATGATCCTAAAAATCCGATTAGAAATAAAATTACAACTGAACAAGCTGCTAGATTAATGTATGAAATTATTACAGGACAAGCTATATCACCAGAATCTAGTCAGGAGATGCGATACTATTTGAACAGAATAAACATGATGCAAGATGGCAGCTGGAAAAATATTGACCCGAATCAAGGTCAAGGTCATTTTAATCCCATTAAAGGATTTTTTGGTGAATATTTTGCTAACAGTGACCCTAAAAATATCCAAGAATTTGCTTCTAAAGCTGGTTGGACAAGTGACAGTCGTAGTGAGGTAGCTTATATTAATGATGGTCAAGTTGCTTATATTTTAGCTGTATTTACCCAAGATGCTGCCTACGCTCAAAATTGGCAAATTTTCCCAAAAATTTCTGAATTAGTCTATCAAAAAATGCAGCAAATGGACTCAAAGTATAACACCCCTTAACATCTTTTCCCAATTCTTACTTTAGTAACCCTGAAGATAAAGACAACCGAACCGATTCTATTCAGAATCATCATTATAAATATCTTGGAGAGTTTTATTTTCGTAGCGTTCCTGATCTTGATTTTTGCCGCGACGGGAAGGACGACGATATTTTTTATTAGCTAATTTGGGTTCGTAGGTTTCTTGACCTGCTTCTTTAATTTTTAACTTTAAACTTGACTCTTTTGTGCTAGTTTTCTGCAATGACTGTTCTCGTGCGATCGCCTCTTCTAAAAACTCTAAATAATGTTGGTAACGTTCCCAATCTCCCCTAACCACACAGTTAGGTTCCCGACGGTGAGTACAATCATTAAATTGACAATTTCCTAAAGCTAAACGCTGTCTCACTTCCGGAAAATAAAAAGTTAATTGTTCCGGTGAACAGTTAATATCCGGTTGGTTAAAACCCGGACTATCGGCCAATAAACCCCGATTTGGTAAAGCAAATAACTCCACATGACGGGTAGTGTGACGACCTTTTTGCAGTTTTCCCGACACATCCCCCACCCGTTGATTAATCTCAGGAATTAGAGAATTAATTAAACTCGATTTTCCCACTCCCGAAGGACCGGCCAAGAGAGTGATTTTATGGTTTAATTGTGCCAATAAAGCCTCAAATCCCCTATTTTTCTCCACACTGACAAAAAAAGGCCGGTATCCCCAACCAGCTAGGCGATCGCCCCAGACCTCTATTTGTTCGGGTTCCCCCAGATCGATTTTATTGACACAGACGGCAATTTCTAAGCCTGTGGACTCGGCTTTCACCAAAAAACGACTGATCAGCCAAGGATCGAGGACGGGTTCAGCAAGGGCAAAAACTAGCAAAATCTGCTCGATATTAGCAACGGCCGGCCGATCGATCTCGGTACTGCGGGGGAGGACTTCTGCGATCGCACCCTGCCGATCATCAAAATTGGCTTCCTCCACGCGCACCCGATCGCCAACCATCACCGATTGACCGATTTTTTGCAAGCGAGCGCGACGGGTACAGAGAAGATTCTCGCCCATAACGGCAGCATCCAAGCGTACCTGATAGAAATTCGCCTGTACAGCCACCACTGTGCCGTATAAATCGGTTAATTGTGCATCTACCATTTAGGAATCGGGGCGATAGACTTTGAGAACAAAAAAGCTATCTCGGTCCTCGATCGATTCTATCTGATAACCCTCCACTGTCAGGCTAGTGGGAACCTGTTCGATCGGTTCCCCGGCATCTAACCAGACTTCCAAGCGTTCCCCGGCGGTCATTTTCTCTAATTGCAATTTTGTGCGGACAAAATTAATCGGGCAGGGAGTGCCGCGCAGGTCTAAAGTCATAGTTATTTAGGGTTTCCTGAAAAAGTTTCTCCTGGGGGCAGGGTGTGGGGTGTGGGGTGTGGGGTGTGGGGTGTGGGGAGAATAAATAAAATAATCTCCCATCTCCTGACTCCTGAATACTGCCGACCGCCGACCGCCCCCTGCCTCCGTTATCCGACAAGATTTTTAGATTTATTCAGCCTGCCCTATTTATGGAAGATATTACCTAAAAATCCCTCGATGCCGCCTTTCCCCACGGTTTCCCCGCGAACTTTTGCTAATTTTTCCAGTAAATCCCGTTCTTCTCCGGTGACACGGGTAGGAATCGAGATTTTAACGGTAATGCAATGATCACCGCGACTGACGGGATTGCCTAATTTAGGAACCCCCTTATTTTCTAAAATCAGTACGGTGTTCGGTTGAGTACCGGCAGGGATAGTCAGGTCTTCTTGGCCATCTACCGTATTAACTTTAATAGTACATCCTAAAATCGCTTGGATATAACTAATCGAGATATTGGATTTAATATCATTGCCTTCCCGTTGAAATTCTGCATCTGTTTCCACGGTTAGATAAACGAATAAATCCCCCGGCGGCCCGCCTTTAAGTCCTGCGTCTCCTTCCCGGGCAACGCGCAATTTCATGCCGTTGTCAACCCCTGCGGGGATGGTAATTTTCAGTTTTTTGGTTTCCTGTCTGCGTCCGGAACCGCCGCAAACATCGCATTTTTCCTCGATCACCTCTCCAGCACCGTCACAGGTGGGACAGACCGAAACTTGAGCAAAAGTACCGAAGGGAGTACGGGTGGCGCGACGCACCTGACCAGTACCACTGCAAGTAGTACAAGTGCGGGAACTGGTCCCAGGTCTGGCCCCACTGCCTTTACAGGTTTGACAGGTTTCCAGATGACGGATGCGGATTTCCTTTTCGCCGCCAAAGACCGCCTCGCGGAATTTTAGTCGAAAATCGAGACGTAGATCCTCGCCCCGGGTAGGGCCTGTGCGTCGGCGGGCCGTTGCTTGGCCGCCCATGCCCCCGAAACCACTAAAGATTGTCTCAAAGATATCGGCGAAACCGCCCATATTGTCGGGATCAAAACCGGCAGCACCTCCAGAAACCCCGGCCTCACCAAAGCGGTCATAACGATTGCGGGTTTCCGGTTCCGAGAGAATTTCGTAGGCGCGGTTAATTTCTTTGAAGTGTTCCTCGGCTCCTGGTTCTTTGTTAACATCGGGATGGTATTTTCGGGCGAGACGACGATAGGCGCGTTTGATGTCTTCTTTGCCGGCATCTCGCGAGACACCTAGAATTTCGTAGTAATCAGTGGGCATAGGGGGCTATGGTTCTGCTGGCAATTTATAAATAAAGTTTAAGTCTAGTTGTTACTTTAACAAACTATACATAATAGTTTAGTTGGGTTATCCCTACTATTTTTTTGGTAAGGAAGTGGGGAAGTGGGGAAGTGGGGTAGTGGGGTAGTGGGGAAGGGAGCAGAGAGAAGGGGAGAAAAAAGCTGAAAACTCACATCTGATCACTGATTACTGATTACTGATTACTGATCACTGAAAAGGCTGATAGCTTTTCCCTTTTTAATCTACGGCCTCGTAGTCACTGGCACTCATTTCTTCGCCATCGTAGGGGTGATCATCACTGCCCGATTCGCTGAATTTAGTTTCCAGATTACCATAGGTTCTGGTTCTAGTGTGGGAGAAGGTTTGCCCGTCGGCGAAGATATTGGGGGGAGTGGTCCGGATGCGGGTGGGTCGGGTCAGTTTTTCGGTGACATCGATCGATTCAAAATCAGTACCGTTGAGGATTTGGGTGTCCTCTTGTTTACCCCTGTAGATGCGGGTACCGATTTCGAGGACAATCTGACGAAATTCTTCCAGGATGGTTTTTAGCTTTTCTGGGGATATGGAAGGGTCGCGCAGGGCGATTTCCAACTGTTGGCGCTTCTGGTCGGCCAGTTGCCGGATATCGGGGGCAACTAACTCGCTGTTTTCCCTGATGGTGACTTCGTAGCTATAGAAAAGACTATCGCATTGCTGGCGAATATCGATCATTTGCAGACGACCGCGATCAAATTCGGCGTATTTTTCGGCTTCTAGGCGCATTTTTTCAATTTCGTTCGGTTTCAGCCCTCCAGTATGACTAATTAAAATGCTTTGTTCTTTGCCGGTGCCTTGGTCGCTGGCGGCCACTTTCAAGATGCCGTTAACATCGATCTCGAAGGCCACTTCGATTTGTGGCATACCCCTAGGGGCGGGAGGAATTCCCGTCAGGAGAAATTTACCGAGGGTTTTATTATCCCGGGCCATGGCCCTTTCCCCTTGCAGAACATGAATTTCCACGGAAGTTTGACCATCGGCAGCGGTGGAGAAAACCTGAGATTTACTGGTGGGGATAGTGGTATTGCGATCGATAATTTTGGTAAGGACTTCGCCGAGGGTTTCAATGCCGAGGGAAAGGGGGGTGACATCGAGGAGGAGGATATCTTCTACTTCTCCACCTAAAACTCCAGCTTGAATCGCCGCCCCCAAAGCAACGGCCTCATCGGGGTTAACAGAGCGATCGATCTGGCCTGCAGAAAAGAAACGGGAGATTAATCGCTGTACGGCGGGGATTCTGGTGGAACCGCCGACGAGAATGACACGATTGATATCGCTAGGCTGCAGTTCGCTATCTTTGAGGGACTGTTGTACGGGTTCCAGGGTTTTTTCCACTAATTCTCTGGTTAATTCCTCGAATTTAGCGCGAGTTATTTCCAATTCTAGGTGTTTAGGGCCAGTTTCGTCGGCGGCGATGAAGGGGAGATTGATCGAGGTGGTAATCAGGCTAGAAAGCTCGATTTTGGCTTTTTCGGCGGCTTCTCGCAGTCTTTGGATCGCCATGCGATCGCTGGATAGATCGATGTTTTCTTGGCTTTGAAAGTTCTCCACCAGCCACCGCACTAAGAGGTTATCAAAATCGTCCCCCCCAAGATGGTTATTGCCGGCGGTGGCTTTCACTTCAAAGACTCCCTTTCCCAGTTGCAGGATGGAAACGTCGAAGGTTCCTCCCCCTAGGTCAAAAACGAGGATATGTTGATCTTCGTTTTGTTTATCTAAACCGTAGGCTAGGGCGGCGGCGGTGGGTTCGTTAATAATTCTTAATACTTCTAGTCCTGCGATTATCCCCGCGTCTTTAGTGGCCTGACGTTGGGCATCGGTAAAATAGGCGGGAACTGTAATCACGGCCTCGTTAATCGGTTCTCCCAGATAGGCCTCAGCATCGGCCTTTAATTTTTGCAGGATCATGGCCGAGATTTCTTGGGGGGTAAATTCCCGATCGCAAATTTTGATATTGACGGTATCATCGCGACCGCGTTGGCAATGATAGGCAACTCGTCCCCTTTCTACCTCGGTGTCTTGCCAACGCCTACCGATAAAGCGTTTTATGCTATAGACGGTATTTTCGGCATTAGTGACCGCTTGACGTTTGGCCAGTTGTCCCACTAGGCGCTGGCCTTTGCCGAATCCCACGATACTAGGAGTTGTCCTTCCCCCTTCCGAGTTAGGAACTATAATCGGCTGACCTCCTTCGAGTACCGCAACACAACTGTTGGTTGTCCCTAAGTCGATGCCGATGACTTTTCCCATGACGCTCTAATAATAACGATAGTTAATAGGATACAATCGTTTACAAAAATTATCCCCCAATTAGAAACGGGCTTTTTACCTCGTCTAATCTTGCCCCGGTTGAAAGCTGGTAGTTTTCCTCCGAGGCTAACAAAACTTGTTGGTAAAGTCCGCAAGCCTGCCCAGATCGGTTTGTTGGACCATATATCAAGAGTAACCTAAAACCAGTAATTTTGCTGATGCCTCTGCTGCCTATTCTTTGTAGCATCAAAAAATCACGCTTGGGACTATTTGGCGATCGCTAGTAGGATCAAATCCGTTTTTAATACTATGATTAACTGCCAATGCAACTTTAAAAACCCGCCCCCTTCTCCCCACTCTTCTATACCTTTTAAACAGGATTGAGGACAAGCCATAATCATACTAAATCCTTTGAGTATAGGCTACATATCAGGACAGGCAAAAGGCAAGAGGCAAAAGGCAAAAGGCAAAAGAGAGAATAGATAATCAGTTTTTAATAACTGGATTTAGTATCAGAGCAATTTAGGATAAGATAACCAATAAACCCATTCTAGAGGACTTAATCATGATTAGAGCCTATGCTGCCCGAGAAAAAGGGGGAAAACTAGAGCCTTTTGACTACGATCCGGGTATATTAGGGGATGAAGATGTGGAAATCGCGGTGGAATATTGCGGCATCTGCCACAGTGACCTAAGTATGCTCGATAACGATTGGGGACTGACCACCTATCCCTTTGTCCCCGGTCATGAAGTGGTCGGTACGATCGCCGCTCTCGGTGCTAAAGTCAAAGAATTAAAGATAGGGCAAAGAGTCGGTCTTGGTTGGTTTTCCCGTTCCTGTTCGACCTGTGAAACTTGTATGTCAGGGGATCAAAACCTTTGTGCTACTGCCGAAGGAACTATCGTCGGTCGCCATGGCGGTTTTGCTGAAAAAGTCCGGGCCCATCATAGTTGGTTAGTTCCCCTGGGGAACCAGTTAGATGCGGCCAAAGCTGGCCCGCTTTTTTGTGGTGGTATAACCGTCTTTAATCCCATTGTCCAATTTGATATTAAACCCACGGCGCGAGTTGGTGTCATTGGTATTGGTGGATTGGGCCATATAGCCTTAAAATTCCTCAAAGCTTGGGGCTGCGAAGTAACCGCTTTTTCCAGTAGTCCCGACAAAGAAACAGAAGCAAAAGAATTAGGCGCGACTCATTTTATCAATTCCAGAGACCCCGAAGCTTTGCAATCGGTACAAAATTACTTTGATTTCATCATCTCTACCGTTAACGTTAATCTCGATTGGGGTCTTTATATCGCCTGTTTACGTCCCAAAGGTCGTCTGCATATTGTTGGGGCTGTTCTTGAACCCATGAATACCTATGCTTTTCCCTTGATTATGGGTCAAAAATCGATTTCTGGCAGTCCTTTGGGTAGTCCCAGTACCATCAATAAAATGATCGAATTTGCCTCTCGCCATGGCATTGAACCGGTGACAGAAACCTATCCTATCTCCCAGGTGAATGAAGCCATGGAAAAATTGCGAACCGGACAACCTAAATATCGCCTCGTCTTGCAAATAAAATAAAACCATCTCTATCCCGGACGTAACCCCGATGACTCAACCCCTCACTCCTCCAGTTATCGATTGGCAAGAACCACCCATTCCCCCAGAAGACTTGATTTTTGATGATGGAGAACCTTTGGAAACGCACCGTCACCGCAAGGCTATGAATGTCTTAATCGATTCTATCGAACAAGCCTATCAGGATCGAGAAGACTTTTTCGTTGGCGGTAATATGTTTATTTACTTTAGCCGTGAGCGGGTTTTTAATCAAGATTTTCGTGGCCCCGATTTTTTCGTTGTCCTCGATATCGATGGTAGTTATAAACGACAAGGATGGGTGGTTTGGAACGAAAACGGACGTTATCCCGATGTGATCGTGGAATTAATGTCAGAAAGCACCGCAAAAATCGATTTAACTACCAAAAAAGACCTGTATGAGCGGACTTTTCGCTGTTCCCAATACTTCGTTTATAATCCCTTTGATGCCACTTCCCTGCAAGGTTGGGCTTTAGACCAAAATCAATGCTATCAAGAAATTATTCCCGACCACTGCGGTTGGTTATGGTGTCAACGTTTGGGATTATGGTTAGGAGTCTGGATGGGCAGCATCCAGCGAGAAGAAGCCCCTTGGCTACGTTTTTATGACCTAGACGGCAATTTAATCCTTCTACCCGCGGAATTAGCCGAAATCGAACGTCAGAACGCTGAAATCGAACGTCAACGCGCCCAGGCAGCCTATCAACAGGCTGAAAGCGAACGTCAACGTGCGGAACGTTTAGCGGCGCAATTACGGCAATTAGGCATAAATCCCGATGAAACCCCGTAATCGGCCCAGGACTGACCCCTATCTCTAAAAACCGAAAGCCCACACCTTCCGATCTCGGTTTGTGTGGGCTGATTGTTCACTTAATTCTAAGATTGAAAGCTGATACTTTGGCGAAATCTCAGACCCTAACTCAGAGTAGCACCAGAGCGATCGTAAGTTTGTGAAGAGAAGTCGGCCGAGAAGCGACGTTGAACGGTTTCTCCGTAGCCATTGTCATTGTCAATGCCGATTTCAGAAGCACTTCTCCCTAACATCGATTGTTGACGATTTTTGACGGCGTGGTGGTGACGCATCATTAAGGCGCGAGCTTGTTGTTCTGTGGACATAATCATTTCCTCCGAGCTGCAAATAGTGTTTCGAACTTTTTTAATCACCCACTAATATATATAACATACAATTCTGTATCTATTTTTACAAAACGCCCTAATCCCAGAAAAATTAACAAAACTTTACAATAGGAGGCAGAAGGCAGAAGGCAGAAGGCAGAAGGCAGAAGGCAGAAGGCAGAAGGCAGAAGGCAGCTTTATTCTCCCCACACCCCACACCCTACACCCCACACCCTACACCCCACACCCCACACCCCACAC
>VYLH01000219.1_pt1 | contig 9342 bp, 5 predicted proteins | sample 5114361 | NCBI WGS metagenome assembly VYLH01 (sample SAMN12291772, study PRJNA351875) | freshwater metagenome | isolation source: freshwater lake | place: USA: Michigan, Kent Lake | collected 2013-08-15
CGGCGGTCAGGCGCGGCGGTGGAGGGGGTGGGGGTGCCGAAATGGCAGAGGGGAAGGCGTCGAGGTATCGAGGCGTCGAGGGATCAAGGGTTGGGGGCATCGAGGAGGAGAGAGGCGAACCCACCCCCCCCACACCCCGGCCCCCTCCCTCTGGGAGGGGGAGGTTGCGTCAGTACACTCGGGGCATGAGTGATGTTGTCGCGGTTGTGTTGGGGGTGTTGGCGCTGCTGGGATTGGTGGCGGCGGTGGTGGCGGCGTGGAAGGCGCAGGGGTTGATGGTGGAGCGGGGCGAGCTGCTCGCGCGGGTGGCGAAGGCGGAGGAGGGGCGGCAGGGGTTGGTGGAGGATGTCGCTCGCGCGGAGCGGGCGGTGGAGGCAGAGAAGCGCGAAGCGGATGCGCGGCTGCGCGAACTGCAGGCGCGGCTGGATGCGGTGATCAAGGACGCTGATGAGCTGCGGGTGCTCGAGGCGCAGCAGCGCGAGAAGGTGGCGGGGTCGGAGGCGGCGCGGGTGCGGGAGCAGCAGAGTGTGGCGCGGCAGCAGCAGTTGATCGAGCAGAAGTGGAGCGAGCAGCTTGAGGAGATCCGGCGGCAGTCGGGTGAGACGTTCAAGGCGCTCGCGGGAACGACGCTGGCCGAGGCTCGTAACGAGTTGATGAAAATCGCGGAAGAGAAGTTCAAGGGGCAGACGACGATCGCGCAGCAGGAGATTGAGGCGCGGAAGCAGGCGGTGGAGCGGCTGCTCTCGCCGATCTCGGAGACGCTGAAGAAGACGGATGAGAAGCTGGCGGCGATCGAGAAAGAGCGGACGGAGAGTTATGCCGCGCTGCGGACGCAGGTGCAGTCGATGGCGCAGGCGAGCGAGCAGCTGCGGGGGGAGACGGGGAAGCTCGTCAAGGCGCTGAGAGAGCCGCACGTCAGAGGGCGGTATGGGGAGATTCAGTTGAAGCGGGTCGCGGAGCTGGCGGGGATGACGGGGTACTGCGACTTCAACACGCAGGACCAGACGACGGATGGAGATGGCAATGCGTTGAAGCCCGACATGGTGGTGCGCTTGCCGAGCGAGCGGGTGGTGGTGGTGGATGCGAAGACGAACATTCAGGCGTATCTCGATGCGCTCCAGGCGGAGACGCCGGAGCTGCAGGAGCAGTGTCTGGATCGGTTTGCGCGGCACGTGGCAGACCAGGCGCGGGCGCTGTCGTCGAAGAAGTACTGGACGCGGTATGAGGGCTCGCCGGAGTTTGTGGTGATGTTCATTCCGGGCGATCAGTTCATCGATGCGGCACTCTCGCGGCGGCCGGAGATTCTCGAAGAGGCGGCGCGGCAGAACGTGCTGCTTGCGAGCCCGAGCACGCTGATCGGGCTGTTGCGCGCGGTGGCGGTGGGGTACGGCGAGCAGCGGCTGGCGGCGGAGGCGGCGACGCTGCGGGAGCTCGGGAAAGAACTGCATGAGCGTGCCAGCGCGGCGTTTGAGCATGTTGCGAAACTCGGCAAGGCGATCGAGTCGGCGGGGGATCACTTCAACAACTTTGTGGGCAGCTACGAGCGGCGGCTCGAGCCGACGCTGCGGAAGTTTGAAGAGGCGAATGTGAAGGGTGCGAAGGAGTTGCCGGAACTGAAGCCCGTGGCGACGCAGTTGCGGTTGCCTTCGGCGTAAGCGTCTTGCACCCCGTTGGGGTGCGTTGCATTACAAGTTGGGTTGATGCGTGGGGTGATGGTCCATGGGTGTCGCTCGCGGACTCGCTCCACCCACGGCTGTGTTCTGCGAGGCCTTTGGCCTCGGGATGCGGGGAGTTGGGGTCATTGGACACGAAATGTGGCGCGCATAGAAAAGCCCACGCCTTGCGGCGTGGGCTTTGGGTGAGGCTTTGCTTGCGGGTCGAACGCGGGTTGCGTGGTTCGGCGCCACTGGGCCCCTCATCGGCCTCCCACTTGGAAGGTGGGACTCGGCCACCTCTCCCCGCTTCGCGGGGAGAGGGTGCGCGGGGGCCTTGCGAGGTGCATGCTCACACGCGGAAGCGACCGACGACGGCTTGGAGTTCTTCGGCCTGGCGGCTGAGTTGGGCGGCGGCCTGAGCTGCTTGTGAGGCGCCCTCGGTGGATTCGCGGGTGATGGCGTTGATTTCTTCGACGCTCTTGGCGATCTGGTTGCTGGTGCCGGCCTGCTCGTCGGCGGCGGCGGCGATGGCCTGGACCATGCTGCCGACCTTGCTGCTGCTCTCGACGATGGTGCTGAGCGAGGTGCCGGCCTGGGTGGCGAGCTCGACGCCCTTGTTGACGCGTTCGGCGCCGGACTCGATCTGGGCGACGGCGCTGGTGGTGTCGGACTGGATCTCGCGGATGCTCTGTGCGACCTCGTCGGTGGCCTTGGCGGTGCGTTCGGCGAGCTTGCGGACTTCGTCGGCGACGACGGCGAAGCCCCGGCCGTGTTCGCCGGCGCGGGCGGCCTCGATGGCGGCGTTGAGTGCGAGCAGGTTGGTCTGATCGGCGATGTCGTTGATGACGCCGATGATCTGGCCGATCTGCTCGGACTTCTTGCCGAGGTTGCTGATGACCTTGGAGGATTCCTGGACCTGATCGGCGATGCCCATGATCTCGCTGACGGTCTGCTGGACGATGGCCGAGCCGCCGTCGGCGCGCTGGCGGGATTCGTCGGCGGAGGCGCGGGCCTCGCCGGACTGGCGGGCGACCTCGGAGACGGAGGCGGACATCTCGGTGGCGGCGGCAGCGACGGAGGCGGCCTGCTGTTCCTGCTTGCGCATGCCGCTGGCCATTTCCTCGGCGGAGGCGGCGATCTCGGTGGCGGCGGCGGCGACGTCGCGGGTGGTGGCGCTGGCGGACTTGACGATGGAGTGGACGTCGTTGACGAAGGCGTCGAAGGAGCCAGCGAGCATGCCGACCTCGTCCTTGCGGTCGAGGTTGAGGCGCTTGGTGAGGTCCTTCCTGGCCTGCATCTCGGAGATGCTGGCGACGAGGGAGGCGACGGGTTTGGTGATGCCGCGGGTGATGAAGAAGGAGAACCCGAGGACGGCGACCGTGACGCCTACGCCGATCATCAGCAGCATGGCCACGCTGGATGCGGTGATGGACGCGGCGTGCTTCTCGGAGGATTGCAGGTAGTCGTTGGCGTGCTTGACGACGTCATCGATGGCGGCGCGATGGGCGTGGAAGAGCGGGACCATCTCGGTGGTGTGCAGATCGGCGGCTTCATCGTTCTTGCCGGCGCGGGCGAGCGGGATGAGTTTCTGGTTGGCGATGCGGAAGAAGTCGTCGGCGGGCTTGTGCGCGGCGACGAGGAGCGATTCCTTCATCGGGGAATCCGGCAGCAGGTTGGCCCAGTAGTCGTGGCGGGTGCGGTAGTCCTTCTCGAGCTGAGCGAAACGCTCAACGAGTTTGGTGGACTCGACGGGATCGGTGTTGTCTTCGATCTCGTGGGAAACGAGGAAGGCCTCGATGATGTATGCCGGCGGCGGAAGGACGTCGGCGATGAGGTCCTTGCCGGTGACGATGTCGGTGTAGACGGGGCCGCCGACCTTGACGGTGTTGAGGGTGCGGTAGCCGACGGCGGCGAAGCCGAAGAAGCCCACGATGGAGATGGTGACCAGAGCGGTGAGCTTGGTGCCGATGCGGAGGTTCTGAAGGCTGAACATGGACTGCTCCGTTTCCTTGCGTTGTCGGTTCGTCGGTGGCGTCGGATGACGCGACGGTGTGAACTTGGGGGATTTGGCTTGCGATGAGCGCGAAAAAGCCCGAGCGGGTGCTCGGGCTCGGGCCTTGGATCAATACACGACGCTGAGGCCGACCATACCGATCACCTCGAAGTCTTCCTGATTGGTGTTGAACTGGCGTGCGCCGTCGCCGAGGAACATGAAACGGACGCCGGCGGAGGCGGTCCACTGGCCGTAGTTGCGGTTGATGGGGATGGGGATGAGGACGCGGGAGCCGAACTCGAAGACGCCGAAGCCCTGGTCGGCGTTGGCGGCGTTCTCGTAGTAGTTGGAAAGGCCGAAGCCCGCGATGACCGGGAAGTTGACGCGGACCTTCTCGACGACGGGCATGTCGAGGTCAAAGCCGGGGGTGACGCCGAGTTCGAGGTACGAGCCGCCGCCGAGGTTGGCGCCGTCGGAGCCGTTCTCGCCGACTTCCTGGACGAAGAGGACGCTGGGGTTGAGGGCCCACTTGCCCATCCAGCCGGAGTCGTCGAGGGTGAAGATGAAGTCGAACTCTTCGATGGTGGAGAAGGAATTGGACGGGCTGATCATCGCGACATAAGCGGTGCGGAACGCGAAGATGTCGTACTTGAACGTGATGCCGACCGACAGGTCGGACTCGAACCAGTTCCGAGCGGTTCCGGAGGCGGTGTCAGAGGCACCGCGGGTGTCGCCGTGGAACGAGTTCCAGGTGCCCAGATCGGCGACGAGGGCGAACTTTTCGTGCTCGTAGAGGTCGATGGCGAGATTGGCGGCGGGCTGGATGATGAAGCCGCGGTCCTTGGACATGATGCCGCGGGAGAAGTACTTGGTCGGAATGTCGAACCCGAGCGTGAAGCGGAGCTTGCCGGTGTTGACGGGCTGCTCGCCTTCTTTCTGGGGGAGTTCGACGGGTGGGACGACGCTGGGCTGCGTGGCGGGGGTCGGGTTGCCGCCGATCGACTCGGGCGGCTCGCTCATCTCGACGTTTGCGAGCTGCGCGTGAGCGGCGCCGGCAAAGGCGACGAGTCCGAGAAGCGAGACGGAAACGGAGTGAACGGATCCACGCATAACCACACCTCTTGAGCGTCGTTGGTGCGGCACGCAGGGCGGAGTGCGCTGCGGGCCACGGCGAACGCGTGGTGTGGATCGGTGTGATGGAGTGAATGCCGAGGTACAGGTGCGGAAACCCGCGAAGTTCCGAGTTCGCGGACCGTCCCGATCGGAATAACTCACGCATGTTGACGATCGGATGCGGCACACACGGGCTTTACGATTCGGGATGAAATCATCTCGATTCGGTAGAGGTGCCGGGGTGGCGATGCGTCACGCGTGAAGAAGGTGGGTGAACACCGGGGCGTTAGTTGCTCAGGCGCAGCGTGCCGTCGGGGCTGAAGGAGGACGGGAGCGACTTTTTCTTGTCGGTGGGGCCGAGGGGGATGTTCCACTCGATGGTGCCGTAGACCTCGTCGAGGATGTCGTAAGCGACCTCGCGCTGCTCCTTGGGGATGTAGCGCGTCGCGCCGAGGCCGACGTTGGCGGCGGAGAGCGTGGCGCGGAGATCGGAGAGATGGGAGAGGCGGGCGCTGCGGTCGGTGGCGTCGGTGGCGGAGACCTTGGTGCGTTCGGCGACGAGCGCGGACTCGACGCGGCCAGACTTGGTGCGGAGCTGGTCGTAGCGCGAGGCGCAGCCGGTGAGCGTGAAGGTGAGGGCGAGGAGGATGAGGGTGGTGCTTCGAAGCATGTGCAAAGAGTACGAGAACTCAGGCGCGATCGACGGGCGCCTCGGACGGTTCGAAAGGGCCGGTCACCGCGGAGAACGCCGAGCACGCAGAGGAACACCGGAGTTGCGTGGTGTCTGGGCGTGGCGCTCGTTCTTGGTTGCGAGTTGACGGCTTCGGCGGTCTGAACCCGCCCCATCCGGCCCCCGCACCGCGAGAGGGGGTCTGTGATGGCGTGAATCTGGTTGCGGGCGTCGTGAGAACCTGCGATTGAAGTGGGTTTTTCGCCGGTCGACGCGTACCATTGCGTTCTGGTCCCGAACGAGGGCCGGACGGGGAAGTGGGGGTGTGGGGTGGTGGGGGGTGGGGCGAAGCAGGAGGGCGTAGCTCAGTTGGTAGAGCAGCGGCCTTTTAAGCCGTAGGTCCAGGGTTCGAGTCCCTGCGCCCTCATTGAGAAGCGACCGACCCGGTCGCGGTCATGGATGATCGGCCTCGGGACGGCCCGAGCAGCCGGGGGAGACGATCGGTTGCTTCACGCCTTGCATGCGATCTGGACGGTGGGTGCGAACGCCGGCGTTGCAGGTGCGCGCCCGGTGCCGGGGCTGCACGTCTTCGGCGAAGACGCGTCGCGGCTGGCGACGCAGGCCGAAGCGGCGATCGGCGAGGAGATCGTGGACCATCCCTTCGCGCTCGACGTGGAGGCGATCCGCTCGCGGCTGGGCGGCGCTGGTGCCGACGCGGTTGTTTCCAGTGTGGTGCTGCAACTCCCGGCGACGGGGTCGGGCGTGCTGCCCAGTTCGCATCTGGCGCGGGCGGTGGGGCATCGGGCCGACGGCGTCATGCGGCTGGTGAAGGTGCGGGTGCCGACGTTGTTTGTGTCGTCGGAAAAGACGCCGGCGGCGCTGGACGCGATGCTCGACGATTCACCCCGGGCGGCGGCGGCGGACGACGGCGGGCGGACGCAGTTGGTCGGCGCGTCGGTGGTGTACTTCGGAGCGGCGCTGCGGCTGGTGCGGAGCCTGCTCGCGCAGCAGCGATTTGTTCCGATGGTGGCGCAGGGCGGCGTCTCGAGCACGGGGGCGATGGTGCCCACGGAGTTCCGCGGCGTGTGGCAGCCGTGGCTGAGCGATGAGAAGACGTCGGAGCGGGTGGCGACCTTGGTGCGGGCGATGCCTTCGATCGCGCGGGCGGCGGAGGATTCGTTCGGGCATCAGCCGTGGCCGATTGTCGAGGACTTCCTGTGGCGGGTGGTCGATGCGGCGTGCCGCGCGACCTTGACGCGGGAGGATTTCATCTCGTCGGTGTCGGAAAAGGACGCGACGAAGGACCTGCATGTGGCTTGGCTGCAGGGGCTGCTGTCGCAGGCGGATCAGGTTCCGGCGACGAACACCCGCGGGCAGGAATTGGCCCGGCGGATTCGTCAGTGGATCAGCGGGCTTGAGGAGCGCGGGGCGAGCAGCGCGTGGCGGCTCTTGCTCAAGATGAACGAGCCTTTGGTTGAGAGCGGAGAAGACGAGGGCGACGACGACGACGCGATGTGGTCCATCTCGTTCCACCTGCAGAGCGTGGACAAGCCGGCGTTGATCGTGGATGCCGCGGACTTGTGGGCGTTGACGGGCGACTCGATGACGATCGAGGGTAAGCGGATCGACTCGCCGCAGGATCTGCTGCTGGGCGAGTTGGGTCGGGCGAGCCGTATCTATCAGAAGCTCGAGAAGGCTCTGGAAGATTCGGAGCCGGAGTCGATGGAGCTCTCGACGCGGCAGGCGTACCAGTTCCTGCGTGAGTTCGCGGCGATCTTGGGCGAGCAGGGCTTCGGGATCGCGACGCCGGATTGGTGGGATTCGCCTTTGGCGAAGCTGGGCGTGCGGCTGCGGCTGGAAAGCGACACGCTGGAAAAGGTGATGGGGCCGGACGGGGTGGGCGGCGCGAGCGGCTCGGCGAGTTCGCCGCAGTTGGGGATGAGTGCGCTGGTGCGGTACCGCTGGGAGATCGCACTGGGTGATACGGCGTTGTCGCTGGCGGAGTTTGAGAAACTGGCGGCACGGAAGAGCCCCTTGGTTCGGATGAACGGGCGATGGGTGGAGGTGCGGCCCGAGGACGTGCAGAGCGCGATCAAGTTCGTGCGCGAGCATCCGGGTGGCGAGATGAAGGTGGGCGAGGCGCTGCGGATGGCGTATGCCAGCGACCCGCGCGAGACGGGCGTGCACATCACGGGGTTGGAGGCGACGGGCTGGGTGGCGGCGCTCATGAATGCAGAGGCGGCGACGCAGCAGCTGGAGATGATCCGGCCGCCGGAGCGGTTCCACGGGACATTGCGGCCGTACCAGGTGCGGGGCGTGTCGTGGATGGCGTTCCTGGAGCGGATTGGGCTTGGGCTGTGCCTTGCGGACGACATGGGCCTGGGCAAGACGATTCAGCTGCTCGCGCTGATGGCGTTTGAGCGCGAGCAGATGGTGGCGGCGATGGCGAAACTGCCACCGGGCTCGGTGGTGCAGAAGGTGAAGCCGACGCTTTTGGTGGTGCCGATGTCGGTGGTGGGCAACTGGCTGCACGAGACCAAACGATTCTGCCCGGAGCTGAAGGTGCTGACGCACCATGGCGCGGACCGGCTGGACGAGGCGAAGTTCGTCGATGAGGCGCGGTCGAGCGACATGATCATCACGACCTACTCGCTGGCGCACCGCGATCGGGAGTTGCTCACGCGCGTCGAGTGGGGGCGGGTGGTGCTGGACGAGGCGCAGTACATCAAGAACCCGGCGGCGAAACAGAGCCAGGCGGTGCGGGCGATCACGGCGGAGCGGCGCGTGGCGCTGACGGGCACGCCGGTCGAGAACCGGCTGAGCGAGTTGTGGTCGATCATGGACTTCCTGAACCCGGGGTACCTGGGCTCGGCGGGGAGCTTCCGGACGCGGTTTTCGCTGGGCATCGAGCGGTACCGCGACAAGGCGAAGCTGGATCAGCTCAAGGGGTTGGTGCGGCCGTTCATTCTGCGGCGACTCAAGAGCGACCCGACGGTGGTTGCGGACCTGCCGGAGAAGGTGGAGAGCAAGGAGTTCTGCCCGCTCACGAGCGAGCAGGCGACGCTGTACGAGCAGTGCGTGCAGCGGATGCTGACGGAAGTGGAGCGGAGCGAGGGCATCCAGCGTCGCGGTCTGGTGCTGAGCGCGCTCATCAAGCTCAAGCAGATCTGCAATCACCCGAGCCAGCTCTTGAAGGACTGGTCGGAGGGCGGATTGACGCCGCCGAAGTTCGAACGCAGCGGCAAGTGCATCCGCTTGCTCGAGATGCTCGAGGAAGTGCTGGCCGAGGGCGATCAGGCGCTGGTGTTCACGCAGTTCCGGCAGATGGGAAATATCTTGATGTCGCTGCTGCGGCATCACCTGGATCGCGATGTGCTGTTCCTGCACGGCGGCAGCACCCAGAAGGAACGTGTCGACATGGTCGAGCAGTTCCAGAAGGGCGACGGGCGGCACCCGATCCTGTTGATCAGTTTGAAGGCGGGCGGCGTCGGTCTGAACCTGACGGCGGCGAGCCATGTGTTCCACTTCGACCGCTGGTGGAATCCGGCGGTGGAGAACCAGGCGACCGACCGCGCGTACCGCATCGGTCAGACGCGGACGGTGCAGGTGCACAAGTTCGTCGTGCGGGGCACGCTGGAAGAACGCATCGATCAGATGATCGAGCAGAAGACGGAATTGGCGGAGAACATCATCGGTTCGGGCGAGCGCTGGCTCACCGAGCTGGACACGTCGCAGCTGCGTGAGCTGCTGACGCTGCGGAACGACGCGATCGCGGATGAGGTGTAATGAGCAGCTCGTCGTTCAACCCGTTTGGATCGCGGAACACGCCCGGGAATTCGGGTGCGAGTGGCGGCGTGGGTGGTGGTACGCCCGGTGGGGCGGGCGGGGCGGGTGGGGCCGGAGCGGGAGGG